>Ga0182232_1000130_pt1 | contig 23344 bp, 20 predicted proteins | sample G6R1MG_30_FD_155484 | JGI IMG/M metagenome (GOLD analysis project Ga0182232, IMG submission 155484) | Phyllosphere microbial comminities from miscanthus, Michigan, USA - G6R3_NF_07NOV2016_LD2 MG | ecosystem: Host-associated > Plants > Phyllosphere > Phylloplane/Leaf | place: USA: Michigan... | reverse complement strand
CTTGAAAGGAGCAATCGGCGGCGGGCTCCTTAGCGGCCCGCGCATCACCAACCGGAAGTCGCCCCGCGACTTCCGGAAAACTTCATCAAAGCCGGGTAAAGGTACACACGCCAAAAGCCGGCCCGCTAGCAGTTTTGGGTTCAATTATTGGCGGGCTGCCGCACTTGCCGCCCAGGCTCGGCCTAGCGGGCGTCCACCGGGGCCTCGGGCGGGGCCGGCGCCAGCTGCTGATACGCCTGCCCCACCAGCTGGCCCAGCTGCCCCGCATCGAGCCCCGCCGTGCGGATGTGAAAGCCCAGCAGGTTGCCCATTGAGCCGCCAAAATAGGTGCCCAGCAGCTTGCCCAGCAAAAACTCCCGGTAAGCATCCTGGGCTACCAGCGGCCGGTAGCGGTGCGTGCGCCCAAAGGCCTCGTGCCCCACGAACCCCTTCTGCGCCAGCACCCGGATGATGGTCGAAACCGTGGTGTAGGCCAGCGGCGGCGCGGCCGGTAGCGCCGCCCGCACCTCCTTGGCAAAGCTAGGGCCGCGCTGCCACAGCACCAGCATCACCTGCTCTTCGGCGCGGGTAAGCTCAGGAAAAGAGTCGGGCGCGGGCTCCATAGCAGTAGGCAAAATCAAAAAGGGCGAATAACTTGCGGCGTGGCAACGGCTGGCCGCTCGGGCGAGCCAGCGCAAAAGTAACGCTCGCCACTCTACTACTATAAGCTTAGTTGTAAAACTATTTTTATAGTTATTACTTCATCTCGTTGGCTAATAAGCTTCTAACTGGCCTGCGGGCGCTGGCGGCCCTGGCGCGCACGCCAGCCTTACTCACCGAAGTGCTGGCCGCCGATACGGTCGCCTGGCGCGCCCGCGCTCTGGCGCACGCCCCCCGCTGGCCGGGCTTGAGCGCCAACGGGCTGCCTTTGGTGCCATTTGGGCACTTTGTGCCAGCTACCGCGCCGGCCGGCGCGCGCACCGTGGCGCCTTTCGCCTTCGGCGATGGCGGCTCGCTGCCCACCGACTTGCTGTTGCTGCGCGCCCTGGCGCGGCAGCGACCAGGTTGCCGCTATTTCGAGATAGGCACCTGGCGCGGCGAAAGCGCCGCCAACGTGGCCGCTGAAGCCGCCACCGTGCACACGCTCAACCTGAGCGCCGCCGAAATGCGCGCCCTGCACTTGCCCGAGCGCTACATCGACCTGCACGGCCATTTCTCGCGCCCGCTGCCTAATGTGGTGCACCTGCACGGCAACTCGGCTACCTTCGACTTGGCTGCTTTGCAGCGCGAGGCCGGGCCGTTCGACTTAGTTTTTATCGACGGTGACCACCGCTACGAAGCCGTGCGGCGCGATACGGCCCGCGTATTTGAGCACCTGGTAGGGCCAAAAACCACCGTAGTGTGGCACGATGCCAGCCGGCAGCCCGGCCACCCGCGCTGGGAGGTGCTGGCCGGCTTGCTTGACGGCTTGCCTACCAGCCTACCCGGCCAGCTGGTGCAAGTCGGCCACACGCTGTGCGCCCTGTACTCGCCCAATGAACTGCCCGCCCAGACGCCCGACCCGCTCGCCGACCCTGGGCAGTTCGAGGTAGAAGTGCGTGTAGCGTAAGCTTTAGCCTGCGAGCGAGCAACCACGTCCGCAGACGTTCGCAGACGTCACTGTTCGCTACGCTCGCTTGCAAGCTAAAGCTTACGCTACCCCTTTTAACTGCCGCTTATACAGCTGCACCACGTTTTCCAGGCCCAGGTACAGCGCATCGGCCACCAGCGCGTGCCCGATGCTCACCTCTTGCAAGCCCGGCAGTTCCTGCGCCAAATAAGCCAGGTTGTCGAGGTCGAGGTCGTGGCCAGCATTGAGGCCGAGGCCGGCGGCTACGGCGGTCTTGGCCGTGTCGCGGTAGGGCGCGATGGCGGCGGCGCGGTCTTGGGCGTACTGCCGGGCGTAGGCCTCGGTGTAGAGTTCGATGCGGTCGGTGCCGGTGCTGGCGGCCGCGTCGATGAGCGCCGGGCTGGGGTCCAGAAAGATGCTGACGCGGGCGCCGTAGCTTTTCAGCTCGGCCACGATATCACGCAGAAAACCTTGGTGCTGCACCACATTCCAGCCGGCGTTGGACGTGATGGCGTCGGGCGCGTCGGGCACCAGCGTTACCTGCTCGGGGCGCACCTCGCGGCACAAAGCCACGAAGTCGGGCGTAGGGTTGCCCTCCACATTCAGCTCGGTCGTGACGATGCTCTTGAGGTTGCGCACGTCATCGTAGCGGATGTGGCGCTCGTCGGGCCGCGGGTGCACCGTGATGCCCTCGGCCCCGAAGCGCTCGATGTCGCGGGCGGCTTGCAGCAAATCGGGCCGCGCGTGCAGGCCGCGGGCGTTGCGCAGGGTAGCTATTTTGTTGATATTGACGCTTAGCTTGACCACGGATTCAAACGGATTTTTAAGATTTGACGGATACGCCCGGCTGCGCCGGGCTGGCTACTCGGGCGGGTTTTGGGGCTGCCGGCGGCGCGGGTGGCTGGTGGGTGTGGGCGGCGCGGGCGGGGCAAGGTACATTTGCCGGCCGGCCGTTGCGAGCAGATTTTCGTTAATTGATGCGGAATACTACGCAACCGGCCGGCGGCTGGCCGGTTTTGGCTGGTGGCCGTTTACTGGGCATTTCCATTTCTCACCTCATTCTTTCTATGGCTCTCAAAGAAACCATCGACGCCGGCATCAAGCAAGCCATGCTGGCCAAAGACAAAACCCGCCTTTTGGCCTTGCGCAGCATCAAATCGCAGATTTTGGTGGCCGAAACCGCCGAAGGCGCCAGCGCCACCGGCCTCACCGCCGACCAGGAGCTCAAGCTCCTCAACAAAGCCGCCAAGCAGCGCCGCGACTCGGCCGCCACCTATAAGGAGCAGTTCCGCTCCGACCTGGAGGAAACTGAATTGGCCGAGTTGGCCATCATCGAAGAGTTTCTGCCCCAGCAGCTTACCGAAGGCGAGCTGGTCGAGAAGCTCGTGGGCATCATCCAGCGCACCGGCGCCAAAGGCCCCTCCGACCTGGGCAAAGTAATGGGCGTAGCCGCTCGCGAACTCAGCGGCCAGGCCGACGGCAAGCGCATCTCGGAAGTAGTAAATATGCTGCTCAACAACACGGATTTTTAGTGGAGTAGTCGGTGCGCCTGTCCTTGCGAGCGCAGCGCAGCAATCGCACCCGAGCGGAACCGGAACAGCGGCGCTATTCGGGTGCGATTGCGGCGCTGCGCTCGCAATGACAATTTTACCCATTCACCAACTCACTCACCCACTCATCCCACAATGACCCCGCTCGACCTCCTGCTCCTTTTGCCGCTGGCTGTGGGCACCGTTAAAGGCTACCGGCGCGGGCTGGTGCTGGAAGCGGTGTCGCTGCTGGCCTTTGTGCTGGGCGTGGTAGGCGGATTGAGCTTGCTGAGCGCGGCCGTGCCGGTGGTGCGCTCGTACCTGGGCGAGCTATTTGGGCTGCTGCCGCTGGTTTCTTTTTTATTGGTATTGGTGGCCATTATGTGGGGCGTGCACCTGCTGGGCGGGCTGGCGAAGCAGGCCGTGCACCTCACGCCGCTGGGCGTGCTCGACAATTTATTGGGCGGGGCGGCTGGGGCACTCAAGTGGCTGCTGGGCCTGAGCTTGCTGCTGCGCGGCACCTCGCTGGCAGGGCTTAACTTGCTGGCCCCCAGCCTCACGGCCGGCTCGGTGGTATTGCCCTGGGTGCAGAAAGCCACCCCGCTGGCCTTGCAGCTGACGGGCTACGTGCTGCCCTTTGCGCAGGACTTGTGGACCAGGCTAAAGCTGGTTATGTGAGCGGGGCAGCCAGCTCGGCCACCGGCTCCGGCGCGGGCGTCTGCGCTGCACTATCGCGCAGCAAGAGCACCGCGAAGGCCACGCCGCCCAGCGCCATGGCCGCGCCCACCAGCTCGGGCGAGTTGTAGGCGTAGCCCGCCGCCAGCGGCAAGCCACCCAAAAAGGCGCCCAGCGCGTTGCCCGTGTTGAAGGCTGCCTGCGTGAAGGCGGCGCCCAGCATTTCGAGCGAATCATCAGCAATTGGATGGGTGCGGCCACGGCCAGCGCAAAGCAGCCGCCGGCAAACGTGAGGAGCACGGTGGGAATTTTATACGGCGCCAGCCAGTACATGAGCAGCAGCGTGCCCACCATGGCCAGCAGCAGCAATAAGCAGGCGCGGGCCGGGGCGAGGCGGTCGGCGAGGTAGCCGCCGAGGGCATTGCCGGCCACCATGCCCAGCCCGGCGATGGCCAGCAGGTACGGCACCTGGCCGGCCGTGAAGCCCGAAACCCGCGTCAGCAGCGGCGCGATGTAGCTAATCCAGCAGAAAAGCCCGCCCGTGCCGATGGCCGTGAGCAGCATAATGAGCCACGTGGTGCGCCGCCCCAGCAGCGCCAGCTCGGTGCGCAGCGGTGGGGTAGGGGTGGGCGGCAGCGTAGGCAAAAGCCACTGAATAGCCCCTAGCGTAGCCAGCCCCAGCACTCCCACGCCGCCCAGCGCGAAGCGCCACGAAAACGCCGTGCCGATGTACGTGGCCACCGGCACCATCACCACGTTGGCCACCGTGAGGCCGCTAAACATGCTTGCTATGGCCTGCGCCTGCTTGCCCGGCTGCGCCAGCCGGCTCGCTACCACCGAGCCCACCCCAAAAAAGGCCCCGTGTGGCAGTCCCGCCAGCAGCCGCGCCGCGCACAGCAGCCCATTAGTAAGCGCAAAGGCCGACAGCAGATTAAACAAGGCAAACAGCCCCATGAGCACCATAAGCGTGGTTTTGGGCGCCATGCGGCGGCTGCCCAGCACCAGCAGCGGCGCGCCCAGCACCACGCCCAGCGCGTAGGCCGAAATGGCGTAGCCCGCCTGCGGAATCGTAACCTTAAAATCGGCCGCGATATTGGGCAGCAGCCCCATCATCACAAATTCGGTGGTGCCAATGGCCAGGCCGCCGAGCGCCAGCGGTAAAAAATGCTTTTTCACAAGAATACGGAAACGGAATAGAAAGTCGTTTTTAGGGCGGGCCGTAGCGCGAACTTTGTAGTTCGCGTTCGTTGGTGGGCACCCGGACGGACGCGAACTACAAAGTTCGCGCTACGGCCCGCCCTGCGTTGCCCCAGAATTTGTTGGTAGGGCTGTTCCAAAGCCAGCCGGAGTTACCACTACGTGCAGCACTAACCCACAGAAGCGAATTGAGTTGCCCGCTAACCTGACCACCCAGCCAACCCTGACCTGACCCGCTGAGGTAGACGCCCTTTATTTTGCCGCGTGCTTTTACTGCTCGATAACTTCGATTCCTTCACCTACACCCTGGCCGACTACCTGCACCAGCTCGGGGCCGACGTAGTGGTGCGCCGCAACGACGTGCCGCTGGCCAAGCTGCGCCAGCTCGACTGGCAGGGCATCGTGCTGTCGCCCGGCCCCGGCTCGCCGGCCACGGCCGGCAACCTTATGGCCGTGATACAGGAGTACCACCAGCGGCTGCCCATGCTGGGCGTGTGCCTGGGCCAGCAGGCGCTGGGCGAATTTTTTGGGGGCCGGCTGCGGCGCGCGGCCCGGCCCATGCACGGCAAGGTGTCGGAGATAGAACTACTCGGCGGCGATGCCTGGCTCACGGGCTTGCCCCGCCGCCAACCCGTGACGCGCTACCATTCGCTGGCTTTGGAAACCAACACGTTGCCGGCCGTGCTGCGGCCGCTGGCCCGCACCGCCGACGCCGACCGCGAGCTTATGGCCTTGCGCCACGCCACGCTGCCACTCTACGGCGTGCAGTTTCACCCCGAGGCTTTGCTCACGACCCACGGCCTGGCTTGGCTGCGCAATTGGATGCGCTGTTGTAACATTGCGCCGGTCGCCCCGGTTAAGACTGCTTAGTAATTTTCCCCAACCGCCCCTACCCATTTAGCCAACGTGGAACTGCGCCGCCAGCATCAGCACGGGTTCGAGTACGTCGACGAAGGCCAGGGGCCGGTGTTGCTGCTGCTCCACGGCCTGTTTGGCGCGCTCAGCAACTGGGAGGAGGTGGTGGCCGAGTTTTCGGCGCGCTACCGGGTCATCATTCCGGTGCTGCCCGTGTACGACATGCCGCTGCTGCAAGCCACGGTGCCCGGCTTGCAGGCGTATGTGGAAAACTTTGTGGATAAGCTTCAGTTACCCACCACGTTCACCGTGCTGGGCAATTCCTTGGGCGGCCACATTGCGCTGGTTTACACCCTGCACAACCCCAGCCGCGTGAGCCAGTTGGTGCTCACCGGCAGCAGCGGGCTGTTTGAGGACGGCATGGGCGGCTCGTTTCCCAAGCGCGGCGACTATGACTTTGTGCGCGAGCGGGTGGGCTACACCTTCTACGACCCGGCCGTGGCTACCAAGGAGCTGGTCGATGAGGTATTTGCCGTCACCAACTCCAACGCCAAGTGCCTGCGCATGATTAGCATAGCGCGCTCGGCCCAGCGCCACAACCTGGCCCGCGAGCTGCACCGCGTCGCGGTGCCCACGCTGCTCATTTGGGGGCTGAACGACACGATTACCCCGCCGTCGGTGGCGCACGACTTTGCGCGCCTGCTGCCGCAGGCCACGCTGCGGTTTCTCGACCACTGCGGCCACGCCCCCATGATGGAGCGCCCGCTGGCTTTCAACCGATGTCTGGCCCCGTTTCTGGCCCGCTCTGGCTCAGCCACTTGGCAGCCGGCGAGCGCCGTGGCTACTTCGGCCGCCTAAACTACCCATTTGCCGAGTGCCGGCCTGGTTTTTGCCCTCTTAGGGCAACCTTTCCCTGGGTATTGTAGTCCTACTCGTGGAGTAGGGCCGTCCTTTCCGCCTTTTAGTCTGCATCGTTATGTCTGCCCTGCTTGCCGAAGACCTACTGAACCAGATGATTCCGCCCCTCAAAAGCACCGACACCACGGCCAAGGCCGCGCGGTGGCTCGAAGAGTTTCACGTGGGACAGCTGCCCGTACTAGTCGGCAAAAGCTACCGGGGTTTAATCACCGAAAACGACCTCGCCGACTACGAAAACCCCGATACCCAGCTCGCCGAATTGCCGCTACGCTACGCCGATACGTTTGTGCAGCACGACCAACACTTCTTTCGCGTCATGGAGCTGGCTATTCAAAATCGCATCCAGCTCGTGCCCGTGCTTGATGAGCAGCAGGAATACGCCGGCGTAGTCACGGTGAGCGATGCGCTCGCTGCCTTCGGCCCCGTGCCCGGCCCAGCTGGCCAGGGCAGTATTTTGGTGCTCACGATGGAGGAGCGCGACTATTCGCTCTCGCAGATAAGCCGTTACGTAGAAGAAAACAACGCCAAAATCCTCTCGGCCCACGTCGTCAACGACGAGCACGACCCATTCCGCATTCGCCTCACGCTGCGCCTGAATACCGACAACCTGGCCCGCATCACGGCCACGCTGGAGCGGTTTGGCTACATGGTGTCGGCGCAGTTTAGCGGTACCGCCGCCGTGAGCGAAGACGAGCACGACCGCTTCGACGCGCTGCTGCGCTACCTCAGCGTCTAACTTTACGGGGTGAATTCCCTGGCCCGGCCGCTTTTTATTCGTCTTGTAGGAGCGCTGCTGGGCTGGCTGGTGCTGGCCCGCGCGCCCGCGCTGGCCCAAACCCCGCTGCCCGCCGCCCCGCCCGACAGCCTGCTGCGCCTCAGCGAGGAAGGCCGGCCGGCGGCCCTGCCGCCCGTGGTGGTGCCCACCGATACGCTGGTGCGCATCAGCGCCTGCCCCGGCCGTGGGCCGCGCGTGCGGGTCATGGGCCTGCTTTTTGTCGGTAACGATATCACCCGCGAGCGCACGCTGCGCGCCGAGCTGAATATCCGCGAGGGCGACTCGCTCGACGTGGCCGACCTGCGCGAGCGCCTCGAAGCCAACCGCCGCCGGCTCTACAATCTCCAGCTTTTCCACACCGTACTGGTGCAAGCCAGCTGCACGGGCGCGGGCCAGGTTATTATATTATTTAATGTGCAGGAGCGCTGGTACGTGCTGCCCACGCCCATTTTTTCGATTGCTGAAACCAACTTTCAGCGCTGGTGGCAGCGTCCCGACCGCTGGCAGCGCCTCGACTACGGCCTGCACGTGGTGCACACCAACTTTCGGGGCCGCGCCGAGCAGCTTACGGCCAACCTTCAGCTGGGCTTCAACCGCAAGTACGAGCTGTTTTACGAAGCGCCGGGCTTCGGGCGCCGCCGCCGGGTGGGCGTGGGTTTCGGCATCTCCTACTACCAAAGCCGCAACCTCGACTATACTACTGATAATGACCGCCTAAAATCTTTGCCCGCGCCTGAGGAGGACGCCTTTCCTATTCAGCGCTTCTACGTGTCGGGCGGGCTGCGGCTGCGGCACACGGTGCAGTTCGTCACGGCCATCGACTTGTCGTTTCACCGCGAGCTTATCAGCGATTCTATCTTCCGGCTCAACCCCGATTATTTTCTGGGTAATACGCAGCGCAAGTACGTAGAGCTTAGCGTAGTATCTAGCAACAACCAGCGCAATACCTTCGCCTACCCGCTCACCGGGCGGTTTATGCAGGCGGCCGTATCGTTTCGGCAGTTTTTGGGCAGCAGCGCGGCCCCGGCCTACGCCACGGTGCGCCTGCGCTACGCGCACTATTTCAGCCTGGGCCACCAGTTTTACTACGCCCTCGGGCTGTGGGGCCAGGCGCGCCTGCTGGCCAATCGCTACGCCTACCCCGACTCGCGGGCCCTGGGCTACGAGGCCCTGGTGCGCGGCTACGACGCCTACGTGGTCGAGGGCCGCGCCTACGGCCTGGTGCAGCAGGGCCTCAGCTACCGGGCCTGGGCGCCGCCGCCGCTGCGCATCCCGTTCATCGATAACCCTAAAATCAACACCCTGCCGCTGGCGCTCTACGTCAATCTTTTTGCCGACGCGGGCCTGGCCGGTGGGCGCCTGGGCCGGCCCGAGCAGCCCGCCAACCAATTGCCGGGCCGGCTGTTGGCATCGGCCGGCGTGGGCCTGCATGTCGTAACGTACTACGACCGGGTTTTTTGCTTCGAGGTATCGCGCACCGCCCAAAACCAGACTGGATTTTTCATCCGGTCGTCGTTTCCCATCTAGCCGCCGAGCGGTATGTTACCTTATTGTTATGAAATTCGCTATTCTGGGCAAGCCCTTCGATGAGATTGCCGCCCCGTTTATCCAGACGCTGCTCGATGAGCTGGCCGCCCGCCAGGCGCAGGTGCTCATCGTGGAGGCGTTTCGGGCGGTGCTGGAGCAGCGCGGCCTGCGGCTGCCGCCCGGTAGCACCACTTTTCGGCGCGGCGACTCACTGCGCGGGGTGCAGTACGTGCTCAGCATCGGGGGCGATGGCACGCTGCTCGATACCGTAACCTACGTGGGGGCGCTGCAATTGCCCATTTTGGGCATCAACACCGGCCGCCTGGGTTTTCTGGCCCCCACGCCGCCGAGCTACATCCCACAGGCCATCGACGCGCTCTACCGCGGGCACTTCACGCTGGAGGAGCGCAGCCTGCTGCGCGTAGAGACGGACCCCGATGTATTCGGCAAATTAAATTTTGGATTAAACGAATTTAGCATTCTGAAGCGCGATACCTCTTCGATGATAGCGGTGCACACCTATATCGATGGCGAATATCTAAATTCTTACTGGGCCGACGGCCTCATCGTGTCCACGCCCACGGGCTCGACGGGCTACTCGCTCAGCTGCGGCGGGCCGGTAATGCTGCCCCAAACCAACAATTTTATCATCGCGCCCGTATGCCCCCACAATTTGAACGTACGCCCACTCGTCGTATCGGACCAAAGCGTGATATCCTTTGAGATAGAAGGCCGGGGAACCAGCTACTTACTGGCTCTCGACTCGCGCTCGATGCCCGTGGAAGCCACCGTGCAAATGGCCGTGCGCCGCGAAAATTTTAATGCCCGTTTGGTAAAACTTAACCACGTAAATTTTCTCAGCACCCTGCGCAATAAGCTCAACTGGGGGCTTGACCGCCGCAACCCTGGTTCGGCACTGACTACCAAATAAGAAGAAGCCGCAAAATAACCCGTCGGATTTTTTTAGTTCCTTTTGGTGCGTACTTTTGTCTTCGCTACCAGTTACGTCCGATTAATTTATATAGAAGACTTTTTAGAACTGCTTATCTCCATCTACGCCTTATGACCAAGTTTTCCACCTACTCAACGGCCCTACTAGCAGGGCTTGCCCTGCTTGGCTCGACGCAGCAGGCCGATGCCCAGCAGTTTAGTAAGCGTAAGCAGTACACCTCGATTGGGGTAAATCTGAATGCGATGAACTATTTCGGGGACTTGAACCCGAATCCCAATTTCGCTTCTTTTAAGTTCGCCGATACCCGCTGGAACGTGGGCGTAAGCGTCACGCACCGCTTCTTTCCGCGGGTTTCGGGCCGTTTCGGGCTGGCCTACGGCCAGGTAACCGCCAACGACGGCGACAACGCCAACCGCGACGACGTGAACGCCCGCTTCCGCTACACGCGCAACATGAACTTCCGCACCAACATCGCCGAAGCTTCGGCCGTGATGGTGGTTGACCTCATTGAAAACCGCAACAACTACCTCAAGCGCCCTGACTTCGTGCCCTACGTATTTGGGGGCGTAGCCGGCTTCTACTACAACCCGCAGGGCAAAAACCAGGCGGGTACCTACGTAGACTTGCAGCCGCTGCAAACGGAAGGCAAGAGCTATAGCAACGTCAGCTTTGCCATTCCGTTTGGCGCGGGCGTACGCTACCGCATCAACCGCAATCTGGACGCCTCGTTTGAAATCGGCCTGCGCAAAACTTTCACCGGCTACATCGACGACGTGAATGAAAAATACGCTGACCTATCGGTTAAGAGTGCTGACGCCCAGTATTTTGGTGGCTATGCTGGCGGCTCGGGTGGCCAAGGCATCACCAACACTTCTACTGGCCTCGGCCGGGGCTTTGTGCCCGGTGAAAAGCGTGGCGAAGGCAAAAAAGACTGGTACACCGTTACCGGCTTTTCGCTCAACTACATCCTGACGCCCCGCATCAAGAACCCCAAGTTCCGCTAGGCAACTACTGCTAGCTTGCTAGCGACCGCTTATATTTGCTGAATGACCAAAAACTGGCATTCATTCCTACTCCTCGCTGGCTCGGTGCTGGCGGGGAGTTCGTTTTTGGGCGCGGCCCCGGCGGCGGCCCAGCACACCAGCGAAGTGGGCCTCGGCGTGGGCGGCACCAACTACAAGGGCGAAGTATCGCCGCAGTACCAGTGGCAGAATAACCGCCCCGCCGTGACGGTTTTTTACCGCCGCGACATCTCGGCGCCCGTTACGCTGCGCGGCGGGCTGACCTTTGGCGGGCTGCGGGCCAACGATGCGAACGTGGAAGGAGCCAATGGCGGCGTGCCGCCGCTCCAAAACTACCGGCAGGTGAGCCTGCGGGGCAGCGTGCTGGAGCTGGCCGGGGTAGTAGAATATAATTTTCTGGACTACCACCAGCGCAACGAACAGCACCGGGTGCACGTGTCGCCCTACCTGTTTGCCGGGTTGGCGGGGTTTTATGCTAATACTACCAGCGAAAGCCAAAATACCACCTTGCAGGCCGATTTTAACCGGCAGAGCGGCCGGGTGAGCGTGGCCATTCCAGCCGGGGCGGGGCTGAAAATCGCCCTGACCGAGCACCTGAACCTGGGCCTGGAAGTGGGTGCCCGCAAAACTTTCACCGACCAACTCGACCAGCTCGGCGACCAAGACCCGCTGTACGTGAACCCGCACGAGAAAGACTGGTACTACTACAACGGTATCAGCCTGTCGTACACCTTCTACAAAATCGTGTGCCCGGTGCCCTACAATAGGAATAAGGGCCTGCTGCGCTAAGCGAAAGCGGGCGGGGCGGGCGGGGCGGCCCCGATTTTGCCGGCCCATCTGCAACCCTTTGCGTAACTTGCGGCCTCTTATACGCAAACCGCAACGATGGCCGAACGGTCCGAAATTGACCTCTCTAATATTCCCGCCCACCTCGCCGTTATCATGGATGGTAACGGGCGCTGGGCCAAGCAGCGGGGGGGCCTGCGCGTGTTTGGGCACCAAAGCGCCATTACGGCGGTGCGCGACACCGTAGAGGAAGCAGCTGAGCTAGGAATTAAGTACTTGACACTCTACGCTTTCTCGACCGAAAACTGGAACCGCCCGGCACTGGAAGTAATGGCCCTGATGCAGCTGCTGGTGCATACCATTCGCAACGAAACCCCGACTCTGCTCAAAAACAGCGTGCGCCTGCAAGCTATTGGCGACTTGGCCACGCTACCCGATAAATGCCAGCGCGAGTTGGCCGAAGCCATTGAGCTAACTAAGGGCGGCACCCGCATGACGCTGGTGCTGGCCCTGAGCTACAGCGGCCGCTGGGACCTGACCCAGGCCAGCCGCCGCCTGGCCGCCGACGTGGCCGCTGGCCGCCTCCAGCCCGAGGCCGTGACGGAAGCCACCATTACGGGCTACCTGGCCACGGCCGGGATGCCCGACCCCGAACTGCTCGTTCGCACTAGTGGCGAGCAGCGTATCAGCAACTTTTTGCTGTGGCAACTGGCTTACACCGAACTATATATCACCCCCGTGCTGTGGCCCGATTTTCGGCGCAGCCACCTCCGCGATGCCCTGGTGGCCTACCAGCAGCGCGAGCGCCGCTTTGGCAAAACCAGTGAACAACTGACCGTATCCTGATTTAGTTATTCTATTGATGCGCACTTACTTACGTAGCAAGCTGCTTGGCTTGTTGCTGCTGGCTACCGCGCTGGTGGCTTTCCCTACTCATGCTCAGCAAAGCCCTGGTGCTGGCACTGGCGAAGAACCCCGCAAGTACACGCTGGGCGGCATTACGGTGAGTGGAGCTAAGTCCACTGACCCTAATACGCTGATTGGCTTATCGGGTTTGCGCATTGGCGACCAGATTTCCATTCCGGGCGAAGAAATCGGCAAGGCCATTCGTAAAATCTGGAATCAGGGTATTTTGGCCGACGTGTCGGTGAGCATCGCGCGCACCGAGGGCGATAAGATATTCCTGGATTTCAGCGTGCGCGAGCGGCCCCGTTTGTCGAAGTTCAATTTCACGGGTATCAGCAAGGGGCAATCGGAAGACCTGGAGAAAAAAATCAAACTTATCCGCGGCAAGGTAGTAACCGACGCCTTGCTGTCGAACACCCGCTCGCAGGTGCGTAAGTTCTACGTTAATAAGGGTTTTCTGGATACCAAGGTCGTGATTCGGCAGGTGGCCGACTCGGCTTTGTCAAACAGCGTAGCGCTCAAGATTGACGTGGACAAGGGCAGCAAAGTCCGCATTCACGACATTTCGTTCATCGGCGATAAGGCATTTAAGGACAGCAAGCTGCGTAAGCAGTTCAAGAAAACCAAGGCCCGCAAACCCTACAAATTCCTGACCCCCGGCAAGTTTCAGCGCACCGAGTACGAGGATGACAAGAAGAAGCTGGTGGACTTCTACAACAACGAAGGCTACCGCGATGCCAGCATCGTGTCGGACACGCTGGTGCGCGATGACAAAGGTCTGGCACTCACCATCAAGGTAGATGCCGGCCCCAAATACTACTTCCGCAACATCTCTTGGACGGGCAACTACCTCTACGACAGCAAGACGCTCTCGTCGGTGCTGGGCATCAAGAAAGGTACGCCCTACAGCAAGGAAACGCTGGATAAGCGCCTGAGCTATAACCCTACCGGGCAGGACGTAACCTCGCTCTACATGAACGACGGCTACCTGTTCTTCCAGATTGACCCGGTTGAAACCAAGGTGCAGGGCGATTCCATCGACATCGAGATGCGCATTTCGGAGGGCGTGCAGGCGCGGGTGAAGGACATCAACATCACGGGCAATACCAAAACCAGCGACCACGTGCTGCGCCGCACGCTGCGCACGCTGCCCGGCGACAAGTTCAACCGCGAGCTGCTCATTCGCTCGCAGCGCGAGATTGCTACGCTCGGCTATTTTGACCCCGAAAAAATCGGCATCAACCCCGTACCCAACCAGAACGACGGCACCGTGGACATCAACTACACGGTGGTCGAAAAGCCTTCCGACCAGATTACGCTCTCGGGCGGCTGGGGTGGCTACGCTGGCTTTATTGGCACGGTGGGCCTGGTATTCAACAACTTCTCGCTGCGCAAAGCCGGCGACTGGCGCAACTGGACGCCCGTACCGGGCGGCGACGGCCAGCGCCTGGCCCTCAACGTGCAGGCCAACGGCTTCCAGTACCAGGCTTACTCGCTCAGCTTTACGGAGCCGTGGCTGGGCGGCCGCCGGCAAAACTCGCTCAGCGTGAGCCTGAACCGTAGCGTATCGCGCATTGCCAACGGCGGTGTATTCGATGTAAGCAACGCGGGCTCGCTCTCCGTGAATACGGTAACCGTGGGCTTGGGCCGGCAGCTGCGCGTGCCAGATGACTACTTCACGCTCAGCAACTCGATTTCGTACAGCCAGTACAAAACCAAAGACTATCCCTACCTATCGGTAATCGCGGCCAATGGTACGTTCAACAACGTGACCATCAACACGACCCTGGCCCGCAACAGCATCGACAACCCGACCTATACCCGCCGCGGCTCGTCGCTGTCGCTGTCGGTATCGGCCACGCCGCCGTACTCTATCTTTCCTGGCGCGCATCCTTCGGAGAACCAGTGGGTTGAGCTGCACAAATGGATGTTCGACGCCTCCTGGTTTACGCCCATCGTGGGCAAGCTGGTGCTGAACACGCGGGCCCACTTCGGCTTCATTGGCTCGTATGGCGGGCGTAGCGTGGGGCCGTTCGAGCGCTTCAAGATGGGCGGCGCGGGCCTGGGCTACGGCGGCGGCGGCTCGTTCTTGGTAGGCACCGAGTACATCGGCCTGCGGGGCTACGACGACCCCAACGCGGCCTACGCCATCCCCACGGCCCAGCAAAACCAGAGCGGCGGCTTGGCCTACAACAAGTACGTGGTGGAGATGCGCTACCCCGTCAGCCTCAATCCGGCTGCCACGGTGTACGTGCTCAGCTACGCCGAGGCCGGCAATGCCGTGAACTCGTACCAGGAGTATAACCCCTATAAGCTGTACCGCTCGGCGGGTTTTGGGGCTCGCATCTTCATGTCGGCCTTCGGCCTCTTGGGCTTCGACTACGGCCGGGCCTTCGACCGGGTAACGCCGATTCCGGGCACCAACACGGCGCAGGATTTCAACCACTTCCACTTCATCATCGGCCAGCAGATTCGCTAAGCCAGGATGGGCCAGCCAGCGGGAACGTTTGGCTGGCCCATTTCAGTTTAAGAGCGCTGGCGGCGGCTGGCTCCTGAAATATTGCGGCCCGGCCAGCGTTAGGTCTCGTCTGGCACGGACTTGGTAGTAGCCAGCTTAACTCACGGTATGAAACGGTTTTTCTCCGCATTTGCTTTACTAGGACTGCTGGCTGCCGCGCCCACGGCGCAGGCCCAGCGGCTGGGCTACATTGATACTGAGTTTATTATGGGCAAAATGCCCGAATATGCGCAGGCGCAGGTCGAGCTCAACAAGCTGTCGGACACGTGGCAAAAGGAAATCGAAGCCCTCAAAAAGGACTTGGATAAGCTGTACCGCAACTACCAGAACGAGGAAGTGGTGCTGACCGAGCCCATGAAGAAAAAGCGCCAGGACGAAATTCTCAAGAAGGAGCAGGAAATCAAGGCGTACCAAACCAAGCAGTTTGGCTACGAAGGCCAGCTTTTCAAGAAGCGGGCCGAGTTAAACAAGCCGGTGCAGGACAAAATATTTGAGGCGGTGGAGAAAATGGTGAAGGCCAAAAAGCTGGACATTGTGCTCGACAAAGCCAGCGACCTCACCATGATTTATACCAACCCGACCTTCGACTACACCGAGTACGTGCTCGAAGAGCTGGGCCTGGCCTCGCCCGACCGCAACCAGCCCGGCCCCAAAGGCTCGGTGAAGACCGTGGCCCCGCCCAAAACCCCGGCCGCCAGCGCCGACCCCCGCTTTCCCACCGACTCGGGCACGCCCACCCAACAGCTTAGCCAACCCATGCGGGCCAATGGAGCCAGCGAGAAGCGCCCGACCGACGCAGTCCCGAAGAAGGATTAATATTCTTACCTTTGCTTTTAACTTTTTTAGAACCTTGAATTTCCGCATTCTCCAAGTGAAAACTCTTCACCTGACCTTCGCCGCCGCGCTGCTCGTTGTCGGCTCGTTTTTCGCCCCCGCCGCGCACGCCCAGGCTCCGCTCAAAATCGGCTACACCAGCGTAGAGTACGTGCTGAGCCAGATGCCCGAGCGCAAGCAGATTGAGTCGGACCTGAAGACCTACAGCGCCCAGCTCGAAGCCCAGCTGAAAAGCAAGCAAACCGAATTTGATACCAAGCTGAAAGCCTACCAGGCCGCCGCCGCCACCATGACCGACGTGGTGAAGCGCGACAAAGAGAAGGAATTGCAAACCCTGCAACAGGGCCTGCAAGAGTTCTCGCAAACCGCCCAGCAGTCGCTCCAGCAGAAGCAGCAGCAGCTACTGAGCCCGGTGCTCGACAAAATTCAAAAGAACATCGACCTCGTGGCCAACGAAAGCGGCTACAGCTACGTGCTGAACTCGGATGCCGGCTCGAGCCCCATCCTGCTGCACGGCCCCAAGGAAGGTGATATTTCGGACCTGATTCTCAAGAAGATGGGCATCACGCCGACCGCCCCCGAACCTACGCCAGGTGCTAAGCCCGCTACGCCGGGCGTGACGACGCCGACCATCAACAAGACGCCGGCTCCCAAGAAGAAGTAATTGGCTTAACCCGCCATCCAGAAAGCCGAGGCTGACCGCCTCGGCTTTTTTGGCATGTATAACGGTGGTTAATTAGCTGCTGTGTGCGGCAGATAGTGAAGTGATAAGCAGAAGCTTGTAATTTTGCCCCGGCTTATAGCGAGAAATAATACGTAGGGGGAGCCGACCACGCTCCATTGATGGGTTTTTTAGCAACGATGACGCAAGAACAATTACGCCTGGCTGAGAGCGACTCGCTGGCGGTGCATTGGAAGAAGTTTGGGCCCTACCTCACCGAGCGGCAGTGGGGCACGGTGCGCGAGGATTACAGCCACCACGGCAACGCCTGGGACCACGTGTTTCACGACATTGCGCGCTCCTACGCCTACCGCTGGGGCGAGGAGGGCCTGGGCGGCTTCAGCGACGACCAGCAACTGCTGTGTCTGAACGTGGGCCTCTGGAACGGCAAGGACAACCAGCTGAAAGAGCGCCTCTTTGGCCTGACCAACGGCCAGGGCAACCACGGCGAAGATGTGAAAGAGCTGTACTACTACCTCGACAGCACGCCCACGCACTCGTACCAGAAAATGCTGTACAAGTACCCGCAGCGTAAGTTCCCGTACGGCAAACTGGTGAAGCAGAACGCCAAGCGCACCCGCCTGGAGCCGGAGTACGAGCTGCTGGACACCGGTATTTTCGATGACAACCGCTATTTCGACGTGTTCATCGAATACGCCAAAGCCGGACCCGAAGACTTGCTGCTGCAAATAACCGTGCATAACCGCAGCGGTCGCAAGGCCAACGTGCAAGTGCTGCCGCAACTCTGGTTTCGCAACACCTGGGGCTGGGGCTACGACGACTACCGGCCCACGCTAACGCAGGTGGCTCCTGGTAAGGTAGAAGTCGAGCACCGCGATATCGGCCGCTACTACTTCTACTCGGACGTAGATGCGCCGCTGCTCTTCTGCGAAAACGACAGCAACGGCCCGCGCCTTTACGGCCTGCCGGGCGAGGGGCTGTACTTCAAAGACGGCATCAACGACTACGTGGTGGAGGGCCGCACGCACGCCATCAACCCGCAGCAGCGCGGCACCAAAATGGCCGCTCAGTACGACTTGAGCGTGCCGGCCGGGCAGTCGCGCACCGTGCGCGTGCGCCTGGGCCGCGCCGAGCTGGCCGAGCCCTTCGCCGAGTTTGACCAGCAGATGGCCGACCGTCAGCGCGAGGCCGATGAGTTTTACGACTGTGTGCAGGCCCCGCTCGCCAACCCCGACGCGCGCAACGTGCAGCGCCAGGCTTTCGCGGGGATGCTGTGGAGCAAGCAGTACTACTACTACGACGTGACGCAGTGGCTCGACGGCGACCCCGCCATGCCGCCGCCCTCGGCTCAGCGCCGCCAGAATCGCAACGCCAACTGGCGGCACCTGCACAACGCCGACCTCATTTCGATGCCCGACAAGTGGGAGTACCCCTGGTACGCGGCCTGGGATTTGGCCTTCCATTGCATTCCGCTGGCGATGGTGGACTCGGAATTCGCCAAAAACCAGCTGCGCCTGCTCACCAAGGACCGCTACCTGCACCCCAACGGCCAACTCCCGGCCTACGAGTGGAATTTCTCGGACGTGAACCCGCCGGTGCATGCCTGGGCCACTTGGCGCGTGTACCAGATGGATAAAAAGCGCCGCGACGGCAAGGGCGACCTCGACTTCCTGGAGCGCGTGTTCCACAAGCTGGTGCTCAACTTCACATGGTGGGTCAACCGCAAGGATCGCAACGAACGCAACATCTTCGAGGGCGGCTTTTTGGGCCTGGATAACATTGGGGTGTTTGACCGCTCGGCACCGCTGCCCACGGGCGGCCACATCGAGCAGAGCGACGGCACGAGCTGGATGGCCATGTACGCCCTCAACCTCATGCGGATGGCGCTGGAGCTGGCCAAGCAAAACCCGGTGTACCAGGAGATGGCGGGCAAGTTCTTCGAGCACTTCCTCTACATCGCGGAGGCCATGACGCGCGGCGGCGATGGCAAATTCAACCTCTGGGACGACGAAGACCAGTTTTACTACGACGTGCTGCACACGCCCGACAACGTGCGGACCAAGCTCAAGGTGCGCTCCATTGTGGGGTTGATTCCGCTGTTCGCGGTCGAGATTATCGATGATGAGCTGCTGGATGCCATGCCGTTGTTTGCCCGCCGGGCGTGGTGGCTGGTTACCAACCGGCCGCACCTCGCGCCGCTGGTATCGCGCTGGCAGGAGCCCGGCAAGGGTGCCCGCCACCTTCTGAGCCTGTTGCGCCGCAGCCGCCTCAAGGCCCTGCTGCGCCGGATGCTCGACGAGAGCGAGTTCTTGTCGGAGTACGGCATTCGCGCCTTGTCGCGCTACCACGACGAGCACCCCTACGTGTACCGCGCCGGCAAAACCGACTTTGTGGTGCAATACATCCCCGGCGAGTCCGACTCCTCGATGTTCGGCGGCAACAGCAACTGGCGCGGCCCGGTGTGGTTCCCGATTAACTACTTGATTGTGGAGTCGTTGCAGCGCTTTTATGCCTACTACGGTGATTCCTTCAAGGTCGAATACCCGACCGGCTCGGGCAAGCTAATGACCCTGAACGAGATAGCCGACGCCCTGGCCGGCCGCCTCAACAAGTTGCTGCTGAAAGACGAAAATGGTCACCGCCCCGCCTTCGGCGATAGTAAGCTGCTGCAAACTGACCCGCATTTCCGCGACAATATCCTCTTCCACGAGTACTTCCACGGCGACGATGGCCACGGCCTCGGCGCTAGCCACCAGACGGGCTGGACGGGTCTGATTGCGAAGCTGTTGCAGCAGAAAAGCTAGCCATTGATGTAAAGCTAAAACGCCTGTCATTGCGAGCGTAGCGAAGCAATGACAGGCGTTTTAGCCTAAAATCTTAATTTATAACACTATGCTTCCCGATACCGCCCCAGACCCCGACGAGGACGAAACCGGCGAAGGCGACGAGCTGTACGAGCACCACCGCATCGTAGTCGATAGGGGGCAGGAGCTGCTGCGCATCGACAAGTTTTTGCTGAACCGGCTGGCCAACGCCTCGCGCACCAAGATTCAGGCCGCCATTGAGACCGAAGCGGTGCAGGTAAACGGCCGGCCCACCAAGGCCAGCTACCGTATCCGGCCCGCCGATACCATCACCATCACGCTGCCCGAGCCGCCGCGCACCGGCAAGGTCGAGCCCGAACAGATGGACCTCGACATTCGCTATGAGGATGCCGAATTGCTTATCGTGAACAAGCCCGCCGGCATGGTCGTGCACCCCGCCTTTGGCAACTGGGAGGGCACGCTCGTGAATGGCCTGGCCTACCACCTCGCCAACCTGCCCACCGGCCGCAACGGCGAAATCCGCCCCGGCCTAGTGCACCGCATCGACAAAGACACGTCGGGATTACTTGTCATCGGCAAGACCGAGGCCGCTATGACGCACCTGTCACAGCAGTTTTTTTACCATACCATCGAGCGCAGCTACCTGGCCTTAGCCTGGGGCAAGTTTGACGACGACCAGGGCACCGTGCGCGGCCACATCGGCCGCAGCCTGCGCGACCGCAAAGTGCAGGCCGTGTACCCCGATGGCGACCAGGGCAAGCACGCCGTGACGCACTACCGCGTGCTCGAGCGCTACGGCCCCGTGACGCTGCTAGAGTGCCGCCTCGAAACCGGCCGCACCCACCAGATTCGGGCGCACATGCAGTTCATCGGCCACCCGCTCTTTTCGGATGCCACTTACGGCGGCGACCGCATCCGCTCGGGCCAGAATACAGGTGCGTACAAGACCTTTGTCGAAGGCGTGTTTGCCACGCTGCCCCGGCAGGCGCTACACGCCCGCTCGCTGGGCTTCGTGCACCCGCGCACCGGCGAGCGCATGTTTTTCGAAGCTGAATTGCCCGAGGATTTTGCCACCGCGCTAGCTAAGTGGAAAAGCTGGAGCGAAAGCCAATAAACCAAAAAAGCCCCGCTACAAGCTATGTAGCGGGGCTTTTGGCTTTAAGCGGCTAGCACTTACTTTTTTTTAGGAGCAGGCTTAGCGGCCGGCTTTTTGGCCGGGGTCGAAGTGCCGTTCAGAATCTTGAGTGCGTCAATAGCAGATGCGTCGGTCGGGTCGATGGCTATCGCTTTTTCAAAGTTGGCTTTCGAAGAAGCTTTATCATTCTTCTGTGCGTAGTAAGCGCCCAGATAATCGTAAGACTCCACTAAACCAGCTTTGTACTTGGCAGGGTCAGCGCTACCAAGCTCAGCGTATTTCTCGTAGTAAGGCTTGGCCAGACCTTTTTTGCTATCGGGGTCGAGGGCTCCGTTGACCTTAGCGCGAGCGATGTAAGCCGGCACGTAGTCGGGCTTAGCCGTATTAATGATGCCAAACACGCTGTCAGCTTGCGCATACTGCTTAGCCGAAGCATAGGCAGCAGCCAACCGGTACTGGTCGGCTAGGTCGCCAGTCCGGGCCTTCTCCTTCAAGGCACCAAGCGCGCCAGAGTAATCTTTGTTGATTATCTGAAGCTTGGTTTTTTCAGCCTCGAAGTCAGCCTTTTTGCTGGCCGGGGCCGTTTCGATGGCCTTATTGATGGCCGCCAATGCTTCTTGAGCTTTGTTGTTTTTGCTCAGAATCCGGCTCTGGTACGCGTAGTCGTCGGCGATGATTTTCTCGGCCGGGGCGGTGCGCAGGTAGGTTTCCATCGCCGTAGCAGCACCAGGGTAATCGTTGGTTTCGTACAGCGTATAGGCCTTCAGGCGGTTCATGGTCACGTTGTTGGGCTCTTTAGCCAACACCGCGTTCACTTCCGTCAGGGCTTCGGGAAACTTCTTGGTCAGATACAGGAATGAGGCGTACTCGGCCTGCGTGTTGGTCGAAGGCTCGGCTACCTGGCGAAACTTTTCAAAGGTGCTGAGCGCCTTATCGTATTGCTGGGCGTAGAAGTACATCTCGGCCAACTCTTTGTAGGCCGGCGCGTACTTGGGCTCCAGCTCAATGGCCTTTTCGAGGTTCGTAATAGCCTCCTTGGCGTTGCGGCTGCGCACGTTCAGTTCACCCTTCTTGTAGTAAGCCTGGGTGTAGCTGGGGTTGGCCATCGTGGCACGGTCGAAGCTGGTCATAGCCTCACCGCCGCCGTTGTCGTTTTTGAGGTATACATCGCCGCGCGCTACCATCAGGGCGGGCTCGTCCTTGCCTTTGTTCGCCGTTTGGGCGGCGTTCACGTAGGTCAGCGCCTTGTCGGTATTTTTCAGCTTGTCGGCTTCGCCGTAAGCCTGCGCAATCATCGTCAGCACCTTGGCATCCTTGTTCTTAGTGGCTTTGGCGGCCGCGTCAAACGAAGTAGCGGCGGCGTCTTCCTGGCCTTTTACCAGGGCGGCGCGGCCGGCGGCTACCTGCCCGAAGGGCGTAGGGCCGGCCGCTTTGTTGAAGTAAATAGCCGCCGAATCGTCCAGGTCGCGCATCTGGTAGAGGCGGCCCATTTCGAAGTTAGCTTCCGGCGTGCTGGCGTTGCGCAACATGCCCTTCGCTTCGTTATAGCGCTCCAGCTCGATGGCTTTTTGGGCGGCGGCGATGTCTTGGGCGGTGGCAGCTGTAGCAGCGGCCCCCAGCGTTACGGCGGTCAGCAACAGCGATTTCCAGGGCTTGAAACTCATAAGCGAAAGAAAAAAAGAAGAATCAGGGTGAATGATAAACAACAGGTGAACTACGCGAAAGCCAGCTTAGTAGTTCAATCGCCTTTAGAGGTGGTAATAATGCGCGCCTGCATTTTGGCGGGCAACAGGCCTGACTTATAGAAAATAAGCTGCCCTTTCTGCCCGGCCACAAAAGAGGCAAATCCCGAGCCAAGTCCGGTGCGCGCCTCGCGGTTAATCAAATAAATATTGCGCTGCAACGGGTAGCGCTGCAAGTCGCTATTAGCCTTGAGCTGCTCGGGCGTGTAGGGCGCCAAATACCGCGGGTAGGGCGGAATATAGTCATTCTTCGTCGGGTTGGCCCGCGCCGTGATAGACGCTACCCGCACCGTTTTCAGGAAACTCGTCACGGTGGGGTCATCGTGGTCCGACACCCAGTTGACGCCCACCACGCCGATGGCATTGGGGTGCGCCGCCACGTAGGCCAGCGCCTCGGGGTTGGAGTTGGCCGCGAATACGCGCTTGGTCAGCGGCTGCCCGCGCAGCAGCGAGTCGCGCACGAAGCGCAGCGTGCTGCTACGGTTGGCATCAAACACTACGTTGATGTCGCCCAGCTTTTTCTGGCCGCTCACCTTGCCCCAACTGGTCGTCTGGCCGCTAAAGATGCTGCGCAGCTGCGCTACCGTTAGTAGCGAGTCGGGGTTGGATGGATGCAGAATGATAGCGAGGCCATCGACGCCCACGTGTACTGTGGTCGGCGTCATGGTCTGCTTAGCTAGTTCAGCTTTTTCCTGCTCATTGAGGTCGCGCGATACCACGGCCAGCTTCACTTTGTCGTTCAGCAAGTCCAGCATCACGCTGTCTTCGGGCTGGTAGGTGGCCTTCACGTGGGCATCGACGTACAGTTTCTGAAACGTATCAACCTCCGACTCCAGGATGGGCGCAAACGTTTCATCGACGCTGATGGCCACGTGGCC
>Ga0182232_1000129_pt1 | contig 23351 bp, 15 predicted proteins | sample G6R1MG_30_FD_155484 | JGI IMG/M metagenome (GOLD analysis project Ga0182232, IMG submission 155484) | Phyllosphere microbial comminities from miscanthus, Michigan, USA - G6R3_NF_07NOV2016_LD2 MG | ecosystem: Host-associated > Plants > Phyllosphere > Phylloplane/Leaf | place: USA: Michigan... | reverse complement strand
CCGTGAGAAGCCCGTTCGAGGCGATTGACAGCCCAGTCTCGCGAAACCGGCACGTTACGCGACCGCAAAACCCCCAATCCCCGAGTTTTGACACGGCCTGGACCCGTTACGGAAGGTCGGAACGGCCACTCTGAGGCAGCGCGGTGGACCAGGGCGTACGACTGGATTGGGTGGTTTTGCGACGGTCTGCTTTCGGGCGGGTGTTGGCAGAAACAGACACTACTTTCGCGCCCGCTCACGACCCCTTGCTGGCCCTCGGAAAGTCCGCTTTGAGGCTGATGGGGCGGAGAGCTACGACCGGGTTGGGCGTTTCTCCGCCGTTCCGGTTTGGCGACATGCCAAGCGTAAGAGTTACATTCACTGAAGCTTCCCGGCCACGCTGTGGACACTGCTACTGGCTGATCCTGACGGATGACACCGCATTGGTGAATAGCGTAAGCATTGCCGATGTGATGTCGCCACCCGACGCGACAGGATAATACAATCCATCGGATGCGCAGGCCTTGAGAGACGGTCCGATTTTGTTCTCATACGGCCGCACAAAGTTATTGTAAAAACCATTGTCGTACAACGGCATGTACTGCGTATAAATAATGCCGATTCTGACGTTCTTGTCCTTTAGGCTTTTGCAGGTTTCGGGATTGAATGGTCCTATGAAGCGATTTTGATTGATGCGAAATCCTGCCGATTCGTTACTGATGCTTCCACCCGTGTCTTGCACACCATCAGTCACGAAAAACAGGAACCGAACCGGAGACGTGGCAAGGAGGCCTGTTCCGCTCGCGGGAATCACGGAGTTCATCTTCGCGATCGCACGCTCGAAATCCGTCTGATTGTCCGATTGATTACGATACGCGTAAGCGATATCGATGTCCTTTGTCTTAGCTTTGATGCTATTTAGAGCGGAAGTCATCGACTTCAGCTGCGTCTGTGTTACCGAGTCATTGAAGGTCCACATTTCCATCGCAAATTGCTGTGGGAGCGCCGCTGTCTCATTCGCCCTGTCGACAAGTGCATCCACCGCATCCCGCAAAACCTGTATCCGAAGCTTAATGTTGTATTTTTGAGCAATGTGATAGTTGTCGTCCTGCTTATCACCTGTCACGTTTCCAGAGTTGTCGTAAGTATGTTCATGGCAGGCGAACGCGCATCCTCCCGTAAAATTCTTGAGATTATTAATGTCAGCGCTTGTTGCGGCAAGTCCCATTGAGGGGGAGCTGTCCAGCAGAAGAAAGAATTCCATATACTGTGGAAGCTTCTTTACTCCGGATGTCATGCCATCGATATTCATGGTCGTAACATTCATCATCGCAGCCATCGTGGTTTTGATGGTCGCGGTGTAGCTGGCCGTGAGCTTAAGCGTCGATCCGGAGCTATCGCTTAAATTTAAGGCCGGCACCACGACTGGAACCGGCGCCGTGAACGAAGTGATCGTCACACCCGGCACCCTTGCCGCTTCCGTGCGGAATTGGTTCTCCATACTAGTGATATCGAGCACAGTAATAGTGTTCGATTTCCGCGCAAGAGTCGCAAGCATCGCCCCATCAAGCGCCGCATCGATCTGTGCTTTTGCGGAGTTGCGTCGTCCAAAGTCAATGGCTGCGGAAGATGCGAAAAGGATTGGGATAGCCGCCAAAGCGAAAATCATTGCAACTTGGCCGGATTGATTTTGAAGATAGGATAAGGCAACCGATCCAAAGAGATCGATATATTTCTTCAAGCCGCCAAGTCGCATTGCATTTACACCAATCACTTAAATTTAGGGCAGCTGGAACCGCCGGGCAAAATAATTTCGGTGTTCGTTCGTTGGGCCCAGGGTATTTGTCTCGTGAAACGTAGTCCGTTCGATCCAAACACTTGCCGAAAGATTGAAGCTCCGACTACCGGATTGTATGGCATAGCGACCTCTGCCAGCATGTATCGCGCGCCGTCAGTTCGATATACCTCCGGAGTGACCGGAAGACCGTCGTTACCATTGATCTGTCGCGCCGGTCGTGCAGCAGCATTCTGCGCCCAGCTTGAGCAGACGCCACCGACGAAGGTGCTGTTGGATGAATTGACGCCCATGGAACTGACGACGATCTGGAGGCCTGTCGTGTCGAACGGCCTCATGATCGCCGTTGCCGCGCTCGCGATCGTCGTCATCGTGTCTACGGAAGGACTGGCGTTGTCCGATCGGCCCGAGAGGTCCCCCAGGGCACGAGTGAACAAGGTCAATTTTTCATTCGCACTGATGATACGCGTCAGCTCAAATCCTCCCAGGTACAAAAGCAAGAGTACCGGCATAAGCAGAGCAAATTCCGTCGCCGCGATACCACCTTCATCGCCTCCAAACCGGGATTTTGTTTTATGACGTTTGAGTATTACGGACATATGGATTTATCCGTATAAGGCTCTACTTTAAAAACCGAGGAGCTTTGAATGACGCGTCGGTCCTTGTTGATTCTGGACTCTGAGGAGGCGAAAAAGGTGAAGAACACAGGAATATCCACGGCAGCCTGCACAACCATGATGTCGGACGGGCCTGCACAGGCATAGCTTGAAAATCCGGGGTTCCAATCGCTCACCCCGTTTGCGCCAACGGTCGTCGGGGACACGGGTGTCGCCGATGCATAGGTGGCAGCTTTCATAACACTGACACGAACGTCGCCACAGTTGAAAACAGTGACACGCGCCTTTCCATTAGGATTTGTGCAGACTGCGTTACGAAATCGACTTATTAAAGTCGCTGTATCGGTTGTTTGAGAATTTGCCGCTTGAAAGGTGCCCGTGTAAATTTGTCGGCTCGCGTCGTTGACAGCGTCTTGCAAGATTTCCTGCTGCCAATACGTGAGCCCATTCTCCAGACAGCCACCGCTGAGAGCGAAAAACGGTAGCGCGATCAGGCCAAACTCGACTGCCGTAGCGCCGTGACATGACTGCAGAATATTTCTGACCTGTGTCCGCACTACAAGGCCCCAATTTCGAATATTGATCAATAGGAACACTGTCCTACTCTCTTGATTCCCAAATCTTTCGATGCAATAAAACGTCTTTCTTGATAAAATACTAAATCTGAAAATGCGGCAGTGTGTTGCCGCCTCGAACGGGTAGACTGCCGGGAGGCTCGTCAACGCTCTGACTGGCCCGGCAGCTGAGGATGCGTCCGTTTCACTGCGGAGAATCTTGGTCCACCCTGTATTGATATTGCCGCAGGCTGACGGACCGAAGCTTTGCGGGAGTACGCACGACGGTCCGAGTGACTGGGTCGAGTCGCTTCCGGAACGGCCGCTGAGGGTGGTTTTGTGACGATCTGCTTTCGGATCACGATACGGATCAGCAGACATTCGGCGAGAGGCGATTTGCTCGAAAGGGGATCTGACCCATTTCGAACGGCCGAATGGCCTTTGATGCTCGCCTTCCCCGAAAGCCAGCCTGCGCCACGTCGACCTCCCACGGATCGCGCATACCGAATGGCAATTATTGCAAGTCGATTGGCATGACGCGCTAGTTCGAAGACGATGCAAACCGTCGATGTCTTGGTTGATCGCCCCGGGCACTTCGGAGGCGGCATCCTTGGCTCAGACACGAACGGACCCATTCATGACCGACAAGATCGCGCTCATCACCGGTGGAGCGACCGGCATCGGCAAGGCGACGGCGCTGATCCTCGCGCGTCGCAGCGTCAAAGTCGTGCTCGCCGGCCGTCGCGATGACCGCGGACGCCAGGCCGTCCAGGAGATCGAGGCCGCCGGTGGCGAGGCCTCCTTCGTCAACTGCGACGTGGACAGCGAGGAGGCCGTCGGCCGGACCATCGCGGACATCGTCTCCCGCTACGGCAGGCTCGACCTCGCGGTGAACAACGCGGGTATTTCGAACGAGAACAAGACCATCGGCGCTTCGGACACCGAGGCCTTCAACGGCATGCTGCAGACCAACGTCCTGGGCCTGTACTTCTGCATGAAGCACGAGATCCATCAGATGGAGCGACAGGGCGGTGGCGCCATCGTGAACCTGGCGTCCATCGCCGGCCTGAACGGCATTCCCTGGGCCGGCACCTACGCCGCGACCAAGCATGCGGTGGTCGGACTGACGAAGTCCGGCGCCCTCGACTACGCAACCAAGAACATCCGCATCAACGCCGTCGCACCCGGAGCCATCAAGACCGACTTGATCGAGAAGCAGATCGAGCTCGGGCAGTACGACGAGACGATGATCTCCGGCATGCACCCGATGGGCCGGATGGGCCGTCCCGAGGAGATCGCCAACGGTATCGTCTGGCTGCTCTCCGACGAGGCGTCCTTCGTCACCGGGCACGTCTTGAACATCGATGGCGGCTTCCAGGCCAAGTAGGGAAACCTGAGATGGCGTCGTGTCCCCCCGACCGATTCAAGGTCGCCCCGGCCTTCTGGCAAGGGCTCGACGCCGTCGGGCTCACCCCGACCGCGGTCCTGCGACATGCGCGGCTTCCGGCGACCCTCGCCGCCGATGCCCGCGCGCAGGTCACCACAGCGCAATACTTCTCGCTGTGGCGATCCCTGCAGGCGCTGTCGTCGGACTCCGGCGTCGGGTTGAGGTTGGTAACCGGCATGGAGCTTGGCACCCTACCGCCGGCCTTCCTCGCCGCGTACTACGCCCGCGACCTCCGCGATGCACTCACGCGGGTCGCCCGCTTCAAGGCACTGTGCTCGCCCGAGGAGATGATCCTGGAAGAGGACGGCGACACGTTCAGCATCACTCTCGCCTGGCCGCTCGCCAGCGAGGAGGCGCCGCCGGTGCTCATCGACGCGGCCTTCGCCGCGTTCGTCGAGCTTGGGCGACGTGGGACGGGCCGGGATATCCGGCCCCGTCGCCTCGAACTGTCGGGGACCGGCCGGGACGTGGCTCGGCATGCGGAATACCTCGGCTGTCCTGTTGTGCAGGGCGCGGAGCGGAGCGTGCTCGTCCTGAACCGGTCGGACCTCGATGTGGCGATGGTCTCGCACAATCCCGAGATGCTCGACGTGCTCGACCCTCATCTCGCGCGTCAGAGGCAGGAGCACCTGTCCAAAGTCTCGATCACCGAGCAGGTAAAGTGGGTGCTGAAGCGGCTCCTGGCCGGTCAGGCGCCCGACGTCGGCGCGGTGGCGCAGGAACTGGGATTGACCGCCCGAACCCTTCAGCGGCGCATCACCGAGGAGGGCGGCAGCTTCCGACAAATCCTCGCCGACGTTCGCCGGGAGCTGGTGCGCCAATACCTCGCCGATCCCGCCCTCGACATGAACGAGGTCGCCTACCTGCTCGGCTACGACGACACGAACTCGTTCTACCGCGCCTTCCGGAGCCTGGAGGGCACGACGCCGGCGCGCTGGCGCTCCCTCCACTAGGATCGGCCCCATGAGAATCCTGCTGTTCGGCGCCACCGGCATGGTCGGTGCGGGCGTCCTGCGCGAATGCCTGCTCGCCTCCGACGTGACCGAGGTCAGGGCGGTCGGACGCACCCCGACCGGACGCGCGCATCCCAAGCTGCACGAGACCATCGTCCAGGACCTATTCGATCCCGGACCGACGGCATGGCGGGAGATGATGGGATACGACGCCTGCTTCTTCTGCCTCGGGGTGACGTCCTCCGGCCTGACCGAGGCCGAGTACGTCCGGCTGACCCACGACCTGACGCTGGCCGTGGCGGAGAGGATGGCCCTGCTCGATCCCGACATGACCTTCGTCTACGTGTCCGGGGCCGGCACTGATGGTGGCGGACGCGGGCGCAGCATGTGGGCGCGTGTCAAGGGACGCACCGAGAATGCGCTGCAAGCGTTGCCGTTCGCGGGGGCCTTCATGTTCCGGCCGGCCGTGATCCTGCCGATGCACGGCGAACGTTCGAAGACCACGTCCTACCGTCTTCTCTACCGGTTGGCCGGCCCGGTGCTGCATCTGCTGCGCCGCATCGCCCCCTCGCAACTCCTGACAACCGAGGTGATCGGCCGCGCCATGCTCGCCGTCGCGCGCCGCGGCCAGGGCCGTGCGGTCATGGAAGCTTCCGACATCTCCAGGGCGGCCACGGCCGCCGTCCCATCGAACCACGGGTGATCCATGACAGACTCCGTCAGCGCGATTGCCATACCGTCTTGGAAACGGATCGTGGCGGCGACGTTCGCCGTCCAATCTCCGGCTTCAGCGGGAAGCGGAAGCGGTCTCGAATGATCCTCGCCAGCGGGACGATCTCCGAGCGAGGGCAGGTCTCGTCGCCATCGGAGCATCCATGATGTTTTCGGCGCGCGAACCTACGACGAGCTTTGCTGCGACGTCTCCAGAGTTCGACCGGGATGCTTCAGTGCGGTGGTCCGGAATGGTCGAGGGCGGTGCAACCGAAGAGTAACGACCGTCAGCAATTTCTATTTAAGCCGCCGGATATCTTTCCAATGAAGCATTATGGGCTGGACGAGGGTAAAGCGTTCCTCTGTACGGTCGCGCTCACATTTCGCGTGTTTGATCGGCGGTACGAAGAGCGTCCGCTTTGGAGAATGCGATTGAATGCCGGCTATGACGCGGTTGGGTCGGGTGCGGAACGTCCGCTCTGGGGCAAAGTGTCAGGTTCCGCGCCCCATCCTCTGCAGCCCTCCCCCCAAGAAAAAACCAAGCCTCGGATCGGGATTACGACTCCAAAGGCCGGTTGAAGGGGAGGCGCCACCGCTCGGACGCCCGTGCCCGGCCCAAGCCCGCCCCTCACGGCAGGGCCTCCTCCCCCGCGCCCGGCCGTCGCGCCCGGTGATGCAGCAGGTTGAGGACGAGGGCGGTCCAGCCGGTCTGGTGGGAAGCGCCGAGGCCCCGGCCGGTGTCGCCGTCGAAGAACTCGTGGAACAACAGGGCGTCCTCCTCGCCCGGCGCCGTGGGGATCGGTTCGCGGTCCCCGAAGATCGGGCGGCGCCCGTCCGGCCCTTTTGCGAACAGACCGATGAGCCGGTCCTCCAGGGCGTCGGCGATGGCCGCCAGCGTCAGGGAGACTCCCGAGCCCGTGGGGTATTCGACGAGGAAATCGTCGCCGTAATAGGTGTGGAAGCGGCGCAGCGCCTCGACGATGAGGTAGTTCATCGGCATCCACACGGGGCCGCGCCAGTTGGAGTTGCCGCCGAACATGTTCGAGGTCGAATCCGCCGGGTCGTAGCGGACCGTGAACCGGGCGCCGAACTCGTTGAGGGCGTAGGGCGTCTCGCGGTGCGCCTGCGACAGGGAGCGGATGCCGTGGTCGGAGAGGAACTCGGCCTCGTCGAGCATCCGCCGCAGGAGCGCCTTCATGCGGTGGCCGCGGAGCAGCGACAGGAGCTTGCGGTCGCCGACGCCGCCCTCGGTCCAGCGGGAGACGAGGCAGGCCAGATGCGGGCGGTTCTCCAGCACCCAGTTCATGCGGCGCGAGAAATCCGGCAGGCGCTGGAGCACGGAGGGCTCGATCACCTCGACGGCGAAGAGCGGCACGAGGCCCACCACGGAGCGCACCCGCAAGGGCAGCATGCCGCCGCCGGGGATGTCGACCTCGTCGTAGTAGAACCCGTCCTCCTCGTCCCACAGGCCGAAGCCCTCGCCGCCGCCCTCGCCGCCCATGTCGGTCATAGCCTCGGCGATGAGGAGGAAGTGCTCGAAGAACTTCGAGGCGGTGCTCTCATAGACGTCGTTGTGCAGGGCCAGTTCGAGGGCGATGCGCATCATGTTCAGGGCGTACATCGCCATCCAGGCGGTGCCGTCGGCCTGGTGGATGCGGCCGAAGCCGGGGGGCGGGCGCGAGCGGTCGAACACCCCGACGTTGTCGAGGCCGAGGAAGCCGCCCTGGAACACGTTGCGGCCGTCGGCGTCCTTGCGGTTCACCCACCAGGTGAAGTTGATGAGGAGCTTGTGGAACACGCCCTCGAGGAAGGCGAGGTCGCCCCGGCCCCCGCGCCGGTCGCGGTCGATCTCGAACACCCGGTAGGCCGCCCAGGCATGGACCGGCGGGTTGGCGTCGCCGAACTCCCACTCGTAGGCGGGGAGCTGGCCGTTGGGGTGCATGTACCATTCGCGGGTGAGGAGCAGGAGCTGCCGCTTGGCGAAATCCGGGTCGAGGAGGGCCAGCGGCAGGCACTGGAAGGCGAGATCCCAGGCGGCGAACCAGGGATATTCCCAGGTGTCGGGCATGGAGAGCACGTCGGCCGCCGCGAAGTGGCGCCACTGGGTGTTGCGGCCGCCGTCGCGCTCGCGCGGGGGCGTCGGCTGCAGCGGGTCGCCCTTCAGCCACAGGCGCACGTCGTAGGTGTAGAGCTGCTTCGACCAGATCAGGCCGGCGGCGGCCTGCCGGAAGATCGCCTGTGACTCCGCATCCGCGATTCCGTCCTGCAGGCCGCCGTAGAACGCGTTCGCCTCGGCGATGCGGCGATGCAGGATGGCGCCCTCGCGATCGACGGGGCGGGCGCGCCGCCCGGCCGCGAGCCGTAAGGAGACGCGCCGGGTCTCGCCCGGCGCGAGGCGGAAGGCGTAGTGCAGGCCGAGCTTGGTCCCGCCGTCGCGCCGAACCGCGGATTCGTCGCCGCCCACGATGGCCGCGTGGAGACCGTCCTTGAACGGACCGGCGGCGTCGGGTTGCCAGCCGTGCAGGCGCAGGTTCGTGTCGTTCTCGCAGAACAGCACCTCCGGCGCGCCGTCGAAGCTGAGGCGGTAGGGGCCGAGACGCGGATGGGCGCAGGCGACGGCGCCGTCCGCCCCGATCTCCAGGCGCGGACGTGCAGCCGCCCCGTTCCACGACCAGGTGTTGCGGAACCACAGCTGCGGCACGAGGTGGAGATCGGCGGCCTCGGGGCCCCGGTTCACCGCCGTGATCACCGCGTGGATGTCGTCGGCATCCTCCTTGGCGTACTCGACCGTGACGTCGAAGAACCGCATCCCGTCGAAGATGCCCGTGTCCTCGATCTCGTATTCGGGTTCGTCGCGGCCCCGGCGGCGCCCCTCCGCCACGAGGTCCGCGTAGGGATAAGCGTCCTGCGGATAGCGGTAGAGCATCTTGAGGTAGGCGTGGCTCGGGACCGCGTCGAGGTAGTGATAGACCTCCTTCACGTCCTCGCCGTGGTTGCCCTCTTCGTTGGTGAGGCCGAACAATCGCTCCTTGAGGATGTGGTCGCGGCCGTTCCACAGGGCCAGCGACAGGCAGAGATGTCCACGCTCGTCGCAGAGGCCGGCCAAGCCGTCCTCGCCCCAGCGGTAGGCGCGCGAGCGCGCCTCGTCGTGGGGCAGGGAGCGCCACGCATCGCCGTCGCGGCTGTAATCCTCGCGCACGGTGCCCCATTGCCGCTCGGCGAGGTACGGCCCCCACAGGGACCACGGCCGCTCGCCGCGCGCCTGCTCGGCGAGGCGCCGGCGCTCGGCCCAGTCGTCGAGCTCGCTCAACGCCCGGCCCCCGGCGCGGCCGTCCGGGCGGACGCTGCGCTTCGAGGAGGCCGGAGGCGGGCGTCCGGGCGGGCCGGGTGAGGATCGGTCATGGGCGGTGGCGGGCCTGAGGCTTCGGTGGAGGATGGGATGCAGTATCGGCGCCAAGCCGCGCCGTGCGCGGCCCTCGGGCTCTGCGAAAGCCGGAGGCCACCTTTCGGGACGAGGCTTTAGCCCGGCGCGTGGCCGTCGCCGCGAAACGCCGCGAGGGGCGCGACGATGACGCAGGCGACACCTTCGCGCCGGTAGTCGAGGGCCAGGCTGCCCCCGACCTGCGAGGCGAGTCCCCGCTCGATGAAGCGCGAGCCGAAGCCTTTGCGGGTCGGTGGCGCCACCGGCGGACCGCCGGCCTCGATCCAGGCGAAGCGCAGGTGCGGCTCGCCCGGTTCGTCCCGGATCTCCCACGTGATGTCCACCCGCCCGGTCTCGTTCGAGAGGGCGCCGTATTTGGCTGCGTTGGTGGCGAGTTCGTGCAGCATCAGGGCGAGGGACACGGCCCGGTCCGCGCCGATCTCGATGCTGGGGCCCGCGACCCGGAAGCGGGCGTGCCCGTCCTCGTGGACCTGCAGGGCGCCCCGGACCACGGGTTCGATCCGGGTGCTGGTGAGGGCGGCCCCCATGAGGAGGTCGTGGGCGCGGCCGAGGGCGACGAGGCGGCCGGCGAGGACGTCCCGCGCCTCGTCGACGCGGGTGGCGTTGCGCAGGGTCTGCGTGGCGATGGACTGCACCATCGCCAGCAGGTTCTTCATGCGGTGCGAGAGTTCATGGTTGAGGAGATCCTGCTGCTCCTCGGCCCTGAGGCGGGCGAGCGCCGCGTCGGTCCGGTCGGCCACGCCCCGGGTGAAGGTCACCTCCTCGACGCTCCAGACCCGGGCCGCTTCCTCCTGCACGAGGAACAGGCCGATGAGGGCGCCGGCCCGCAGGAGCGGCACCTTGATCTGCCCGCGTACGCCGAGGTTGCGATAGGTCAGGGCGTCGTCGGAGAGACGCACCTCCGCCAGGGCATCGGCGCAGACGAGGGCCCGGCCGGTGCGCAGGCGCTCCATCGTGCCAGGCAGGGCCGCGAACGGAACGGTGCCGACGGCGCTGGCCACGCCCGGCGCGGTCCAGTCCTCCGTGATCGTGAGCGTCTCGCGGGCGGCGTCGACGGCGGCGTAGGCGGCGCGCCCGGCCCCGAGGGTGCGGCCGAGGACCTCGGCCGCGATGGCGCGGGCTTCGGCGGCGCTCGCGACCTCGCCCAAGCGGTCGCCGAGGTCGAGGAGCGCCTCGATATGCGCGCGGGCCGCGCGCTGGCCGGTGACGTCGGAGACGGTGCCGTACAGGCTCGTGATCCGGCCGTCGGCGTCGCGGGCGAACTCGCCCCGGCGCTCGATCCAGCGGACCCGCCCGTCATCGGCGCGGCGGATGCGGTACTCGATCTCGGGCACGGCGGTGCCGTTGGCGCGGCGGGCGGCATCCGAGCGCAGGTGGGAGTCCTCGGGGAAGATCAGGGCCTCGATCACCGTCACGGGATAGCTGCCCGCGTCGGGCAGGCCGAACACGCGGCAGAACTCGGGGGAGACCGTGATGAAGGCCGACCCGACATCGGCCTCGAACGTGCCGATGCCGCCGGCCTTCTGGGCGCGCCGCGACCGGGCATCGCTCCCGCGCAGGGCTGCCTCGTCGTCGAGGCGCTCGCGGGTGACGGAGATGAAGCGGGCGAGGGTGGCGAAGACCTGCAGGGCCTCCCGGTCGAAGGCGGGCGCGTCGCGGCGCGCGAACGAGATCACGCCCGCCAGCCCCGCGCGCCCGGTGACGGGAAAGGCCGCGAAGGCGTCGAGGCCGGCCTCGCGGGCGCTCTGATGGCGCGCCGTCCGGCCCGCCTGCAGGCCCGAGAGGACAAGGGGCTCCCCCGTCCCGGCGGCGGAACCGAGGAAGGGGGCGTCGAGGAGCGCCGGGCCCAGGGCGGCCCGCGCCTCCGGCGCCACGCCGAGGGCTTGCGTCAGGTGAAAGTCCCGCTGGTTCGGCGCCAGGGTCCAGACGTGGCACTCGCAGAACCCGAGGGCGTCGGCGCCCCGATCGAGGATCGGCAGCAGGTCCGCCGTCGGGTCCGTGGCGGTCATGAGGGCGGCCGAGGCCCGGCTGAGGAGGTCGAGGCACCGTTCGCGCCGCCACTCCGCCGTGCGATCCTGCAGGATCTTGAGGAAGCCCCGGACGCTGCCGTCCTCGTGGCGCAGGGTCATCATGCGGCCGACGGCCCAGAACCGGTGGCCGTCGCGGCGCTGGTGCCAGCGTACGTCGGAGGAGGAGCCGGACGCGAGGGCGACGCGCGCCTCGCGCTCGGGCACGCCGTCGCGCCGGTCCTCCGGCGTGAAGAAGATGTCGAGGGACCGGCCCCGCACAATATCGGCCGGCCAGCCCAGGATCGCCTCGGCGCCGGTGTTCCAGTCGGTGATCCGCCCTTCGGGATCGGTCGCCACGATGGCGAAATCCACGGCGCTGTCGAAGATTGCCTTGTAGCGGTTCTCGGCGTCGCGCAGGGCCTGCCGGGTCACGGCTTCGGCCACGTCGCCGAAGCCCGCGCCGGCGAGGCCGGCCAGCATCTGTGCCATCAGGATATCGCGCGGATCGAAGGCCCCGCGCGTCCGCGAGCGAACCTCGAGGATGCCCACGGCGACGCCGTGACGCTGCACCGGAATCGTGATTCGCGCGCTGCGATCCCCGCGGACCTCTCCGTCCGGATCGCCGCCGACCAGGGGCCGCTCGTTCGACAGGGCCTCGCCCCACGCCGTACCGGCGATGGGGGTGCGCCGGCCGACCCTATCCGCCGCGCGCCCGGCGCCCGTGCGGCAGACGAGGTCGCCGCCGTCGCGCAGGGCGATGGCCGCGAAGTCGGCATGCTCGATGGCCGACAGGGCGGCCTCGACCACGGCACGGAACACCGGCTCCAGATCGGCCGTGGTGGAGGCCACCACCTGCTGGGTGGCGATCATCGTCTCCAGGCGCGCCGCATCGGCGACCGCCCGGGCCTGCTCGCGCCGCTCACCCGTCAAGGCCGCGTCGCGCTCGGCAAGGGCCCGGCGCAGGGCGAGCTGGCTCATCACCTGCTCGGCCAGGGCGGTGAGGCCCTCGGCCTGGTCCGGCGTCAGTCCCTCCGGGCGGGCGATTTCGTCGATGACGCACAGGGTGCCGAGGGTCTCGCCGTCGGGCGTGTTCAGGGGCGCGCCGGCATAGAACCGGATCGCGGAAGCGCCGGTGACGAGGGGATTGTCGCGGGTGCGGGGGTCGAGGCTGAGGTCGGGAATGACGAGGAGGTCGCGGCGCCCGAGGGCGTGGACGCAGACGGACGAGCCGAGATCCGTCTCCATCGGGGGGAAGCCGGTGCGGGCCTTGAACCATTGCCGGTCGGCCGCGACCAGGCTGACGAGGGCCACGGGGGCGGCGCAGACGAGGCGCGCGAGGCGCACGATGCCGTCGAAGCCCGCCTCGGGCGGCGTGTCGAGGATGCCGTGGGCCGCCAGGGCCGCGAGGCGATCCGGATCGGTGGCGAGGGGAGGCGTGGCCGTCATCCCGCGTCTGCGCGCGGTCCGCATCCGCATCGCGCCATTCGGGGGCGGACATCCCGGTCGGACGCGCGGTCCCGTCGTGGGAGGAAGTTCCGTGCGCCCATTCTCACCCTCCCCACGCCGCACAGCCTCGCAGCCGCCCCGGTCGCGGTCCCGCCGGGGCCGCCGCCGAAGTGGATATCGAGGCCTCATAGCACAGGCTTGGCCGGCGTGGGGGCGTTCCGGCATCACGACGCGGCGGTGCCGCGCCGGATTCGCGGCCCGGTTCCGGCGCGGCCGGAAAATATCGCCGGGAGCCGATGCCCCGGGGTCGCGTTGCCTGCCCACTGACCGACGCCGCCGACGACCACCCCGTTCCGGCCCTTCGGTGCGGGGCGACGGCGACCGCTTCCAAAGGACGCGAGGACCCCATGGCGACCAAGACGAAGACCCTCGACGACGCCTTCTACGAGACCCTGAAGGACGTCTATTACGCCGAGAAACAGTCGGTGAAGGCCCTCAAGAAGGCGGCCAAGAACGCCGAGAACGACGAACTGCGCCAGGCGTTCGAGACCCATGCCGAGGAGAGCGCGGGCCAGGTGGAACGCCTGACCCAGGTGTTCGAGATCATCGGCAAGCCCGCCCGCGCCAAGACCTGCGAGGCGATGCAGGGCATCGTTTCCGAGATGGAGGAGGATCTGGAGGAGTTCGAGGGCAGCCCGGCCGCCGACGCGGTCCTGGCCGCCTGCGCCCAGGCCGTCGAGCATTACGAGATCGCCCGCTACGGCACCCTGAAGACCTGGGCCAGTCAGCTCGGCCACGAAGACGCCGCCGCGCTCCTCGACGAGACCCTGCAGGAAGAGAAAAAGACCGACGCCTTGCTGTCGAAGATCGCCGAGACCCTCAACGCCGAGGCCGATGAGGAGGGCGAGGACGAGACAGACGGCGAGATGGACACCGAGTCCGAGGAGGGGACGCCCTCCAAGGGCCGGTCCGGAGCCAAGGCCAAGGGAGCCCGCAAGGCCGCGTAGACCGCGGACCGGCCGGTCGCGCAGCCCCCCGCTCGGGAGAGGGAAGGGGCGGCACGTCCGGCGGCCCCCAGGTCATCGCGGGCCCGGCGTCACCTGAAGGCATCGCTGGGCTACCGGTAATCCGTCGGGGTCAGGCCGTGGCGGGCGATCTTGTCGTAGAGGGTTTTTCGCGGGGTGCCGAGGGATTCGGCGGCGAGCCGCACGTCGCCGCCGGCCATGAACAGCTCCTCGCGGATGAGGCCGCGCTCGAACCGGTCGACCTGCTCGGCCAGCGTACCGGCGGTGGCGGCCTCGGGTGTCGCCGCCTCGGTCCGTCCGAGGCCGAGGGCGTGTCGCTCGGCGAAGTGGCCGAGTTCGCGCACGTTGCCGGGCCAGTCGTGCCGGCGCAGGTGGTCGCGCACGGCCGGCGTGACCGGGGGCGCCTCGCGGCCGAACCGGGCGGCGGCCCGGGTCAGGAATTCCTGGAACAGCAGCATCACGTCCTCGCGCCGGTCGCGGAGCGGCGGGATCGGGATCGTGACGACGTTGAGGCGGTGATAGAGGTCGTCGCGGAAGGTGCCCTGTGCCGCCGCTTGGCCGAGATCGACCTTGGTCGCCGCCACCACCCGCATGTCGATGGCGCGAACCTCGTTGGTGCCGAGCGGCTCCACCGAGCGCTCCTGCAGCACGCGCAGGAATTTGACCTGGAGGTTGAGCGGCATGCTCTCGATCTCGTCGAGGAACAGGGTGCCGCCCTGCGCGTGCTCGATGCGCCCGACCCGGCGCTTGAGGGCGCCGGTGAAGGCCCCGGCCTCGTGGCCGAACAGCTCGCTCTCGACGACGCTGTCGGGCAACGCCCCGCAATTCATGGCGACGAAGTTGCGCCGTGCCCGCCGGCTCCAGCGGTGCAGGGCGCTCGCCACCACCTCCTTGCCCGAGCCCGTCTCGCCGAACACGAGGACGTCGACATCCGCCTGCGCCACCTCGCGCACGAGGCCGCGCAGGCGCACCATCTCGGGCGAAACGCCGAGGAAGGCGGGGTCCTCCTCCACCGCCGCATCCAGGGTCGCCCGCAGGACACGGTTCTCGAGGACGAGGCGGCGGCGCTCCAGGGCGCGCCGCGCCGAGGCCAGGAGGCTTTCCGCCGGATAGGGCTTGGCGAGGAAATCGTAGGCCCCGTCGCGCATGGCGCTCACCGCCATGCGGATGTCGCCGTGGCCGGTGATGAGGATGACGGGCAGGTCCGGATCGAGGCTGCGCAGGCGCGCGAACAAGGCGACGCCGTCGAGGTCGGGCAGGCGCACGTCGGTGACCACGAGGCCGGGCGGATCGGCCATGATGGCGGCCAGCGCCGGTCCTGCGGCCCCGAAGGTCTCGACGGTGAACCCGTCGAGTTCGAGGCTCTGGCGGTTGGCGCGGCAGACCTCCGCCTCGTCGTCGATGAACACGACCCGCTCCGAGGATGGTTGTCCGTCCGCTCTCCCGCTCACGTTGCCGCCTCCTCGTGCCCGGCCGCCGCCGGGGCTTTATCCCTGGATGTGCCATGCGATGGGGCCCGCGCGAGATCGAGGCGGAACACGGCCCCGCCCGCCGGATCGTCCGCCGCCGTCAGGCTTCCTCCGCAATCCTCGACGATGCCGCGCGCGATGGCGAGGCCGAGGCCGAGGCCGTCGGTCTTCGTGGTGAAGAAGGCATCGAACACCTGGCCCCGGACGTCCTCCGGCAGGCCGGGGCCGGTGTCGTGCACGGTGATCGCCACCCGGTCCCCGCTCGTGGTCACCCGGAGCGTCACCCGTGGATCGGGCCGCCCGGCCACGGCGTCGAGGGCGTTCTGCAGCAGGTTGACGAGAACCTGTTCGAGGCGGGGCCCGTCGCCCAGCACGTGAAGCCCGGCCTCGCCCGCCTCCGTCACGAGGGGAATGCCGGCGGTGCGCGCGCGCGCCTCCACCAGTTCGAGGCCGTTGCGCAGGATCGCGTCGAGGGCGACGGGCTCGCGCCGGGGCGAGGCGCGCCGGGCGAACCCCTTGAGCTGGCGGGTGAGGGCGCCGATGCGATCCGTGAGGCGGCCGATGGCCACGGTGTTCTCGGCGGCTTCCTCGGTGCGGCCGCGCTGCATCAGGATCGCGGCGTTGTCGGCGTAGGAGCGGATGGCGGCGAGCGGCTGGTTGATCTCGTGGGCCATGCTGGCGGCGAACTGGCCCAGGGCCGCGAGGCGCCCGGCCTGAGCGAGTTCGCGCCCCAGGCGTTCGCGCTCGGCCTCCGCCCGCTGGCGTTCGGCCTCGACCCGTCGGCGCTCCTCGATCTCGAGGCGCAGCATCCGGTTGGCGTCCGTGAGGGCGAGGGTCCGCTCCGCCACGCGGCCTTCGAGTTCCTCCCGGCGAGCCGAGGCTTCGGCGAGGCGCCGGTGCCCCTGCCGGCGCCGGTCGGCCAGGGTCGCGACGCCGAGGCAGGCCGAGCCCGTGACCAGGGCGGCGATGATCCAGGCCTGCGCCCGCTCGCGGTCGAGGGCGCCGCCCGTGGGGGTGAGGGTGTGGAGGCGCCACTCCGTGCCGGGAATCGGTGCGTCGAGGGCGAGGGCCGTGCGGGCGGGCGTCGCCCCCTGTCCGATCCGCACCAGGCCGGCTGCGCCCGGCACGGCGTGGAGCGGCAATTCCGTGAGCGGGGCCGCCCCGAATTCCAGGGCCTCGCGGATGCGTCGCCGCTCGTCCTCGTCGATCCGGCGCAGGGTGGTGAAATGCCAGGCGGGATCGCTCGCCACGAGGACGATGCCGCGGGCATCGGCGACGAACACGCCGTCGCCGCCCGCCCGCCACGCGGCCTCGATCCCGTCGAACTCGATCTTGACCACCACGACGCCGCCGGTGCCGCCGATCCGGCGCGCGAGGTAGAGCCCCGCCCGGCCGCTGACGGTGCCGAGCGCGAACTGCGAACCCGCGCCCGTGGCCACGGCCTGCCGGAAGTAGGGGCGGAAGGCGTAGTCGCGACCGACGAAGCTGCGCTCCGCCCCGGCGTTGCTCGCCGCCACGGTGATGCCGTCGGGACGGATCACGTAGATCACCGCCGCCCCCGTGGCGGAGGCCACCTCGGCGAGGCGCCGGTTCACCCGCGCCACGAGGTCCTGCGACAAGGATTGCCCGGCGACGGCCGCGATCTCCGGGTCCGCCGCCAGGGCGAGCGGCAGGGAGGCCTGCTTCTGCATCTCGGCGTGCAGGGCCGCGACCTGGAGCGCCAGGGTGGTGCGGGCCGTGCGGTGCAGGTCGGCGAGCGCCCAGCGCTCGGCCGCCCGCCCGGCGATCCAGGCCGCGACCAGCATGATGGCGAGGCTCAGAGCCCAGGCGAGGCCGCGCCGCTGCCGCGCGGTGAGCCCGGCGGGATCGGGCAGGGCCGCCCTCACGGGACGGGCCGAAGTGCGGATTCCCGCACGGCTGCGCCCGCCCCCGTGCGGTTTCTCGGATCGGCCGGCGAGGCGGGCACAGGCGGCATCGAAAAAATCAGCCTTGGATCAACACGTTAACGAAACCTTGCATCGGTTCCCCGTCTGGCATGCCGGTTGCCATTCCCTGGTCGAAACGCAGCTCTGCATTCCGTGCGGGGCGAGCGGCCGGCGGGTGCGAGCCCATCGGACAACACCAAAAGTCGGACGGAGACGGCCTCATGCGCCGCTCCCAACCGATGGTCCTCATCGCTCAACCGGGAGAACGCCCCATGGCTGCCGTACCGTCACCCCTCACCGCCCCGCATCCGCCCGCCAAGCCCAAGCCCGTCTACCGGACCCTGTACTTCCAGGTTCTCGTCGCCGTGGCCATCGGCATCGCGCTCGGCCACTTCTACCCGCAGCTCGGCGCGGACATGAAGCCCCTCGGCGACGCCTTCATCAAGCTCGTGAAGATGATCATCGCGCCCGTGATCTTCCTCACGGTGGTCTCCGGTATCGCCGGCATGACGAATCTCGAGAAGGTCGGCCGCGTCGGCGGCAAGGCGCTGCTCTACTTCCTCACCTTCTCGACGCTGGCACTCATCGTCGGCCTGATCGTGGCGAACCTCGTCCAGCCGGGCGCGGGCATGCACATCGATCCGAAGTCCTTGGATCCCAAGGCCATCGCCCTCTACGCCGAGAAGGCGAAGACGCAGACCATCACCGACTTCCTCATGAACATCATCCCGTCGACGGCCGTGGGCGCGTTCGCGGGCGGCGAGATCCTGCAGGTACTGTTCTTCTCGGTGCTGTTCGGCTTCGGCCTCGCCTTCCTCGGCGACCGCGGCAAGCCCGTGCTCGACATCATCAAGGTGCTGTCGGAAGCTATCTTCGGCGTCGTCAACATCATCATGAAGGTGGCCCCCATCGGCGCCTTCGGCGCCATGGCCTTCACCATCGGCAAGTACGGCATCGCCTCGCTCGCCAACCTCGCCTACCTGGTCGGCGCGTTCTACCTCACCTCCGCGATCTTCGTGCTCGGCGTCCTCGGGCTGGTGGCCCGCTACAACGGCTTCTCGATCCTCAAGCTCATCCGCTACATCAAGGAGGAGCTGCTCCTCGTGCTCGGCACTTCGTCGTCAGAGTCGGCCCTGCCGTCGCTGCTCGAGAAGATGGAGCGCGCCGGCTGCTCGAAGCCCGTGGTCGGCCTCGTGGTCCCCACCGGGTATTCGTTCAACCTCGACGGCACCAACATCTACATGACCATGGCGGCCCTGTTCATCGCGCAGGCCACGGACACCCCGCTCACCTACGGCGAGCAGGCCCTGCTGCTCCTCGTGGCGATGCTGTCCTCGAAGGGTGCCGCTGGCGTCACGGGCTCCGGCTTCATCACGCTCGCCGCGACCCTCGCGGTGGTCCCCTCGGTGCCGGTGGTCGGCATGGCCCTCATTCTCGGTGTCGATCGCTTCATGTCCGAGTGCCGTGCGCTGACGAACTTCATCGGCAATGCCGTGGCCTGCATCGTCGTCGCCCGCTGGGAAGGCGAGGTCGACGAGGACAAGCTCGCGGCGGCACTCGGCGGCAACCCGATGCCGCTGGCCTCCGAGATGCCGGTGCTTCACGCCGCCGAGTAGTCCCGTCCGCAGGACGCCCTGCGACCCTCCGGTGCCCTGCGCCGGAGGGTTTTTCATGGGCGGTCGCCTGCAGGGGCGGGATGTCGCGTGGCGGAACCAGCGATTCCGGGGGCGCGTTCCCCGAGTTCCTCACGCACAATCCGGACCCCGCCCGCATGCATCTGGCACGCCGCCTCGCCTTGAGCTTCGCCCTCGTCGCCCCGTTGCCGGCCTCGGCGCAGGCGCTGCGCAACCCCGGCACCGCGACCATCGAGGCGCATGTGGTCAAGGCCGCCCCCCTCGACGCCACGCCGGAGCGCATCGCCGGCCTGACGCTGCCGCCGGGCTTTCGCATCGCGGCCTTCGCCACGGACCTCGGCGCGCCCCGTGTCATCGCCGTGGCGCCCGACGGCGCCCTCTATGTGAGCGACCGCGATGCCGGCACGGTCACCCGTCTCGACCCCACGGACGGCGCCAAGCGCCAGGTGGTGCTGAAGAAGCCGGACGTGCACGGTCTCGCGATCCACGACGGCCGGCTGTTTTTCGTGACCGTCAAGGAGATCTTCTCGGCGCCCCTGCGGCCCGACGGCTCCCTCGGCCCGGAGGAGCGGCTGGTTGCGGACCTGCCCGATGCCGGCCAGCACCCCAACCGCACCATCGGGTTCGGGCCGGACGGCTGGCTCTATGCCAGCCTCGGCTCCACCTGCAACGAGTGTGAGGAGCGCAACCCTGAGAACGCCACCGTGGTGCGGATGAAGCCCGACGGCACGGGCCGCGAGATCGTCGCCTCGGGCCTGCGCAACACCATCGGGTTCGATTGGCAGCCCGGCACCAAGGCCCTCTACGGCTGGGACGACGGCGTCGACTGGCTCGGCGACGACGCGACGCCGGAAGAGTTCAACCGGATCGAGCCGGGCAAGAAGTACGGCTGGCCCTACATCTTCGGCGCCGGGATCAAGAACCTCTACCGCGAGGTTCCCAAAAGCTCCCTCGAGCAATGGGACAAGGACAGTGCCCGGCCGCTCCTCACCTGGACGGCGCACGCCTCCGCCATGCAGTTCGTGTTCTACGATGGCGGCCAGTTTCCCGCCGACTACAAGGGCGACGGGTTCGTGACCATGCACGGCTCGTGGAACCGCAATCCCCCGAGCGGCTACGAGGTCCTGCGCGTGCACTTCGAGAACGGCGCGCCGAAATCCGTCACCCCCTTCGTCTCCGGCTTCCTCACCGAAGGTGGCCCGAGCGGCTGGCAGCGCTTCGCCCGTCCCTTCGGCCTCGCCGTCGCGAAGGACGGCAGCCTCTACCTCGGTGACGACCAGAACGGCGTCATCTATCGGATCAGCCACGCGAAGTAGGCCGGGATCCCCCGGGAGCCCGGCCTAACGGAGCCGGGCTCAGTCCAGGGTGGAGGGGTCCGTCTCCTCGAGGAAGGCGGCGACGGCGCGGAAGAACTGCGGCCGGTTCTTCTCCATCATCACCGTATGGGTGCCCTCGCCGAGTTCGATGAAGCGTTTGTAGGGCGTGGCGGTGAGCTTCGCGAAATAGCCCTGTGCCTGATAGCTCGGCAGGTCGGCATCCCATTCCGCGTGGATCACCAGGGTCGGCACCCGGATCAGGCCGGGGTCGTAGAGCGGCTTGCCGGCCTGCCAGTAATCCTGCGAATCGGCGAGAATGCCGTTGGGCGCGCGCAGGACCGGTGGGGTCTGGGCGGCCCCCACCGTGTCCGTCGCGAAGGTGGCGTCGGCCCATTGCTCGAACCAGCCCGGCGGGATGAGGCCGGCCTTCTTGTCCTCGGGGACACCCTTGAGCCAGCGATCCCGCGCCGTCTCCCGCGACACCGCCCGGTAGGCGCCGAGGGGGCCGGCGGTGCCGAGGTTCAGCGGGGCCGTGGCGAGCCATTGCGGAGCGTAGAGGACGAGGCGATTCACCTTGGCGTTGTTCTGGGAGGTGTAGAGCCCCATGGTCGAGGTGCCCCACGACCAGCCCATGAGGTTGAGCCTGTCCACCCCCCGGCGTGCCAGGATGGCCTCGATGGCCAGGCCCACGGCGCGGGCGGAATCGACGGTGCGCAGGAACGGCGGGTTGTCCCCGGCGGGCGCGCTCATCTGGCGCGGCCGGTCGGAAAAACCGTAGCCGGGCAGATCCACGAGGTAGACGTCGAAGCCCCGGCCGGCGAGGGCATCCATCATCGACACGCCGTCGAGGGGCAGATCGAACGACGTCGAGGCCGGGTAGGTCGCGCCGTGGACGTAGAGCAGGATCCGGTCGGCCGGAAACGCCGTCATGTCGGCCGGGCGCTTGTTGCGGACGTAGAGCGAGACGTCCGGATCGGCCGTCGGAACGCGGAAGACTTCCGTCACCAGGGGCTTCGCCGCCGGAGCCTTGTTCCCTGGGGCATCGCCCTCGCGTGTCGCGGCGCGTGCAGCGGACGTGGTGGCGGTCGCCCCGAGGAGGGCGAGGCCACCGAGGAACCCGCGTTTCGTCGCTGTCGCCTTCTGCACTGTCGTTTCGCACGATGTCTTGCGCATCGGTTTCTCCCGGCCGCCGAAGGGGCGGATGCCGCAGGGTGACGGAGCACGCTCCCCCCGGCAATGGGCATGGCGACCGGGTTTCAGAACCGCGTCGTCAGGGCGGTGAGCCACGCGGGCGAAGCGTCGACCAGGGCGGTCTCCAGGGCCTTGTCGAGGCCCGTCAGGATGGCGAGGCCCGTCACCACCAGGATGAGGCCGAGAGCCGCCTTGAGGCCACGCCCGAGGCGCATCATCCGGTCGCGCCAGCGCAAGAGAGTCGCCCGCGACAGGGCGCCGAGGAGCGCCAGGGGCAGGCCGGCCCCGAGGCCGAACATGAGCATGGTGAGCGCCACGGTGGGGAGATCGCGCCCCTGCGCGGCCAGCAGCGAGGCCGCCCCGAGGGTTGGCCCGACGCAGGGGCTCCACACGGCGCCGAGCAGCAGGCCGACGCCGAACTGACCGCCGAGCCCGGCGGTGGAGCGGCCGCCGAACCGGGCCTGCGCCCGGTCGCTCAAAGGGCCGGCGGCGACGGCGAGGCGCGTCTGGGCGGCCGGCACGAGGAGGACGACACCGATGGCGACGAGGAGGAGGGCGGCGACGCGGCGGAACACGTCCGTGTCGAGGCCGATCCCGAAGCCGATGGTGGCGACGAACAGCCCGATGGCGACGAAGGCGAGGGCGAGGCCCCCGGCCAGGGCCACCGGTCCGAGGCGATGCTCCGAGGCCGCCGCTCCGAGGACGAGGGGCAGCAGTGGCAGCACGCAGGGCGAGAGCACCGACAGGAGGCCGGCGAGGAAGGCGAGGCCGAGGGAGGCGCTCATGGTGGCTTAGAGCGTCTTCTCCACGAGCCCCTCGATCCATTCCGGCTGGGTCTCGCCGACCGAGCGGCCCGTCTCCACCGCGCCCTTGAAGGCGATGAGCGTGCTCTGCATGCGGGCGTCGAACCGGCGCAGGACGTCCTTGCGGCTGTCGAAATCGACGTCGAAGATCACGAGGTCCTTGAAGCGCGGGTCCGCCGCGAGCTTGGCCAGGATCGGCTTCTGGCTCTTGCAGATCGGGCACCACGGCGCACTGACCTCGACGAGGATCGGCCGGCCCGCCTTCTGCGCCGCCGCGAACGCCTCGGCCTCGAACGGCACCACTTCCCCGGCGCGGGCCGGCGCGCTTCCGGCAAGGGGTGAGAGGGCCAAGGCGAGGGCGGCGAGGAGGAGCGGGCGGCGGAGCATCGTCATGGACCCTCGGGCGGCGGCCCCCTGTGGGGCGCACCAGATCTAGACCATGAGGCGGCGTCTGTCTGTGGTCCCGGCCGCCGGCAACGAGACCGTGATGATCCCCTCGGGGGACTTGGCCCGTGGCACCGGAATCGCGAACGGGTCCCCGACGCTCCGTGGAAAGGCGTTCGGTCTGCGTCGCTTGCACGAGCGTATCCATCGCCATTATTCGCGCTCACAAAACGTTAACGGAACTCTGATGGAGGTCTTCAGCGGTCGATCAAGGTCAAGTGAATGGATTCAGGGCATCGATTTCTGGGGGACGGGCGCGGGAATATCGCGATCCTGTTTGGGTTGAGCTTCGTTCCGGTCATGTTCCTCGCTGGTGCGGCGGTCGATTACGGGCGGGCCTCGGCCTTGCGTGCGCGATTGCAGAACGCCGTCGATGGCACAGCCCTCGCCCTGTGCCAGACGAGCCTTGCGACGACCCCCGCCGCCCTGGAGGATCAGGCCGCCAAGCTCATCGCCGCCTACATGCCCGAGGGCGCGGCCCTGACGGCCCCCCTGGCCATCAGCGCCAACCCGCGCATCATCACGGTGAAGGCCGGCGCCACCTACCGGACCGCCTTCGCCAGCCTGCTGCGGGTCAACACCATTCCGGTC
>Ga0182232_1000128_pt1 | contig 23490 bp, 13 predicted proteins | sample G6R1MG_30_FD_155484 | JGI IMG/M metagenome (GOLD analysis project Ga0182232, IMG submission 155484) | Phyllosphere microbial comminities from miscanthus, Michigan, USA - G6R3_NF_07NOV2016_LD2 MG | ecosystem: Host-associated > Plants > Phyllosphere > Phylloplane/Leaf | place: USA: Michigan... | reverse complement strand
TTACGCGGCGCACGCTGTATTTCTACTTCGGCATCACCAAGGCCAGCGGCAAGCCGCAGCCCTACGTGGTGCCGGCCAAGAACGACCTGTTTTAATCAGCAGTAGCTTGGACTTTGTAGTCCGAGCTACAGACTGAATTACGGCATCCGCTGTAAGCCCTCCCAACGCACTTTCCAGTTTTTCGGAATGCCGGGATTTGACTCCTTACAGCCATCATAACCGGCGCACATGAGGGCCACAGCCGCCAGCAAGCCGCCGTTGCCGGGCAGGTAGAGGGGCAGGCGGCCTTCCTGGTAATTGTGGCCGTTGGGGAGGTAGGTGTTGGTTTGCACCTTCATCAGGAGGGCGTCGACCGCCTGTTCGGGCAGGCCGAGGCGGGTGGCGGTCATGGAGGTCATGGGGAAGTCCCAGCCCCAGGTTTTGTCCCAACTCCAGTCTTTCCAGATGAGGTCGAAGGTGCGGCGCATGGTGGCGGCATCCTGCTGGCCGGTGGCGGGCATAAAGCCCAGCGCGGCCAGCACCGACGGGTGGTCGGTTTTGTATTCGGGGTTGGTGTAGGAATCGGGCGCGCTTTCGGCGGCCAGGTACACGCCGTTGGCCTGCGGCAGTTGGGCGAGTTTGGCCAGCACGTCGTCCCATTTGGCGTTGCGCGGCTGGCCCTGGCGCTCGCGCCATTTTTGGGCGGTTTCGAGCGCCCAGTGCCAGTACACCAGCTCAAAGGTGGGGTTGAACGTCTCTTCGGCCTTGAAGCGCTCCTGGGCCGGAATCAAGCCTTTGCCGAGGATGTAGCGGTTATTCTCCTTCTCAAAAAACGGGAACGAGGCAATAAATTCGGCCGTTTGCGCCACGCGCTCCTGGTACAGCTTGAGCGTGGCCGCGTCGGGGTGAGCGCGGTAGGCTTCTTCGGCAAAATAAATGGTGTGCGGCTGCTGCCAGATGAGAAACGCCCCCACCGACGACGGCCCTTCCTCGCCCCAGGGGTCGGTCATTTTTTGCCAGCGCCAACCGGCGTAGCCCTGGCGCTGCGCGATGCCGCGGGCCACGGCCTGTACGTCGGGGCGGGCGTACCAGGTCAGGCTTTTTTCGAGGATGGCGGGGCGGCCCCACAGCGCGAAGTGGGCCGCGTGCCACCAGTGCATTTCGAGGTGCGGGCGGCCGTACCAGCTGTTGAGCAGCAAGCCCGTTTCCTGGGGCGGCTGCGAGCCGGCGTTGTGCACTTTAGTCAAGTACTGCGAGAGCACGATGCGCCGCTCCAGCTCGTGAGCGCGCGGGTCGGTGATGCCGCCAAAATCGACGGCCCCGCCGCTGCGCCAAAAAGCCGGCCACTGCTGCCGGCTATCAGCCAGCACGGTGGCAAAGGCGGGCGCGGCGGCCGGCTTTTTGGGGGCGAAAAGGGTACTGACTTCCAGCGTATTGGTTTTGCCGCTGGGCGTGAGCACGAACTCGTGCGGCCGGCCGGGGGCCAGCGTAGCCGCGCCGGCCCAATTCAGCGCCACAAAATACTTGGTCGTGTCGAGTTGGTGCGTGAGCAGGGCGCGGCCGGTTTTCTGCTCCGCGATGGCCGACTGGTGCGCCTCGGGGTGCGAGTAGTCGGTGGCCATGTCGGCCCAGCCGGCCGTGGGGAACGGAAAGCGCAGCGCCACTTTCAGGCGCCCGGTTTTGAGTAGCTCCGACGTGACCTTGGCGGCCACGGCATCCTGCGCCTGGTGGCCCACGGTCAGCACGTCCACGGCCGTGCCCTCTACCGTGAAATGGCTTTGGATTTCACCCGTCCAGGGGTTCAGCTCCTGGCGAATGTTTTTGACATCCTGAATGGTCGCGGGCTGGCCATTTTTCTTCAGAATAACAAAGCCCAGATTGCCGAGCTGCAAGCGGTGCGGATTGGCCCGGAAGTAGTCGCCCGATTCTTTATTGCCGGGCGTTTTTACCTGCACGGCGTAGGGCACCGGGCGGCCGTTGAGGGTGTAGGTGCGCAGGCTTTGGTCGAATTTGTAGCCCTCCTTATTGGGGAAGCGGTGCCAGCCCCACTCCGACTCGGTGCCCAGCGGCAGGCCTGTTGAGTAGTGCGTCGGAAATGTTTGCAGGCCCGTAACGTCGGTGGTAAAGGCGAATTTGCCGTTGCCTACCGTGAGCGAGTTGAGCGAGTCGGTATTGGCCACGTGCACCTTGTGGCGCTCGACTACCGCCTGGCGGTTGATGGGCACCTGCTGGGCGGCGGCGTTGAGTGCCGTGTAGGTGAGCAGAAATAGCACACCCAGCCGTAGAACCTCACCCCCCAGCCCCCTCTCCAAAAAAGAGGGGGAGCCGGACGTATTTTGAAAGAATTTTTTCGGCATTTTCTTGATTATTTTTTGCAATTGAAAATCGTCCGGCTCCCCCTCTTTTTTAGAGAGGGGGCTGGGGGGTGAGGTTCCACGGCTGGGCTTACCGCCCCAGCGTCACGCTCATCAGCCCAATCACCACATCATTGGCCAGCGCCCGCACGGTCAGGCTCTTGAGCTTTTTGGCGGGGTCGAGAGGCAGCTCTAGCACGGTGGCCGCGCCCCCGTCAATCGCCTTCGTGCTGAAGCCTTTGATGTTGGTATACTGGTCAAATTCCTTGGTGATAAGGCCGGTCTTGAGGTGCACGCGGTAGGGTTTGGGCGCACCGAGGCGAAAGGCAAAACCATCATCCACGTAGTCTTGCTCGATGGGCCACCAAGTGCTGGGGTTGCGCAAGGGCAGGGTGGCGGTGGTATTATCGGTGTAGGCTACTACTACCTCGCCGTTGGTAAACTGGCTTTGCATGGCGCTGGTGCTGCCCGCCATGAGCAGCACGGCGCGGCGGGCGCGGCCGCGCAGCGGCAGCGTGGCTTGGCGCGGGTAGTTATCCCACTGCGATACGAAGAGAATATTCTTCGCACCGGCCACGCTGGGGGTGCGCAACAGCTCGCCGGTGGGCAGCTTTATTTCGTTGCTTACGCCCGCCAACCGGCGCAAACCAGCGTCATCAATGTTGGCCTGCGTGAGCGGGTAGCACCAATTGCCGATGCCCTGGGTAGGCAGTTCCAGGGTGGCCGTTTCGGCGCGGGGCGACAGGTATTTGTTCTGAAAAATCTGCGCTACCTGGTCGTTGAAAAAACGCGTCAGGTCAATGGTTTCCCAGCGGGCCGGGGCGACTGGGGCGGCCGCGGTAGCCGACGCGGCGGGCGGCAACACCTCCACGGCCAGTGGCTGCCACCAGCGCAGCTCGCCCTGCGCCAGCTGCACGAATAGCGTGCGGCTGCCCGCCGCGCCCTGTGCCTGGCCAGTGAGGGCACCGCCCGCCAGCCGGGGGGCGGCCAGCACCTGCTGCGGGTCGTGCAGGGCCAGCACGGTGGCGGGGCCAAAATCGGCCGTTAGCGGCGCGCCGGGGGCCGCGCGCAGCGCGGGCGTGGGCGCAGCAAGGGGCTCGTTCTGCCATTCTATCTCGACCACGTAGCGGCCAGCCGCCGCGCTTTCAATCTCCAGCACCGGCCGGCCCACCGCCGAGGCCATACTATGCCAGGCGGCTGGCTGCCCATTTACCCGCACCGAGGCTACGCGGCTGGCCAGCGCGGGCACTTGCAGCCGCAGAGCCAATTGCTTCGGCAGCTTTTGGTCGATACTATAGCGCTCGCGCTGTCCTTGCCGCTGAAAGTGAAACGCCACGTCGGGCACCACCAGCCGGGCCGAATCCCAGGCGGCGGGCAGGCCAGGGCGCACTAGCAGGGTATCGCGCAGGGCATCGGGCCGGATGCCAAACAACCCCTCGACCAGCGAGCGGGCCGCTACCCCGATGGGGTCGGCAAAGTCGCGATACAGTTCGCCCCGGTTAGCGTCGTAGAAGCTGATTTGCTGAAAATTGCCGGGGCTGGCGCCCAAGTACATGCTTTCGAGCAGGGCGCTTTTCCAGAGTAGAAAGGCGTCGTCGCGGCGGCCGGCCTGCCAGTAGGCCAGCGTGGTGTGCAGGTTTTCGGCCAGCACTACGTTATTCAAGGACCAGTCGTAGGGCTGCCAGTTGGTGGTTGACAACAGGTAAAAATCGCCGGCCGGCAGCCCCGCCGCCCGCACCGGAATGTGCGGGATTTCGGCATCGACGTAGCGCGTGGCCTGGTAGGCCTGCAAGGCATCAGGCACCTCTGAATCGAGGGCGTGGTAGATGGTCCAGAGGCCGGCGCTCGGGTGCAGCGCTTTCAGGCCGAGCTTGTCCTGGTACTCGGCGTACCAGCCCTGCTGCGGCAGCCACAGGCGCTTGTTCAGGCTTTCGCGAATGTGGGCGGCCTCCTGGCGGTAGGGCGCAGGGTCTTCGCGCAGCAGCGCGGCGAGGGTGGCGGCCTGCTGGTTGGCCCAGTAGTTATAGGCCGAGGTGTGGGTCACGGCCCCGCCGCTGTATTGCAGCGCGTCGCTGGCCCAAATGGCGGCGTAGGCGTCGTAGAGGCCGTCGCCGTCGGGGTCAAAATTGCGCTTTTCCCAGGCCAGGTGCCGCTGCAAAGTAGGCCACAGGGCGCGGGCCTCGGCGAGGTCGCCGGTCCAGCGCAGGTGGCGCAGCAGCGCATCCACGTACACGAGGTTCATGTCGTAGTGGTGGGGCCGGAAATCGCCACCGGGGTTGCGGCTGATGTAGCCGCTGCTGAATACCGTGGTACCCAGCTTTTCGAGCTGCCGGGCCAGGTGCAGGGCGGTGTCGGGCACCACCGGCCCGCTGGCCGGGCTGGTAAGCTGCGACTGCGCGTAGGCCGCGAAGTGCTGGCGGGCGCGGTCGTGCCAGCCCAGCGGGTCGGCGGCGTAGGGCCCGCGCCAGCCGTTGAGGCGGATGCGCCAGGCCACCGCGCCGTGCAGGTACGAGGGCGCTTCCCAGATGGCATCGGCGGCCACGGCCAGCGCCCCGCCCAGCGTGTTGAGGTAGGGGTCGGGCGTACTCACCTGCACCCGGCTGGCCAGCGCGGCGCGGGCCGCTTCGGCGCGGGCAAAGGCGGCCGGCAATTCCTTGTACAACGGCGCTTTTTGGTCGCCCGGCTTTTGCACCGCGAAGTACAGCGCCTCGCCGCTGCGCACGGGCACCGCGCCCACCGCCACCGGCGTGGCCGAAGCAGCGGAGGCCAGCAGCTGCGCCGGCGAATCCTGCTGCGCGGCGTCGGCCACGCGAGTTTTTGACGCGGGTGGCACTACGCCGAGCAGCAGCTTGGGCGCGGCCGGGGCGGCGGGCACGGCGGCATCGGCCGGGGCCGGGCGGGGCTGCTCCCCCACCCCGTAGGTGAGCGTGAAGGCATTGCCTTGCACTGCCAGCGCATTGCCCTGGCAGTATTCGGGCTTCAGGTAAAAGCTGGATTCGGGGTCGGCGCCGATGTCGCCGTCGCGGCTGAATTTCTTGCCCGTGGCCCCGCCGAAGGCCCACAGCAACTGCACGTTTTGGGGCGCGTGGTCGAACTGCGCTTTCACCAGCACGCCTTCGGCATCGGCACGGGCCAACACTTCGAGGTGCAGCTGGCCGGCGCCCAAAAGCGGGTCGGTGATGTCGTATAACATCTTGCCCGGCCGGTAGCGAGCGGTGATGTTAGCGGCTTTAATCAGCCACTTGCTTTGGCCATTAGCTAGCAGGCCAAATTTCAGGCTGCCGCCCATGCCGGGCAGGTAGAGCGCAAATTCGGGCAGGTCGCCGGCCTCGACGCGGAAGGCGGTATTGGTGCCGTACAGCGCGCGGTTGAAGCGGCGCTCGCCGTTGGTGACAACAAAATCCTGGCCTTCGGGGTGGTAGCGCAGGGTGCGCGGCTGGTGGTGCCAGAGGGGCGGCGGGGTTTGGGCGGCGAGCTGATGAGCGAAGGGCAGCAGCAGTAACCCAAGCGCACCCAGCCACCGGAACCCCAGCCACCGGCCCCCTCTCCACAGCAGATTCACAAGGTGCGGCATGAGGTGGGAAAAGGTAAGTGCGCAAAGCAACGCGCCGCCGGCCCGGCCACCCTCCTGTACTGTGCGGCGGGCACCTCGGCGCCGGCACCTAAAAAAAGGGCCGCCCACTGCTGGGCGGCCCTCCTCCAAGACAGGTATTCTTCGCTAAAAACCGGGCGGCTAGTAGCCAGGATTCTGCTCATACAGGCCCGGTGCGGCGCTCAGCTCGTTTTGGGGCACGGGGTAGAGCAGCAGGTTAGCCGTGATGGGGCGGGTGATTTTGTTGCTCACGTCGTCCTTGGGCACCCAGGCGTTCATGGTGGTCAGGGCCAGGCCCGAGCGCATGAGGTCGTTCCAGCGCAGGTTTTCGCCGGCAAACTCGCGGCGGCGCTCCTCCATCAGGCCGGGCAGGTCGATGGTGGTGTAGGCAGTTTGCGCGGCGCGGGTGCGCATGGGCGTGAGCAGGGCCGCCGCATCGGCGGCCGAGCCGCCAATACCGCGCACCTGGCACTCGGCCTTCATCATCAGAATGTCGGCGTAGCGCATCACGATGTAGTTGATGGGCCAGTCGGTGCGGCTGGCGCCTTTGCCGGCGGCGCTGAAATACTTCTTGTAAAACGGCCGGTTTTCGGTGAGGCCCGCGTAGGTGTAGCCCTGCTGGATGCTGAAGGTTTTGCGGGCGTCGTTGGTGGCGTAGGAGGTGTTAACCAAGTCGTTGGAACAGGGCTTGATTTCGACCGAGCCGGCCGTGAAGGCCAGGCCGTTGAGGGTGTAGTAGCTGTCGGGAATCACGACGTTGGGAAACGACGCGCCCAGGCCCAGCGTGGCGCTCGACACGTACTGAATATCCCAGAGCACCTCGGCGTTGTTTTCGTTGTTGTAGGCAAACACGTTGCCGTAGTTCGGCAGCACCGAGTAGCGCCCGCTGCCGATGATGTCGTTGAGCAGGGGCAGCGCCAGGTTGTACTCGTTGCTGGCCAGGCCGGGGCCGTCGATGCCGTAGGTCGGGCCCGAGCGCGTGAGGTAAGTGAGCGCCAGCAGGCCCTCGGCGGCGTACTTGGTGGGGCGGCCCACGTTGGCGGCCGTGTACGAGGTGGGCAGGTTGGCGACGGCCGTTTGCAGGTCACCGATGATGAGGCCGTAAACGTCCTTCACGTCGCTGCGCTTCACCGCCAGCGACTGCTGCGGCGTGAGGGCCTTATCAAGCAGCGGCACCCGGCCAAACTTGCGCACTAGGTCGAGGTACATGAAGGCCCGCAGGAACTTGGCCTCGCCCTCGTAGCGGGCTTGCAGCGCGCCCGTTACGGCGCCGTTGGTGGCCAGCTGGTCGAGCAGCGTGTTGGCCCGGAAGATGGTCAGGTAGTCCGAGGTCCAGGCGTCGGACACGTAGGGGTTAATGACCAGCAGCGCAGGCGAAAAGTTGTTGATGGCGTCCCAGTCGCGCGAGCCAATGGCGCTGATGGCGTACATGTTATCGGAGCGCACCTCCGAGAGGATAATCTCGCGGTCGGGGTAGCCGCGCAGCGAGCTGTACACGGCCGTCATGGCCTGGTCAAAGTCGGTAGCCGTTCTGTAAAACGTATCGACCGAGCCGTTGGAGATGGGCACCTGGTCGAGGTCTTTTTCGCAGCCGCCCAGCGCGAGGGTGCAGGCGGCGGTGATGAGGAGCAGAAAACGCTTCATGGGGTGGGATAATTGAGCTGTTAGCTGCTGGCTGTTAGCTCTTGGCTTCCTATCAAACGAGAAGAGCTAAGAGCTAACAGCCGATGGCTAGTAGCTAACGATTAAAACGAAAGATTAAGCCCCAAAACCAGCGATTTGGCCAGCGGCAGTCCGCCGTAGTCGGAGCCCGACACGAAGTTGCCGGTGTTGCTGGTATTCACGGCGTCGGGGTTGAGGCCGCCGTAGTAGTTGTCGTGGCCGAAGAAGTTTTCGGCCGTCACATACACGCGGGCGCCCTGCGCCACGCGCTTCGCAATGATGCGGCCCAGGTCGTAGCCCAGCGTGATGGTGCGCACCCGGTAGTAGTCGCTCGAATACAGCCAGTCGGTATTGCGGATGAAGCCGAAGCTGCCCGTGGCCTTGCCCTTCACGCCGTTGCCGGGGTCTTCGGCCGACATCCAGCGGTCGCGCACGCGGCCCAGCGCGTTTTCTTTGTACGGCACGCTGGTGCGGTCAATGGCGCGGCCCAGGGTCGAGTACACGTTGCCGCCATTTTGGCCCTGCACCAAAAAGCTGAGGTCGAAGCCCTTGTAGCGGAAGGTATTGGTGATGCCCCAGGTGTACTTGGGATTGGGCTGGCCGATAACCTGGCGGTCGTTGGAGTCGATTTTACCGTCGCCGTTGAAGTCTTCGTACTTGGCGTCGCCGGCGGTTTGGCCGCTGAGGCGGGCCGCGCCCCCGTCGATGTCGGCCTGGCTCAGGATGCCAATCTGCCGCACGATGTAGTAGCTGTAAATCGGCGCGCCCACTTTGAGGATGTTGCTGGGCGTGTCGAGGCCGTTGGGCACCTCAATGGCGGCGTCGCCAGGGCCAAGGTGCTTCACTTCGTTCACGTTGTGGCTGAGGTTGGCCGAGGTCGTCCACGAAAACTCGCCTTGCAGGTTGCGCGAGGTTACTTCCAGCTCCCAGCCGCGGTTCTGCACCTCCCCGATGTTTTGCAGGCTGCTGGTGTAGCCCGAGGTCGAGGGCACGATGATGTTGAGCAGCAGGTCGGTGCTGGTCTTGGTATAATAGTCGGCCGAGGCCGTGACGCGGTTTTGCAGGAAGCCAATGTCCAGGCCAAAATCGACGGTGCGGTTGCGCTCCCACTTCAGCACGCTCTGGTCAGGGCGGTTGGGGGCCTGGCCGGTGGCCTGCACGTTGCCGATGGGGTAGTTGGCAAAGCCCAGGGTCGGGATGCTGCTGTAGTCGCCGATGGTGTTGTTGCCCGAGTAGCCCAGGCTGGCGCGCAGCTTCAAGTCACTCAGCACGTTGCGGCCCGTGATGGACTCCATAAAGCGCTCCTGCGAGATGCGCCAGCCCACCGACACGGCCGGGAAGTAGCCCGAGCGATTATCGCGCCCAAAGCGCGACGAGCCGTCGCGGCGGATGCTGGCCGACAGCAAATACTTGTTGTCGAAGGCGTACTGCAGGCGGCCGAAGTACGAGAGAAGCACGTTTTGCGACTCGGGCGTGGAGAACGACGGCGTGACGGTGGCCGCCGCGTTGAGCGTCGTCACGTTGTTATTGATAAAGCCACCCACCGAGTTCAGCGTCGCGTCCACGTCCACCTTGGTGAAGCTGTACGACTGGCCGGCCAGCACCGTAAAATCGCTCTTGCCGATAACGCGGCTGTACGTCGCCGTATTTTCGTTTACGAAAGTGAGGCGCTGGTAGCCGCTGGTCGAGCCATTAGCCAGCGAGGTGGTCAGGTTGCGGGTGGGCGGGTTAAAGCTTTTCGATTTTACGTCGCTGCGGTCGAGGTTCAGGGTCGAGCGCAGGTTCAGGCCTTTGATGGGCTGGTACTCGCCGTACACCGTGCCCAGGGTGCGGAAGGTGCGCGTATCGCCCTGGTAGCCATTAATAACGGCGATGGGGCTGGCCGGGCTCACGCCCCAGCGGTAGGCCTCGTTTTTGCCGTAGGCCGTGTTCACGCCGGCCGTGTCTTCCACGATGGGCGTCTGGGAGAGTATCTGGTGAAAGCGGCTGTCCTTGCCCTCAATGCCGGGGTCGCGCGAGATAGAGTAGGTCGGCGTCAGGTTGATGCCAAACTTGACCTTGTCGTTGGCCTTCACTTCCACGTTGGCGCGGGCCGAGTAGCGGCGGTAGTCGGTGCCGATGGTAAAGCCCTGCTGCTGGTTGTAGTTGCCCGATACGAAGTAGTTGACGTTGGACGTGGCCCCGGCGGCGCTCACCTGGTAGTTCTGGCTAACCCCGGTGCGGAAGAGTTGGTCTTGCCAATCGATGTATTGCAGGCCGGGGTGGCCGGCGATAGCCCAGCGGTCGTCCAGCATCAGGTCGGGGTTCACGTTGTTGCCGGTAAGGCCCAGAATGGCGCGGCGCTGGGCCGTGGTCTGGCTGGCGGTGCGGCCCGTACCCGATTTCACCCAGTTGTTGTTGATGATTTCGGTGGCTCGTGCCGCCCACTCCTCGCCGCTCAGCAAATCGAGCTTTTTGGCCGCCTGCGAAATGCCCGCGAAGGCGTTGACGCTGATATTGGCCTTGCCGCTCTTGCCGCGCTTGGTGGTGATGAGCACGACGCCATTGGCCGCCCGCGAGCCGTAGATGGCAGCGGCGGCGGCGTCTTTCAGCACCTCAATATTCTCAATATCGTTGGGGTTGATGTTGTCGAGCGGGTTGCCGGTCGAGAAGCGGCCGCCACCGTTGGCCGCCGCCTGCTCCAGCGGAAAGCCGTCAATCACGTACAGCGGCTCGCTGCCCGCCGTGATGGAGCCCGCGCCCCGCACCCGCACCGAAAACGCCCGGCCCGGAATGCCCGACGTTTGCTGCACCTGCACGCCCGCCAGCTGGCCCACCAGCGCCTGGTCTACGCGGGTAATGGGACGCTCTTCGAGCTTTTCGGCATTGAAGGAGGCAATGGCCCCGGTTACGTCGGCGCGCTTCTGGGTGCCGTAGCCCACTACCACCACGTCGTCGAGGCTCTTGGCGTCCTCGCTCAGCTTCACGTTGATGACGCCGGCTCCGGTAAAATTACGCTCCTGGGTGCTGTAGCCCACAAAGCTGAATATGAGCGTACCGCCCGTTTCGGGCACGGGCAGCGAGAAGGTGCCGTCGGCCCCGGTGCTGGTGCCTTTAGTGGTGCCTTTCAGCACCACCGTTACGCCGGGCAGGGCTTCGCCTTTGTCGGTCGTAACGCGACCGGTCAGTTGCCAGTCGTTGATAGCAGTTGGGTGGGCCGGCCAGCGCCATTACCGGGGCCGCGCCCGCCAGCAGCAACGGCAGGCAGCCCACCAGCAGGCGGCGGCCCGACCAGGTGTAATGCTTTTTCATAAAAAGAGGAGGGTGGGTTATAAAGGCAGAATAAAGGGGGTAAGTGATGAAAAACTCACCTATTTTTGACCAATATTACCCTCCTGTCTTCCGGATACTCTCCTGTAGTCTGCTGGCTAAATTCATTTTTAACCTCCACCGCAGCCCCACCTACCCCACCCGCAGCACGAAGCCCGAAGCCGTGCCCGCTGCCCCACCCTGCGAGGCGCAAAACAGGTACTCGGGCCGCCCCTCGCGCAGCAGCAGCTGCGGCCGCTCTAGCCGGCCGTAGCGCCGGAGGCTTTTGGGCGCGGGCGGCTGCGCCACGCCGTAGTCGCGCAGCGGCAAAAAGGCGATTTTAGGGAAGCTCCACGCCCGGCCATCTTTCGAGTCGAGGTAAAGGCCCACCTCCTGGCTGTACACGCCCATATCGCGGGCCAGCAGGTTAAACCTATTGTGCTGCCGCCACACAAAGGCATCCTCAAACTGCGCGTTGTGGCCCTGCTGCGAAAAGTCGATAACCGGATTACCGGCGTCCTTCACGTAAGGCCCTTCCAGCCTATCGGCCACGGCCAGCCCATACTTGCGGTTGCCCCGGATTTCCTGGCCTTTGGCCGCCTCGTATTCCTCGGTATTCCACGATTTATAATACAGCCAGTACTGCCCGTTGGGGTGCTTCACGAAGGCCGGGTTGGTGGTGCAGTGGTCGTCCCAGGCGCCGGCGGGGCCGGGCAGCAGCAGCGGCTGGTCGGGGCGCGTCCAGGGACCATTCAGGGTGGGTGCGGTGGCCAGGCCGATGCGTTTGGTGTCGGTTTTGCCGTTGGCATTGCCCATAAAAAACAGGCAGTACTGCCCGTCCACCAGCTGAATACTGGGGTTATGGCACGTGGTAGCGTCCCAAAAACCCGGCCCACGCGGGGCCAGCACGGTTTCGAGGTATTCGTAGGGCCCTTCGGGGTGGTCGGCCACGGCGTGCGCTATCTCAGAGCCATTGAGCCAGCCGCCCATGCCTTTGCTGGCCAGCCAGCGCGAAAAAAACACGTGCACCCGGCCATCGGGGCCGTAAATGGGGCTGTTGCACCACACGTAGTAACCCGGCATTTCGAGAATGCGCCCCACCGGCCGCAGGTGCTGGCCAAATTTAGCGAAGCTGCCGCGTGGGTAGTCGATGAGCCGGGCGGCGCGGTAGCCAGCCCAGGCGCGGGCCAGCGGCGCGAGGGCTAGGCCGGTAAGGAAGGTGCGGCGCGTGAGCATTGATTTTGGTGGCTAATTGCTGGCTACAATCGTCATGCTGAGCGGAGCGCAGCGCAGTCGAAGCATCTCTATCGGTGCACTAACCCCTTACGCATAGCAACGAAGCGGTAGAGATGCTTCGACTCCGCTGCGCTCCGCTCAGCATGACGACCGTAATTAGAAGTCACTCAACTATCTCAAATACTTGCGCAGCGCCAGCCCCTTCGCCCGGCGCACGCCCTCGGCCACGGCCTCCGCATTGAGCTTGGCCCCGGCCTCGCTGGTATGGGTGTGGTCGGTGGTGGTAAAATACGTGCTATGCACGGCCGCCTCGCCAGCGCGGTCGTAGCGGTCGGCTATCAGCTGGTTGAGGTCGATGTAAGTCGCGCCTGATTGGCGGGCGGCCTCGGCGGCCCACTGGCCGTAGTCGGTGGGGTTGCGCTTCACTTTGCCAGCCTGCCACTGGTCGCGCGGGATGGGCGAGCAGATAATGACCGTGGCACCCTGCGCCTTGGCCTCGGCCACGAATTGGCGCAAATACCAGCCGTAGCTGTGCACCACTTCCTTCTGCTTGGTGAGGTAGTTGAAGACCTCCTGGCTTTCGTCGGAGTTGCTTTTGATGGTGCCCCGCGCGCGCGTCGAGTCGGTGAGCGGACTGCTGTCGTTGTGCCCGAATTGCATCATTACGTAGTCGCCGGGGCGGATTTTGGCCTTCACCTTGTCCCACAAGCCCTGGCTGCGGAAGGTGCGGGTGCTGGTGCCGCCGCGGGCGTCGTTTTCGATGCGCAAGCGGGTAGTGTCGAAGGCGGCGGGCAGGTAGTTGCCCCAGCCCCAGAGACCGCCGTCGCCGCGGCCCTGGCCGTTTTTCACCGTCGAGTCGCCGATGAGGTAGAGCGTGGGGCGGGTTTTGGGCGCGGCCGCCGTGAGCAGCAGGCCGGTGAGGACGACCAGGGCGGCCAGCAGCGGCGCGGTGGCGCGGCGAAAAATGAGCGAAAGCATACGGGTGGGAAGCGTCGGGTTGGAAAAGCGTTTTTAGCGGCGGCAAGTACGGCCGGCGCGGGCGGCCGGGCCGTTCCGCACTCTCCTGCCGCGCCCGCCGGGCCGCACAGTACAGGAAGGTAGCGCGGCCGGGCGGCGCGTGATTGCCGCCGTTCCTACCCTGTTTTGTTTACCTTATGCGCTTCTTTTTAGTCAGCTTTTTGCTGGGATTCTGGCTGCTGCCCACTGCCATTGTGGCTCAAAAAGCAGCTGGTAAGCTCGCTCCCAAGCCACTGTTTCGCGACCCGGTATTCGACGGGGCCGCCGACCCGGTGGTTATCTATAATAAGCAAGCCAAAAAATGGTGGATGCTCTACACCAACCGCCGCGCCACCGACACCGCCGCCACGGGCGTAACCTGGGTGCACGGCACACGCATCGGCATCGCCGAATCAAGCGACGGCGGCGCCACCTGGACCTACCGCGACACGGCCAACATCAACTACCGCCCGCAGCCCGGCTACACTTTTTGGGCCCCCGACGTGGTGGAGGACAAGGGCACATACCACATGTTTCTGACCTACGTGCCGGGCACGTTTACCGACTGGCAGCACCCGCGCACCATCGTGCACCTCACCAGCCAAGACCTGCTGAACTGGCAGTACGTGAGTACCTTGCCGCTGGCCTCCGAGAAAGTAATCGACGCCAGCGTATTCAAGCTGCCCAGCGGCGGCTGGCGCCTGTGGTACAACAACGAGCGCGACCACAAGTACACCTACTACGCCGACAGCCCCGACCTCACCCACTGGACCGACCACGGCCTAGCCCTGGCCGAACGCGGCGAAGGCCCCAAAGTTTTCCGCTGGCAGGGCCAGTACTGGCTCCTCATCGACCCCTGGAAGGGCTTAGCCGCCTACCACTCGCCCGACCTGCTGCACTGGACCGCCCAGCCCGCGCGCCTGCTCGAAGCCCCCGGCCGCGGCCCCGACGACCAGGCCATCGGCGGCCACGCCGACGTGGTAGTGAGCGGCGACCGGGCGTATCTGTTCTATTTCACGCACCCCGGCCGCAGCAAGGATAATCCCGCGCCCGCGAATAGCGTGGCAGCCAAGCGCAGCATCATTCAAGTGGTGGAACTACACTATGAAAACGGCCAATTAACCTGCGACCGCGACCAGCCGACGCACGTGCGGCTGAAGTAGGGTAAGCTTTAGCTTGCCCTACTCCTAATTCCCGTCCGGCTTGGTCACGGCGCTGCGGGGGCTTTCGGGCCAGCGCCACGCGGCCAGCGCGTCGGGGTGCGCGGGGTCGAAGGGCGGAAGGCCGGGGCGCAGGTATTTCACCAAATCCAGCTTGGCGGTTTTCATGCCCTCGACTACGCAGCGGGCTATTTCGTAGGCGCCGTAGGGGTTGAAATGCGTGTTGTCGGCCAGCGGCTGGGGCTGGCCGGGGTAGCTATTGGCGGGGTAATGCACGAAGGCTTTTTTCGATTCCTCCTCCCCCATTGCCTCGTACAGGCTGGTAGTCATGGCGTTGAGGTCGATGAGCGGCACATTTTCCTGCTGCGCCGCCTGCCGCACGGCGGCCGGAAAGTCGCCCAGGCTGTTCTCAATCTTGCCACTGGCCCCGAACGAGCGCCGGCTCGTCGAAGTGACTAGCACCGGAATACCGCCTTTTTGGCGCGCCTCGCGCACGTACAGTTTCAGCCGCTCGGTATAAGCCAGAAACGGCCCGTCGTTCGGGCCTTTTTCCTTCTGGTCGTTGTGCCCAAACTCTATAAACAAGTAGTCGCCCGGCTTCATTACGCTCAGCACCTTTTCGAGCCGGTGCGAACTCAGGAAGCTCGCCAGACTCAAACCCGATTCGGCGTGATTGGCCACCGCCACGCCGGGCCCAAAGAAGTTGGGCAGCATCTGGCCCCAGGCGGCCCAGGGCTCATCGTCCTGGTTTACGACGGTTGAATTGCCGGCCAGAAAAACCGTCGTGGCGGCTGGCGCGGGCGTTATTTCCAGCGCCACCAGCGCGCTGGGCGCCCCGTCAAATTCCAGCGTCAGCCGGTCGTCCCAGTCCAGCTTGCCCACTTCGCGGGGCTTGAGGCTGACTTGCTGGGTGTCGTTGATGCGCCGGTTTTTGACGTTGACGGTCCACGTCTGGGTGTACAGTTGGCCGGGCTTGGTAGCCGTGGTTTGCAGCAGTAGCCGCCGCGATTCGGCCTTGATGAAGTTGCTCGACGCGCCTTTCAGGTCGCCGAGCGTCACGGTCACGTTGTAGTTGCCCTCGGGCACCGCCACCGAGAAGTAGAACGGTTGGTGGCTGGTCACAAAGTCGCCGGTGAGCGCGTTTTTGCCACCCCGGTCCACGCCCGTCGCAGTGGTGCCAAAATCAAAGCCAAAGCCCGTTTCCTTGGAGTAGACGGCGGTAGGCAGCACCTGCTGATAGCCCGCCGCAGCTTTGCCCGGCCCAAAGTCGAATTTGCGGGTGGGCGCGGCGGTCTGAGCGGCAGCAGTCAGGGCGACTGCGAGTAGGGCAGCGGTCAGCGAGGCTTGCGTTTTCATTCTGTTACAATGGTTTGTCCTTGCGAGCGCAGCGAAGCAATCGCACCCGAGCGGCGCGGCTGAATGGCACAACTCAACAGGTGCGATTGCTTCGTTGCGCTCGCAAGGACAGGCGTTTTTCTAGCGCAGATACTTATTCAGCGCCAGCTTCTTATCAGTCCGGATGCCTTCTACTACCGACTCGGCATTGACCTGCGCGCCAGCGGGGTTGGTGTGCGTGTGGTCGCCGGGGAAATATTTCTTGGTTTCGTCGGGGCCGATTTTCTCGTATTTGCGGGCCGTGATGTCGTTGAGGTTAATGAACGCGACGCCTTCCTGCTGCGCCACTTCGGCCGCCCACTTGCCAAAATCCTGGTCGGCGCGCAGCACCTTGCCATCCTTCCATTCGTTGCGCGGAATCATGGAGCAGACGACGGGCGTCGCGCCTTTGGCTTTGGCTTCGCGGATGAATTTGCGCAGGTAGGCACCGTAGGTCTGCACGGTTTCGGGGGTGCCGTCGGGCCAGGTGAGGCTTTTGGTTTCGGGGCCGGTGCCGCGCAGCACGCCCCGGCGGCCAGCCTTGGTAGTGTCGGGCGCGCTACCCTCGTTGTGCCCAAATTGCATCAGCACAAAGTCGCCCGGCCGGAGCGCGGCGAGCGTCCTTTCCCAGCGCCCTTCCTTGATGAAGGTGCGGGTGCTGCGGCCGGCCATCGCGTTGTTCACGATGCGCAGCCGCGTGGTGTCGAACAGCGCGGGCAGCGACTGCCCCCAGCCCTGCTGCCCCGCGCCGGTGTTGCGCACCGTCGAGTCGCCGATGAGGTAGAGCGTGGGGCGCGGCTTGGCGAGAAAGGCGCTGAAGAATAGTAGGGCGCTGAGCGCCAGCAGGAGGCGGATTTTGGGCATAAGTAGTAGATTAGTTCTCTGACGCAACTCGTCGCTCGTAAACCTCACCCCCTAGCCCCTCTCCAAAAAAGAGGAGGAACTAGCTCTAGTTCTAGCTTCTAGAAATTAATGACTAAGACTAAAAACTAGTCCCCCCTCTTTTTTGGAGAGGGGGCTAGGGGGTGAGGTTCACGGGCGGCGAGCCGCTATTCCGCCGCCACTGCCCGCTGCTCAGCCGCCGCCTTGGCTTGTCCTTCAGCCGGTTTTTCCGACCCCAGGTAGTTGCCGTAGCCCACCACTACCGTCGAAAGCACCACGGCCAAAATCCCCAACTGCACCGTACGTAAGGTCAGCTTGTTGGCGCCGCGCCACTCGTGCAGCAGCAGGCCCCACATGCTGCTAAAGGCGATGATGAAGGCCATGTGCAGCGTCCAGCCCGAAAAGCGGTACTCGCCCATCTGGCTGTCGCCCATGCCGTAGAAGAAGAACTGGAAATACCACGTAGTGCCCGCCAGCGCGCAAAAAATGATGTTGCGCAGCGCTGGCATGGTGGGGTTGAGGTAGTCGGTGTACGTCTTGTTTTTGAGGTTCAGGTAAATGCACCACAGCGCGTTGGTGGTGAGGCCACCGGCCAGGATGACAACCAGAATGGCGTTGTTCACGAACAGCGGGTTGGTGCCGTTGGCTTCGGCCAGCTTGGCGATAGGCTGCCCGGCCGTGAGCCCGAAGGAGAAGCAGGCGCTCATGATGCCCGAAAACACGGCTACCATCAGGCCTTTGCGCAAGTCAAACTCCGCGATGGATGCTTGCTTTTGCTCGGTGGTCAGGGTTTTTTCTTTTAGCAAGCCCGCCCGGCCGCAGATGAGAATGCCCAGCACACACACGCCTAGCCCTAGCAGAATGAACCGGCCCGACGAGGTAGCCATCAGCTCGCCCATCTTGCCTTCGTAGATGGGCGGCACCAGCGTGCCAAATACCGCGCACAACCCCAGTGTGACGGCCATGCCCAAACTCAAACCCAAATACCGCATGGCCAAGCCAAACGTGAGCCCGCCCGTACCCCACAAAATGCCCCAGAAGTACGCCCAGGCAATGGTCGAAGACGGCGCTTGGTGCAGCACGTCGAGCAGGTGCGGCACGGTGAGGTAGCCGAGCACCCACGGCGCCACCAGCCACGACACGAGGCCGCCCACCAGCCAGTAACTTTCCCAGGACCAACCTTTTACTTTTTTGTAAGGCAAATAGAAGCTGCCGGAGGCGAAGCCTCCGAGTGCGTGCAGAATGACGCCCCAGATAACGGCCATAGGTTGGGTGGGAACAGTGGATGGTAAGGAAGTAAGCTAGGCAAAGCTGCGCCCAGCCCCTGCCCAAACCCTCCTGTGCTGTCCTGTGCACGTAATTCAGGCTGAGTGCAGCCGGGGCGTAACCTAAATTTTACCTCCAGGCAGGAGAGTGCAGGAGGTTGCAAACCGCTCGCGCCAGGAATTTTGCAAGCAAACTACGCCAGAGCCTTTTCTTTGGCGGCTCACCCCGAAACCTCTATGAATCCCACGCTCACTTTCCAACACGTAAGCTACCTCTGGGACGAAGCCAAAGCCGCCGAGCTGGCCGGCGATGAAGTGGCTCTGTTCCTGTACCGCTCCAACCTGCTCGGCGCCGACCTGCGCCTGACCAACTACGCGGGCGGCAACACCTCGTGCAAGATTCAGGAAACCGACCCGGTGAGCGGCCAGCCCGCCGAGGTAATGTGGGTGAAAGGCTCGGGCGGCGACATCGGCACGCTCACCAAAGCCGGCTGCGCCAACCTGTACGTAGAGAAGCTGCACCAGCTCAAAAACCGCTACCGCGGCCTCGAATTTGAAGACGAAATGGTGGGCTTGTTTGAGTACTGCCTCTTCGACCCCAAGTGCGCCACGCCCAGCATCGACACCCCGCTGCACGGCCTGCTGCCCTTCAAGCACATCGACCACCTGCACCCCGATGCGCTCATCGCCATCGCGGCCAGCAAGGACGGCGAGCAGATTATGCACGAGATTTGGGGCGACACGATGGGCTGGCTGCCCTGGCAGAAGCCGGGCTTCGACCTGGGCCTGCAGCTCGAAAAAATCGTGGCCGAAAACCCCAACCTGCGCGGCGTAATCCTGGGCGGGCACGGCCTCTTCACCTGGGGCAACACCAGCTACGAGTCGTACATCAACACGCTGGAAGTGATTGAGATGGCGGCCACTTACCTGGAAGCCAGCTACGGCAAAAACAAGCCCGTTTTCGGCGGCGTGAAGCTCGCAAACGGCCCCGACGCCGCCGAGCGCCGCCGCCTGGCCGTGTCGGTGATGCCCGTGCTGCGCGGCCTCGCCAGCAGCAACCGCCGGATGCTCGGCCACTACACCGACGACGCCCGCGTGCTGGAGTTTGTGAATTCCAACGACCTGCCGCGCCTCGCCGCCAAAGGCACCAGCTGCCCCGACCACTTCCTGCGCACCAAAATCCGCCCGCTCGTGCTCGACCCCGAGACGATGAAAGGCGACGCAACCAGCGTAAAAACCTACCTGGAAGCGCAGTTTGCCGCTTACCGCGAAGACTACAAAGCTTACTACGAGCGCAGCAAACACCCCAACTCGCCGGCCGTGCGCGACGCCAACCCGGTTATCATTCTGTGGCCCGGCGTGGGCATGTTCAGCTTCTCGAAAGACAAGCAGACCGCCCGCGTGGCCGCCGAGTTCTACACCAACGCCATCAACGTGATGAAGGGCGCGGAGGCCGTGAGCGAGTATCAGGGCCTGGCCGAGCAAGAGGCGTTTAACATCGAGTACTGGCTGCTGGAAGAAGCTAAGCTCCAGCGCATGCCCAAGCCCAAGAGCCTCTCGGGCAAAATCGCCTACGTCACGGGCGGCACCGGCGGCATCGGCCTGGCCATCTGCGAGCTGCTGGCCCAAAATGGCGCCTGCGTAGTAGCCGCCGACCGCGACCGCCTCGAAGAAACCCAAACCAACCTGCGCAAGCAGTTCGGCAAAGACAGCGCCCTCACCGCGCCCATCGACGTGCTCGACGCCGAGGCCATCGCCGAGAGCCTGCGCCAGACGGTGCTGCAATTTGGCGGCGTGGACATCGTCGTAAACTGCGCCGGCCTGAGCATTAGCAAGCCCTTGGCCGAAACCACGCAGGCCGACTGGGACATCCTCAACGACGTGCTCGTGAAAGGCCAGTTCCTGGTGAGCCAGCAGGCCGTGGCCATTCAGCGCCAGCAGGGCCTGGGCGGCGACATTGTGAACATCGCCAGCAAAAATGGCCTCGTGGCCGGCCCCAACAACGTGGCCTACGGCACCGCCAAAGCCGCCCAGCTGCACATGAGCCGCCTGCTCGCCGCCGAGCTCGGCGCCGACAAAATCCGCGTCAACACCGTGAACCCCGACGCCGTGCTGCGCGGCTCCAAAATCTGGGAAGGTGCCTGGGCCGCCGGCCGCGCCAAGGCCTATGGCATCACCGTCGAGGAGCTGCCCCAGCACTACGCCAAGCGCACGCTGCTCGGCGAGGAGCTACTGTCGGAAGACATTGCTAAGGCCGTACTGGTGTTCGTGGATGGCTCGCTGAGCAAGAGTACCGGCAACGTGCTGAACGTGGACGGTGGCGTCGCGATGGCCTTCGTGCGCTAAAGCTGCTTACAACTTGCTGGAAAACGTCAGGCCGGGTTTGCTCGGCCTGACGTTTTGCGTTTTGGGCGGCCCGCCGTTGCGCGGACTTTGTAGTCCGCGTTTCCATTCGACCGCACGCGGAGTTTACAACCTGCGTTTCCTCCCCAGCCGCACGCGGACTACAAAGTCCGCGCAACTGTATTCTGGCATTTTTTGCGGCCGGCCGTAGTTTTGAGGCCCCCACCCTACCCTTTCGCCACTATGTATTCCCTCCAGCTCAAGCCGCTCGACAAAATGCCCAAGTACAAGCAGATTGTGCAGTCGGTGATTATGGATATCGAGCGGGGCGTGCTCCGCAACGGCGACCAGCTGCCGAGCATCAGCGAGCTCAGCATCGAGCACTACCTGGCCCGCGATACCGTCGAAAAAGCCTACCGCGAGCTGCGCGAGCGCGGCTTTATTACCTCCGTGCAGGGCAAGGGCTACTACGTGCAGGCCCGCGACTCGACCAAACTGAAAATCCTGATGATTTTCAACAAGTTGAGCTCCTACAAAAAGGAAATTTACTACGCCTTTCTCGAAGCACTGGGCGACCGCGCCACCGTCGATTTGCAGATTCACCACTACAACGTGAACCTGTTTCAGGAGATTATTGAGAAGAGCCGCGGCAAGTATAATTACTACGTGATTATGCCGCACTTCACGCTCGACACCGATAAGGCGCTGTACCGCAGCATCATCAATACCATTCCGGCCAATGAGCTGGTGCTGCTCGACAAAGACCTACCTGAACTGCCGCAGGATTGCCTGCGCGTATTTCAGGACTTCGACAAGGATATTTTCAACGCCCTCGTCAACACCCAGGACATCCTGGCCAAGTACTCGCGCCTCGTCCTCATCCTACCCTCCGATGCCAACCACCCCGAAGAGCTGCCGTGGGGTTTCCGCTCCTTCTGCCTCAGCCGCAATAAAGAATTCGCGGTGGTGGAGGATGCCAAAAACGAGGTGCTGGTAGCCGGCACTGCCTACGTCGTCATCCGCGAAACCGACTTGGTGGAGTTAGTCAAGAAAATTCGCCAGACGAGCTTTTTACTGGGCCGCGAAATCGGCATTATGTCGTTTAATGAAACGCCCCTCAAGGAGCTGCTCAACATGACGGTGATTACCACCGACTTTGTGGCCATGGGCCGCACCGCCGCCCAGCTGCTACTGGAAAATAAGCGGGTGAAGGTAAACAACCCGTTTTACACCATTCGGCGGGGGTCGTTGTGAGGGACGTGCAGCACTGGCGCGAGTTTAGCGCAGCGTAACTCATGCCGAACATGACGTGGAGGCTGCGCCTCCACTGCCGCGCTAGCGGCAAGCTGGGGCTGAGTGCTCGTCTTGGTAACGCCATTCCTAGTTGTTATTACGCGCCATCCAGACGCGGATTTGTCGCTTTGCGACAAGTAGAGGCGCAGCCTCCACTTCATAGCCGCCACGAGTTACGCTGCGCTAAACTCGCGCCAGTCCGCTCACTATTTCCTCGCTTGCAGGAGAGTTCAGAACAGTTTGGGCGCGCCGAAAAGAGTAATTTGCTACTCCCTAAAACCCGGCTTTTTCCCCACCCTTCGCCCATGCTCTCCGAAGACCAAATCCACGACCTGAACCAGCCGCTGCTGGCCGAGCACACCCTGCAATTCGACTACCTCACCGACCTGCTGGCGCGCCGTGGGCAAGATGCCCACCAGGTTATTTTGCAGCTTGTGGAGTTTCAGGTGGCCATTCCGAGCTGGGCGCTGGGCACGGGCGGCACGCGCTTCGGGCGCTTCCCGGCCGGCGGCGAACCCCGCTCGCTGGAAGAGAAAATCCAGGACGTGGGGCTGCTGAACCAGCTTAACGGCTCGTCCAATTCCATCTCGCTGCACATTCCCTGGGATATTCCGCAGGACATCGCCGGCCTGCACCAACTGTTGAAAGCGCAGGGCTTGTCGATTGATTCGATGAACTCGAACACCTTTCAGGACCAGAAGGAGCAGGCCCAAACATACAAATTCGGCTCGCTGAGCGCCACCGACTGCGCCGTGCGCGAGCAGGCCATTCAGCACAACATCGACTGCATCCGCTACGGCACCGACCTGGGGGCCAAGGTGCATACCGTGTGGCTCGCCGACGGCTCTAACTTTCCCGGCCAGAGCCACTTGCGCAGCGCCTACCTGCGCACCCAGGAAAGCCTGGCGGCCATCTACGAAGCCCTGCCTTCCGACTGGACGATGCTCATCGAGTACAAGCCCTACGAGCCTAATTTCTACTCGATGGTGATTCCCGACTGGGGCACCTCCTACACGCTCTGCCAGAGCCTGGGCAAGCAGGCGCAGGTGCTCGTAGACCTGGGCCACCACCTGCCCAATACCAACATCGAGCAGATAGTAGGCCGCCTGCGGCAGCTCGGCCGCCTGGGTGGCTTCCACTTCAACGGCTCGGGCTACGGCGACGACGACCTGACGACCGGCAGCGCCAAACCCTTCCAGCTCTTCTTGATTTTCAACGAGCTGGTCGATGCCAACCAGGACGCCAGCCTGGCCGCCGCCAGCGTGGCCTACATGATTGACGCCAGCCACAATACCAAAGACCCGCTCGAAGACCTGTTGCAATCGGTGGATAACATCTTGGGGGCCTACGCCAAAGCCCTGCTCGTGGACCGCCCCGCCCTGCAAGCCGCCCAGGAAGCCAACGACGTAGTCCGCGCCGAGGAAATCCTGCGCGACGCCTTCCTCACCGACGTGCGCCCGCTCGTGGCCGAGGCCTACCGCCAGGCCGGCGGCGCGCTGCACCCCGTGCGCGCCTACCGCACGGCCGGCGTGCGCCAGCAGCTCATTGGGCAGCGCGGCAAATTCAGCTTGTCTACTGGCCTTTAGTGGTTTGGTTTCCAGCCGTCATGCGGAGCGCAGTGGAGTCGAAGCATCTCTACCGGTAAACTAACTCCCAGCGATAGTAATGAAGCGGTAGAGATGCTTCGACTCCGCTGCGCTCCGCTCAGCATGACGGTTGGAAACCAGAAACCGACAATTACTCATGGCAACCAAGAAACCAGTTTACGCCGTTTTCGACATCGGCAAGACTAATAAGAAGCTAATTCTCTTCGATGAGGAGCGGCAGATTATTGACGAAATGCTGCACGTCTGCACCGACGTGCTCGACGACGACGGCTTCCCCTGCGACCACCTGCCCCGCCTCACGCAGTGGATGCAGGACCACTGGCGCGCCCTGCGCCACCACCCGCACTACACCGTGAAGGGCGTGAATTTCACGGCCTATGGCGCGAGCTTTGTGCACCTCGGGGCCGATGGCGAGCCGGTGCTACCGCTCTATAACTACCTAAAGCCCATTCCCGAAGA
>Ga0182232_1000127_pt1 | contig 23511 bp, 28 predicted proteins | sample G6R1MG_30_FD_155484 | JGI IMG/M metagenome (GOLD analysis project Ga0182232, IMG submission 155484) | Phyllosphere microbial comminities from miscanthus, Michigan, USA - G6R3_NF_07NOV2016_LD2 MG | ecosystem: Host-associated > Plants > Phyllosphere > Phylloplane/Leaf | place: USA: Michigan... | reverse complement strand
GGTTCGCTTGTAGATCAACGCCGCCTTTGTTCGGCGCAGGGAGTGTGTCCCGTAGTCTTCGCGTCGTAGCCCGATGCCAGCCACCCATTCATCGACCAGACGGGCGTACTGCCGGGTGCTTATGTGCGCCTCATGGTCGATCCGGCTAGGGAAAGCTTAATCGTGAAGCCCACCACCTCGGCACCCCAGCCAAGTTTGAATGCTAGTACGTGCTGGTTTAAGCAATTTAAACTGTACAGTACGCCCAGTCTTTCGTTGAACGACAATGACGCGCGCGCGTACGTGCCCGCCGCTGACAAGCTCACCGATTTTTAATTTGACGATGTCGCAACCGCGCAGCCTGCTGTCGATGGCGAGGTCGACCATTGCGCGGTCGCGTACACGCCGCTTCCCGTCGAGCCAACAACAGATGGCCCAAACCTGCTGTGGTTTGAGAGCGCGTTTGGCCCCGAACCTCCGTCCTGCGTTCCGTGGTCGGCAATTCTTGTATTCTGGGTCGTGCTCTGGATGTCCCATTACTCATCTCCCAACCGGCCCGTGCCGGCAGAGAAAGGAAGGATGCTTCGAACGTCGGCAGCGCGTCACTGCTTCGAAGTTTGGGAAGTGTGTCTCGGAGCCGACAGGCTGAGAAGCAGACCGGCGGCGTCCGACCCTTCGCAGACCTTCGGAAGGTCCGATTCCTGGCAGCGTGATAGACGGCGACATAGGATCGGGTTGGGTAGACTTTCGCCTGTCCCCTTTCGGGTGTCAGTAGGAAACACCCGGACGCCGAACTCCCAGCCGCGCTCTCTGGTTTGTCGCTGTGGAGGGCTGCGCATCGGCCCATCCTTTGCGCTATCTGTCATAGCTCGTCGAAGCTTCGCCTGCGTGCCCGTCAGCAATCGACATATTTCGTTAAGGAAATCGCAAGACAGCGCCCAGAAACAACTTCATATAAAAGCGGCGTAATCTTCTTCGGCGTACTTACCAAGCCAACGAGAACAGAGCTTGGGAGTTTCTGCCGATGGCCCTGCTGCGCCGCCTTTCGCGACGCTTGCGCTCCGCCCGCACGTGGATCGGGCTGGGCATCCTCGCACCCATCGGCATGCTGGTGGTGTCGGGCCTGATGCTTCTCGACCTACGACGCGACGCCTGGACCATGGCGGAGCAGACATCGAAGAACCTGCTGCAGGTCATCGAACGCGACATCGCCCGCAACGTCGAGATCATCGACCTGACCCTCAGGGCCGTCGTTGATAACCTGAAGGCCCCCGGCGTCGCCGAGGCCACGCCCGAGCTGCGCCAACTCATCCTGTTCGACCGCGCATCGACGGCCCGCGATCTTGGCGTCATGCTAGTCCTCGACGAGAACGGCGATAGCATTATCGATGCGTCTTCGGTGATAGCCCGCAAGCTCAACAACGCCGACCGCGATTATTTCCAGGCCCACAAGGCCAATCCCAATCTCGGTCTTCTCATCAGCAGGCCGCTGGTCTCGCGACTCACGGGCGCCCGCATCGTGGTCCTGAGCCGCCGCATCGACAAGCCGGACGGTTCGTTCGGTGGCATCGTCCTTGGAAGCCTGAAGCTCTCGTACTTCGCCGGGCTTTTCGACCAGATTGGGCTCGGCAAGGACGGTGCAATCAACCTGTACCTGCGCGACGGCACACGCCTCATGCGCTACCCGTACGTCGATGCGGACATCGGCGCGAAGATCGCTGGCACGCCCAACTTCGACCGCTTCGTCCGCGAGCGCAGCGGCGCGTTCGTCGGCAGGTCCGTGAGGGACGGCGTCGAGCGCCACTACGCCTTCACGAAAGTCGGCGAGTGGCCGCTGGTCCTGAACGTCGCCCTCTCCACGCACGAGATCGAGGGTGCCTGGGGTGCAAAGGCCGTGATCATAGGCAGCGTCGTGCTGGCGCTGTGCGGCCTGACCGTGTTCCTGTCGCTCTTGTACGGACGGGACTTGCGCCGCCGCGTCGCGTTGCAGGCCGAACTCGCCGAGCTGTCGCGCACCGATGCCTTGACAGGGCTGCCGAACCGGCGCCACTTCGAGGAGACTTTCGAGCGCGTCTGGGCGGCCGCACGACGGACCCATCGGCATCTCTCCCTTCTCGTCGTCGATGCCGACCACTTCAAGCGCTATAACGACCGATATGGGCATGCGGTCGGCGACGAGGTCCTCAAGGGCTTGGCCGCCTGCCTGGGCGCCAGCGTGCATCGACCGGACGATCTCGTCGCCCGTGTCGGAGGCGAAGAGTTCGTGGTCCTGTTGCCCGAAACCGACCAGGACGGTGCCCTGCGCATTGCCGGCAAGCTGCACGAGGCCGTCGCGGCGTTGGCCATCCCGTCTGCTGGCATAGGAGCGGGTTCGGTGACCGTCAGCATCGGACTCGCCGTCGGACCGGCCGACGCCACGTTGCCGAACGACCTCTACCGACTGGCAGACGCCGCTCTCTACGCTGCCAAGGAAGGAGGGCGCAATCAGACCCGATGCGCACCTGGGGCTCCAAAGGATACGGGTGCGGTCATCGCGCTCCGCTCAGTTCGGGCCTGATCCAGGTTGCCCCAGGGCATGCCGGGCCTAGACGATCACAAGAACATTCGGGTATTCGGCCAACGTCCGGTTCCAAGAATCCTGCGAACCTGCTTGTTCGGCGAAGTTGGGTAGGTGACGGAACACCCGCTTCGGGGCGGAAGGCCAGCGTCCGCTCACGAACGCCACATCACACTGGAATCCATGCAAATCGCGGCGCGCGCCTCGCGGGCAGGGAGGGACGGCTACTTCGTCAAAGAGGCTTCGCGCACGATCTGGAGGCACCGCAGGCGATCCTGCGGGGCCTGAATCTGGACGAAGGCCTCGACTAAGTCCCTGCACTGCTGGGTCAGGATAAGTTCGCCCTGCCGCGCGGTATCAATGGCAGGTTGAGCGGCGCTCGAGGCGTCGGGGAGTTCGCCGAGCTGGGCGACGGCGATCCCGAGTGTGTCCGCGATCCGCTCAAGGAGCTGCTGCTGCAGCCGGGCTCGGCCTTCTAGTCGGTCCGCGTCGGAAGCCCCGATTGAAGCCTGCAACTCTTCGACGGCATTCAACTTACGCCCCACTGCGGCTCTCCTGAGTCGCCCGACATCGAGTTGAACCATACCGAGGTACACAGAATTGCATTTGTGCACCATATCGTACGTTCATGCGCCGTCTCATACGTAAATGAAAAAAATCTCGCATTGAGAGGTAGGCAACCTTCTGGTCGATTCCGAAGTGCGATACACGTCAAATGATCGGTATCTCGGTGATCTGCGGGGGCGCAGTGGGACAACGTACATCATATGTAGACGCGCCTGCGCAAATCTTGCTGCAAGATGCCCTGGATGCGTCCGAATTCATTGGCCGGTGGGAATACGATGTGTCGAGCGATCGGGCGTACACGGATGCGCTTGTCGCCCTGGTGTTCAACCTCGATCCCATAGCAGCCGAGGCAGGTGCTCCCCTAAAAGCGTTCCTGGCCGCCATTCACCCCGATGATCGCGAACGGGCTTCCCGGACGATAGCCCAGAGCGTCACGACAGGCCTTTCTTGTACCCTGGAGTACCGCGTCCGCTCTGCCGATGGTGTGACCCGCTGGGTACTGGACCGTGGCCGCTTCCCCCATGATCGCGAAGGCCGGCCAACCCGCGGCACCGGCATTCTCATCGACATCACCCACATGAAGCAGGAGCCTACTACGCCTGCCCTCACAGCCCCGTTGGAACGCGCGGCCGAGCACTGCCTCGCCGTCCGCAAAGCCGTCTACGAACTCCCGAATTCGGTGCTGCACCAGATGAGCGATGTGCTCCTCCTCGAGATCGGACGGGAGCTTTCGCGGAATGTGGAGGATGAATGTTGAGAAGCACCGAAGAATGCCCCCAATAGAACTCCCTCTAATACCTTGATATTTCGCTGGAATAGGAAATCGAGGTGGGGTCACTATCGGCGCGCATCGTGACCCCACCTCGCCATCGAAAATTTTTCGTAAATGCAATGACTTAGCCTCGCTCTAGGGTAGGTCATCCTTGGAAGCTTTTTCACACGCAAACAACCCAACGGAAGCTATACCCACGTTCCGGTGCGCGGAAGCTCGCATCCTGACAACCTTATTTATAGCGATTGCTATATGAATTAGTCATAGCTGTGCGACTTCGTCAACGCCCTTCGCTAAGCTGAGGGGCCAACCAATGGGTTAGGGTGGAGGGCCAGCAGAATGGCCAAGGCGAACGAGCAGGCCGGTGACCTCGGGCCCATCCTCGCAGAGCTTCGTGTGGCCGGTATCGAGACCCTGGGGGGCATCGCACTTGCCCTGAATGAATGCGGCATCCCGACCGCGCGGGGCGGCGAGTGGTCCCCGATGCAGGGCTCGCGGGTCGTCTCGAAGCTGGAGGCACAGGCGGGTTGAGGACGGGAACCGCTTACGGGTCCCATGTGTGGTAGGTGAGGGGGCCTGGGGGCACCCGAGACTACTCATCGCCATCCCGGCCCCTACCGCTTCTTCCCCAGCTCGGCTGCAATGTCCTTGGTCATCCGGCCCACCTTCCGATGAGCGGCCGTGAGCTGGTCCTGGGTCACGCCCCATCGCTTCGTCCAGTACTCCACGGCCTTGCGCTCCGAGAGGTCCAGGCGGTCCTTGTCGATGAAGCCCCGTTTGTCCTTCAGCCCGGCCATGTCCGTTCCCTCATCCAGAGAGAGCATGTCGGCATGGGGGCATCCGGGGTCAAGCTGGCCCCCTCACGGTCTCCCGAAGGGCACCCCCGCCCGTACCGTCACACGGGTCAGCGCCACCGCCAGAGCCACGCCGAAGCCCCCGCCAGCGGCCTTCACGAGGAAGTCCCCCAGCCTGCCGTGACGTGTGGCCTCGATGAGTTGCAGCGCCTCCAGGCCGGCCCCCGCGAGGGTCACCAGGGCGAGCACCTCCCAGCGCCGATGCGGGTAGCCGTAGGCGAACAGGAACCCGAGGGCGGCGAACGCCCCGAACCGCTCCAGGCCAACCGGAAGCCCGCTCACCGGACGCAACCCGATGGGGGCCAGGGTCGCGAAGATCAGGGCGGCGAGGAGAAGCCACGCGAGGGGGCGGGCGAGGTTCGACATAGGCCGGGTGTGGACGGCCAGCTAGGCGGCACTGAGGCGCCTATGACGGTTAGGTGAATAAGCCCACGCGAGTGGTCTCGTACCTGAACGCAACGGCGGGCTGAGGAGGGGAACCGCTTACGGGTCCCCTGTGGGGGGGAGTGGGGGGTTAGAGCGTTCTGAGCTACCAGCCGCCGTACCCACGCGGACGGTCGCAGTCCCGCCGGAAGCCGTACCCTACGCGGCGATACCCGGAATCATCGTCCTCGTAGACACGCACGGGGCGGGGACGCCGATAGACCGGCACCTCTTCCACGTACTCACGAACCACCGGAGCGGGGCGATAGCGGACCACCGGGGGCGCCTCGTCCTCGTACCCGTAGACGGGGGCAGGGCGGCTGTAGCCGTAGCCATAGGCGGGAGCCGCATGGGCGTCCGAGATGGCGGCCCCAAGAAGGGCACCGGCCGCAAGACCGCCGATGACACCAGCGGCGACCGCGCCGCCACCCCGAGCCTCAGCCTTCGGCGTCCCGAGAGCACTGACCGCCACAATCGCCGCGGCCGTAAGAGCTGCAAACTTCTTCATCGCCCATCCCCTGACATTTCGAGGAGGCCGGCATCGCGTGTGGTGCCCGGTCTCGGTGACCCAGCCTGTGGTCTCTCTCGGCTGTGAGGGGGAGATTGCCAGGGTGCGGCTGCATCAACGCTGAAGCTTATTGGCAGCGTCCGTTCAGGTTCGCGGAGGTGCCAGCAGAGGAGGCCGGAGAGGACCACCCATGCCCAGCGCCCTCGTTCCCGTCGTCCGTGTCATTGGCGGTGAACGAGCGGGGCATCCTGACCGCACGGGGCGGCCAATGGTCCCAGGTGTAGGTCTCGTGGGTGGTCTCGAAGCTGGAGACGAAGGCGGGGCAGGGGAGGAGGGTCCTGCTTACGGGTCTCATGTAGGGAGGAGCGGGAGGGGTGTGGTCCTCCCGTCCTGGGCTGAGCCTCAGTGACCTGACTGGTATTTTGGACCGAGCCGATTGAGAGGCTACTGCATGGTGGCGGCCATGGGTAGCCGGAAGGCCAGATCCGGGAAGGTGACAGGCGCGGGCGGCCGGTAGCTCAAGGACGAATGCGGTCGAACGCGGTTGTAGGTATTCTGCCAGATCCCAATTACGGTCCGTGCCTCCTTCAGCGAGTATAAGATCTCTTGGCGTAGGCACTCGTCCTTCAGCTTGCCATTGAAGCTCTCACAATAGCCATTCTCCCACGGCGATCCTGGTGCAATGTACTGGATCTACGGGCCGGTTTTGGCGACCCACTTCCGCAAAGCCTTCGAGATCATCTCTGGACCATTGTCGCAGCGGATATTGTCTGGGATGCCATGCAGGCACATCGCATCGGCCAGCGCCTCGATCACACCCAGACTGTTGATGCGCCTCGCGACCTTGAGCGCCAGGCAGGCGCGACTGTGCTCGTCGATCAGCGTCAGGATACGCAGGCTTCGCCCGTCATGGGTCTGACCCTGCACAAAGTCGAAGCTCCAGACGTGATTGCGATGGAGAGGCCGCAGCCGCACGCAGGAGCCATGGTTCAACCACAGCCGGCTTCGCGGCCGATGCTTTTGCGGAACCTTAAGCCCCTCACGACGCCAGATCCGCTGAACCCGGTCTTTCCCCACCTGCCAGCCCGCCGCCTGCAGCAGCGCGGTGACGCGGCGGTAGCCGTAGCGCCCGTACTCGGACGCCAAGGCAACGATGGCGCGGGTCAGCGCATCCTCGTCAGCCGGCACCGTCGGCACGTAGCGTTGCGTGCCCCGGTGCTGGCCGACGATCCGGCAGGCATGGCGCTCCGAGAGGCCGTACTTCTCCTGGATCGCGTCGACTGCCTGCCGGCGTCGCTCCGGGGCTACAAGTTTCCCGAGGCGACATCCGCCAGCACTTGCTTCTCCAGGGACAAGTCAGCCACGAGCCGGCGCAATCGCGCGTTCTCCCGCTCCAGATCCTTCATCCGACGGGCCTGATCAATCTGCAGGCCGCCGTACTCCTTGCGCCAGCGATAGTAACTCTGCTCGGAGATCTCGGCCTCCTTGCAGGCCAGGGCCAAAGTCTTGCCCTGGGCCGTTTGAATTTCGATCTGGCGCAGCTTCAGAACCACCTGCTCCGCACCCGCCTTCTGACCTCGCTTCATGTTGAACTCCTTCAGTCCTGGCTGATCCTCTCAATCAGCCCAGTCCAAAGCTAGCCGGTCAGGTCACCTTGACCCCGGGGCACTAAGATTTATTTGCGATTACATTGGCTTTAAGCGTCTGGCGATGTCAGCCGATGGCGCGCCACGATCCCTGCAAAAATTGAGGCCGCTCAGGTGACCGTCGCGACGATTATTCCACTACCCCCACTCAACATTCTTGTTGAGCGCGCACCCGGCGCGGTGATTCCGGAGACGGGTACGACGGGACAAGCTATGCGCGAGAGCCTGTTGTCGCTCACGCTCGGCCTCACAGGCGGCATGGAGGCCGTCGCGCGGGCTGCCGGGCAAGTCGATCGATCCACGATCAAGGTGCATGAATCTTCCGCGGTCGTCTGACCTCGCAGTCGAGGTTCTTGATGCGCACTGAACAACGGCTTACCGACAACGCGAACGAAACGGGTCCGGTAGGCCGTATTTTGATTTGTCCCAACGAGGCCCCCATGACCGAGGAGGTACTGTATTGGGTTTCCGACGAACAGTGGAAAGTGTTCGAAGCATACATTCCGAGGTCAAAGTCCGTCCGCGCTGACGAGCGCAGGACCCTGTCGGGCATCCTGTACGTTCTCCTGAATGATTGTCGGTGGCCAGATTGCCCAAAGGCATACGGGTCACAGAGCACGGTCTACCAGACCTTTCGGCGCTGGAGACATCGGCCTTTTTGGACGCCGATGCTTCTGGCCCTGGCTGAAGCGGGATGGACGCGGGAAGCACGAGCCCTGGACCCCATCGCGATCAGTCTCTCCCGGCCGGCGCGGCACGGCCGGAAGATTGATCAGGGCTGGCGACAAACCAATCGAAAATGGCTCTCAGGGCGAACCGATCGGGTCACCGGTGAGACAGAGGACTGAAGGCCCCGGCCGATCCAGGGCCTTCCTCTGGTACAACCACACTCACCACTTGTAGGCGAGGCTTGCGATCACCCGGCGGGCATCTCCGTAGAAGCAAGAATTGACGGCGTTGCAGGACGAGACAAAGCGGCGATCACCGATGTTGGTCGCATTGACGGCCAGACGCCAGTTCTCCCAGTTGTAATGCACCTGGGCGTCGAACAGCACGTAATCGGGTACCCGGAACGTGTTGAGCGTGTCAGCGTAGGACCGACCAAAATAGCGCACGCCGCCGCCGAAACCGAAACCGCGGAAATCCCCGGTGGGAATGGTGTAGTCGAGGAACAGCGAAGCGAAGTTGTCCGGTGTAGCGACAGGAACCCTTCCGATGGTCGCCGCATCCGCACTCCGCTCGACGGTCAGGCCGAAGACCGTGAAGGCCGCGACCGCGTTGAGGCCTTCCGCCAGGGAGGCGGTGAACTGCGCCTCAAAGCCGGTCGAACGAACTTGGCCGATCTGGGACTGAAAAAATGTTCCCGGGACCGGGGTCAGCACGTTCGAGCGGTGGATATCGAAGCCAGCGAGGGTCAGGAAGTAGCCTGCGCCGGGCGGCTCGAACTTGACGCCACCCTCGATCTGATTGCCGGTTTCAGGCTTGAAGGCGACGTTGTTGGCGTCCGACCCGATCTGGGGCTGGAAAGATGTCGAGTAGCTAATGTACGGCGCAAGCCCGAAATCGTAGTTGTAGATCAGCGCTGTCCGGTAGGTGAACGCGCTATCACTACGGCCATTCGTGTTTGCAGGATTGAGCCGGTCGCGAACCAAATTGTTCGCAAAATCGCCGCGGCCGCCGACAACCAGGGTGAGGCGGTCGGTTAGCTTGATCTGATCCTGGGCGTAGAGGCCCGTCTGCTCGAAGGTATCGGCATTGATCAGGTAGGGGAGCGGGCTAGCGACCCGCTGCCCATAGACCGGGAATCGAATGCTGATGTCGGGGCCAGGGAACGTTGAGGCTTGGTTGTCGTGAAGCTGGTAGTTCTTATAGTCCAAGCCCATCAGCAGGTCGTGACGGAAGAAGCCGTCCGAGAAACGGGCCTCGGCCTGATTATCGACCTGGAACAGGCCGACCTTTGCGCTGTCACGGAATTGATAACGGGCGAGGCGCGTTTCAGTCGCCGGATCGCTGTAGCCGATCTGGCCGATATAGGAATTCTGGAAGCTTTCGAGGAACGAGTACCGCAAGTTTTGACGGATGGTCCAGGTCTCATCGAAGGCGTGTTCGAACTCATACCCGGCGAAGGCCTGGTCACGGCGGAAGGTGTTGAGACCGATGTCGCCGACGTTCAGGGAGCGCGGGATACGCAGGCCGCTGAGGTTCGGCCGCACCGTGCCGGAATAAGGCAGGAAGTTCGAGGTCACCGCCGTGTTGTCGTGCTGGTAGCTCGACAGGAACGTGAATTTGGTGGCCCCATCCGGCTTATAGGTGAAGGCCGGTGCGATGTAGACGCGATCGTCCGGTGCGCCATCGACCTGCGTTCCGCCCGTATGGCCGATACCGGTCAGACGATAGAACCAATGGCCGGAATCGTCTGCGGGACCACTGAGATCAAAGGCGGCATAGCCCTGGCCAAAGGAACCGCCGCCGACCTCGACATAGCGAAGCGGATCGACCGTCGGGCGCTTGGAAACCTGGTTGATGAGACCGCCGGGCGTGCCCGCGCCGAACAGTACGGCCGCAGGTCCCCGGAGCACTTCGATTCGCTCCAGTCCGAACGTGTCGACCTTGAAGTAGCCAAAGCCATAGTTCAGGAGCTGCAGGCCGTCACGATAGAGGCCGTAGTCGCTGGCAACGAAGCCACGCAGGTTGAAGTAGTCGATGCGCGAATCAGCGCCGAACGTTCCGGAGAAAAGGCCGGGGACGTACTGCGTCGCCTGCGTTAGGGTTTGCGCCTTCTGCGCGTCGATCTGCTCCCGCCCGACCACGCTGATGGACTGCGGCGTTTCGATCAGCGGCGTATTGGTCTTTGTGGCGGTCGCTGACCGCGTCGCGACATAGCCAGACACCGGCCCGGTCGGGCTTTCAATGGCGCGGACCGCAGCGCCCCCATCCAGTCCGTTGCCGACTCCGCGCCCAGTCCCCTGAACGTTCAGTTCCTGTAGCTGAACACTAGCCTCAGCGGGAGGATTGGACACGCCGCGTCGCGGCGAAGTCGCTTCCTGAGCAGCCGCACCCACAACGAGACTCAGCAGGGACACGCCCGCCAGCGCGGCGCGGGCAACGGCATGGCGAGGGCGATCAGATAGAACGAACGAGATCGGCTTCATGAGAATGGCTCTGCAGTGCCCGCACCGAGACACGCCCCCAGGATTGGAAGGCGTAGTTTTTAGAAGCTCTAAACTACTGTGGTCGCTAGGCTTTTTCGTTCTTTTCGCTACGTTCAAGCGTAGTCGATCACAAGGGCTCCACGGAGTGAATCCCTCCGTGTGACGGTTCTGCAACGTCCGGGCGGGCGCGATAATTTTAGGCTGCGCTGCTGCGATGGGATGCCCTGCTCGCGAGCACAGAGTTGCCGCCGACCCGATCGTGACCAAGATACCCGGCGTATACGGCGCAGCGTGCTTTCCGCTATGCGGATGGCACACAATCCGGGATCCTGATGAGCAATCTTCCAAGACTGCCCCCCGAAGCGTTCGCCAAGCAGGATCAAACACCGGACGCCCTGTTCTATGCTCAGCCGCGCTTCGTCACCCATATCGACGACGCAGCCGTTGACGCCGTCACCGATCTCTACCGCACGCACCTGCCGACCGGCGGACGTATTCTCGACCTGATGTCGAGTTGGGTCAGCCACCTGCCCGCAGAGATCGCCTACGACGCGGTGATCGGCCATGGGCTGAACTACCGGGAGCTTGCGGCCAACCCGCGCCTGACGCAGCGTTTTGTGCAGGACCTGAACGTTGATCCGATCCTGCCCCTCAGGAGTGCGAGCATCGACGCCGCTGTGATCTGCGTCGGGGTCCAGTACCTGCAGGACCCGGTTGGCGTTCTTCGCGAGGTCGCGCGCGTGCTGGTGCCCGATGCCCCCGTGATCATCTCATTCTCGAACCGATGTTTTCCAACCAAAGCGGTGGCCATCTGGCGCTCACTGGGGGGAGATGACCAGGCGCGGCTGATCGAACTCTACCTGCGCCACGCCGGATTTTCTGCCGTCGCGGCCTACGGCTTAGTGCCGGAAGGCGGTCAGAGTGACCCGCTCTGGGCAGTCATCGGTCGAACCGTCGCGACAAGCGATGGACAGGCAGTTTCGCCCCCATAGGACAAGCTCGGCGCGGTCGCGGACAATACCGTGCCCCGTCCCAAGGTCGCAAACCCACTCGCTCGAGCGCGATCCCGGGCCCCATGTTTTGTCGATCGCGATCTTGCTCCGGCAAAGCCCTGTCCCCACCCAGGCAGCCTCTGCGAACTGGGCGTAACCTCCTGGCCAAGCGCACATGGCCTTGCCCTTTTCCACCGGATATCCCCATAAAGAACATAACGCGAACTCACGCGTTCTCAGAGGCTGCAACTGGGGAGATTTGCTTCGGATGGCCCGTTACCGCTTCCACGCCACTAACGGCTACGCGTTCGTCCTCGATGCGATTGGAAGGGACGTTCGGCGTCCCGAGCGTCTCGCACGCCGTGCGATCGAGGTCGCGGCCAGCGTTATGGATGAACTGGACGGTCAGGAAGATTGGTCCGAATGGAGCGTCAGTGTCCACGACCTCAGCGGTCGGCGCGTGCTGGTCCAACCGTTCGTGATGCAGGCAGCGTCCGTTCCTCAGGCAGCGCCACAATGCTGAGGTAGGCAATCAGCTTTCACCCCGCATGCGAACCCGAGATTTCATCAGACGCATAGAGCATAATCGTGCTTTGCGTGTCATCGGCCCAGGCCGCATCGAACATCAGATCCGCCTGCGGCAGAGCGGGTCGAGGGCTATTTACATTGGTCTTTCATCTGCGCGTAAACCTCCTTCAAGCCGGTGAGGTCGACGTCTTCCGTGATGGCTTCATGCCATCGATCGAGGATCCGGATCCTGAATCGCTGCCCTCCAAGAATGGCTTGGAAAGTATCGCCCTCAATGGTGATTCTGCCTGACGTTTGCATGGCCTCTGAAGGAAAAACTGGTGTCGATGCCGGCCCGTCATCAATCCTGTATTGAAAATTGAACACGGAATTTTTCGGCATCCCGGTCACATCCATCCGATTGTGGGTCACTTGAATGCGAGACGGTGTCTTCGGCCTCAAGACGCATGATTGAGCGCTGCTGAATTGATCCTCAGACCTACTGAGATCCCAATTGCCCTCGCTGAGTATCAGCCTGTCAGACGCTTGCGCGGCAAATGCTGAATTGAACAAGCATGCGAGTAAGAGAGCGATTCGCAACGTCATGTTGTTTCTCAATCCCACGTGGAGCGATCACCAGGAGCCTTCTGCTCAAAACATCGCCGGTTCGAGGGTACGACGTCACGAATGCTCCGGTCTCACGCCGACTTGCACGGCGATGCGAGCCTTGACCGAACGACGGTAAAGCCGTCGCGAGACGTAACGGTCGGAGGCAACATCGCATGTCGATGCTGCCTCCCCCCAAGCCTGCCAGCACCGGGTTGCCTGGCTTCGTTCCCTGGCAACGCGGTGCTGAACTGGAGTGTCTGCAAAGCAGGTTCGTTCAATCGGCAGCAGGCCGGTTAGCCCTCTGCCCTGATCCGCATCACGCGGCAGCGGATTTGCGCGGACGTCCAGCCCGCTTCGGCTTCGCCTTGGCGTGATCCTGCGAATTCGTCTCGCCCGGCTGATCGGCTTTTTCCTCTGGCTCACTTCCCGAGCCTTTCCGCAGCCGGCCGAGCCCAAGCGAGCGAGCGAGTTCGGACCGGGCCGCCGAGTAGCTGGTGGCGGTCATCGGATAGTCGGGCGACAGTCCCCATTTGGCCCGGTAACCCTCGGGCGTAAGCCCACGGATCGTAAGGTGCCGACGTAGGGTCTTGTAGGCCTTGCCGTCCTCAAAGCTGATCAGGGCATCCGGCGTGATCGATTTTTTGATCTGCGCCGGGGTCAGCTTAACGACCTCGTCCTTTGCCGAAACGGCTGTGCCTTCTCCACCCAAGCCCTTCACGGCAGCGTGAACGCTGACCAGAAGATTGCCAAGTTCGCTAACAGGCATCGAGTTGTTAGCGACGTAGGCTGCAACGATGCTGGCGCTCAGCTCGATAAGGTCAGCCTCGTGGTACGCTTCGATTTCGGTCATAAATCATTCCATGTTATCCGCCGATTTTCCTCTAAGCCTCATGACATCGATAAAGTCGATGCCATTTTTTCCCACATTTTAGATTCTGGTCGATTTATCCACCCGGTTGAGGGCGGCCCATGCGTCCTACTGTCCAAAAGATAGCTACTATGGAGAATGCCGGATTGTGATCCAGGCCTTGCCGATCCCTTGGCGTCGTACCCCATCCCGAAAGCCGGGTGCGGATCGACACGTCTAGAATGAAATTGGCTCCCCCATATTAGTTTTAGACAGAAAGAGACAGACCTGAACCCAGGTCAGTCGTCATAACGGAGCTTATAGACAGCCACGATGACCCGTATCATCACCGCCATCGCCGCTCTCGTCCTTGGCGTTGCTTCAATCTCGTCCGCCATGGCCGCCGAGCGTCCCACCCGCCACACGTCGTTCGGGTCCGAGGTCGAGACCACCGGTTCGCTCTACGCCCCCTCTCGCGTGCCGGCCTATGGCGGTTGCCCAATGAGCTCGGCCGCCGAGGGCAACGCGAACCAACAGAACTTCCCCGTGATGCAGTACGGCTAGACCTTGGGCGGAAACCGCTGCTGATCGGGCCATCAAGGTCGCTAAAATGCTGCTGAAGAAATTTTTCTATGCCATGGCCGGCGCGTTTGCGGGCGGCCTGGCCTTCACCACCATCGGTGTGTCCCAAGCCATGGTTGGCTCATAGGGAGCGCGCTGACGGCATCAAAGCAGGGCACGGCGGCGGGGCGGAAGCTCCGCCATTTTTTCGTGTTCGGGTCACGAAAATCATTGCCGACACCCCGCCCGAGGTTGCGCCCATCAGACACGATCGATTTCAACGGCAAGATTCCGTTCCTCGTTTGGAATCGGGGGAAGCGGTCTAGTCATGCCAGACCGACGGGAAAAGCCCCGTTTGAGTGCTGACCTGTTAGGGCACTTCGAGATCGGCTTGGACTGGGATACCGCTGGTCGCGCGCTGATCGCACAACGTCAGATCGACCAATCGCGCTCCAGGAGGTTCGTCGCTCGGCCGAAAACAGTCTGCCAGAGGTCGCGTTCAAGCACGCAGAATTCAGCAAGAAACAGAAGCGCGCGAATTTGGGCAAGCCTAACGAAGTGTGGCAAGGCCTGCCGCTCTGCCGGGGATAATGGGCGCTCTGTCTCGTATCCTTCCAGGATCGCAGCGATGAGCGCCTCCGTCCGTGACGGCTCACCGACCGCAAAATGCCAGACCGCGGTTCCGAGATCGATCAGGTAGGGTCCGTAGCCGCAATCGTCGAAATCGAAGAAGCCCACCGAGGCATCCCGGATGACTGCGTTGGCTAGCCGGGCATCCCCGTGGCAGTTCCCTGACGGCAACCCTTGCATCGTAGGATCGGCGAGCATTTCCGCCCGGCATCGCTCCACGGCGCGCCGTATCGTTTCGCTGTTGGGGATCCTTGTCAGCGACAGGAGGGAGCGTGCGCACAGGGCCGCCGGGTCGAGCGGACGCACATCGCCACCCTTGATCTCGGCAATAGCCTTATGCAGCTTCGCCAGCGCCGAGCCGAACAGCACCACGTCCCCCGGCTCGTTGGCGATGGGTCGACCGTCGAGGGCCTGGAACAAGCCGGCCGTGCGGTTCACGCCCTCGAAGGGGAGACACGTGCAATCCGCACCGTCGGTGGTGCGGATCGGCCGCGCCACGTCCAGACCAGGCGTTGGCCGAACCTCGCGTTGGAGGCGCATTTCAAAAGCGATTTCAGCTGGGGATCGGCCGATGGGGCGGTAGAGGCGCAGGTAGAAGATGCCATCGTCGGCGACGATACGGTAGGTCCGGCTCAGGGCCGGGACCACCAACTCGCAGCTTGTGAACGAGCGCCCGTAACACCGGGAGAGATCGTGCAGACCGATATCGCTCATCAGCGCAGCTTACCAGACTCAACGCCATTCCGGCAGGATCGACGGAGACCCTACGGGTTGTGAGCGGGAGAACATGCGACGTCGGTCGCCAGGCATGGCCACCCTGAAATTGACCGCCAGAATCGGCTCACCCAGTCGTAGAGCGGATCGGCAAATCCCGACCCAACCCAGACGCCCCAATCGCGATCGACGCGAGCCGGAAACTGACATCCGTCGGCTATCTCGCAGCTACATCGGGGGGTGAAAACCGACCCTAAACCTTCACCCCGAAACGAACATTCCGCCGCCAGCGGCTAGGGGTGATGCCTGTCCACTCCAAAAACGCTCGGGTGAAGTGCGAGGCGTCCGCGTAGCCAAGTTCGAACGCGATCCGTCCGATAGAGGGCCCGTCTTCTGCAAGGAGCGTCTTGGCGCGCCGAGCCATGACCCGCTGCTGGATGTCGATGTAGCGCGTGCCCGCATCGTCCAACCGGCGTTGCAAAGTTCGTCGGGAGAGGCCGAGACGGCGGGCGATCCCGTCGATGGACGGACGCGCTTCGTCGAGATTGAGGTCGATGAGGTGGGCAACGCAGGCCGCGAGGTCGTCGCCGATTGGTTCGTCGAGCGCCTCATCCGCGCCGGTCGGATCGTGCGGGCTCGGGTTCGGCGCGTCGAGATAATGGGCCGGAAAAACCAAGCCGGCTCGCGCGCCAAGCACAAGCTCGGATCCGAACAACACCTCGATGTCGGCGCGTCCTGGGAGGTGCGCGCCAGTCACCACAGCCTGGCTGGGTCGCCATGTCGATCCGAGGAAATGGCGAACCGTACCCAACAGGTAGCCGAGTGCTAGGATCTCGTTCGCTTGCCGACCACTCGCGACCCGTTCGGCCACGGCATAGCCGTAGAAGGCATTGGTGCCGTGCCGACGCACGCCCGTCTTTGTCGCGGTCTGGAGCAGCAGCGGCGTCACAACCTCGACCCGTGCGAGGGCTTCGCCGAGCGTCGCCGCAGCACGAACCTGCACGCCGATTGGTCCCAGGCCAGCGATGCCGGTTTGAGTTGAGAGGCGTGCCGGCAATGAAGGGTCGGCGATCTCGCGAATGGCGGCGTCGATCAGGGCGAGCTGGTCGCGCAGAAGGATGAGCCGGTCAGGCGTATCAAGGAGCGTGAGGGGTATCTGAGCGCGACCGAACACTCGCGTCAGCGACCCTCCGGCGATCGATACCGCCTCCGCGACTGGCCCCATCGTCCGTGCCCTGGTCAGGCCGTGCGCCATCGGCGTCTCCTCCCGCGAGGGTCGCGGCATTGGCACCAAATGGCAAGAGCACGGGGTGGGATCGACGTAGGTTGGGCGCTGCCGACTTCAACGGTCGAGCTTCGGGAGTGCCTCTCAAATCAGAGACAACGCCCCCGAACGGCTGGAACGCTAACCGAGGACGCTATGGCAACACTTCCGTTCGATGACCGCAACATCAAGTGGCGGACGGTCGAAGGCTTCGAACACGCCGCCTATCAGATCCTAAGCATCGATGAGAAAGCACGGATTGTCGATCTGCTGTTCAAGTTCGCGGCAAACGAGCGGATCGCCCTGCACCGGCATGCCGCGGCCTACCGAACACTCGTTCTACAGGGCGAGTTGAGGATCTACCGGCCGGATGGAACGCTCAAGGAAGTCCGTCCTGTCGGCAGCTACGTCGTTGGCCAGGCGGGGGGCGAGCCCCACACGGAAGGCGGCGGCGATCAGGACGTGATCGTCTACTTCACGAACCGCGACATCGATGGGCCTGTCTACGAACTCCTCGATGAGAGCCGAGCGGTCGTTGCGACCTTCGGCATACCGGAGTTCAGGGCGCTGCTCGAGGAGCAGACAGTCGCCGCTGCCTAACACCTTCGCCGAAGATTGGAGCGCAACGATGCGAATGCAAAGGATGGCATCCATCTATGGCGGCAAACGCTGCCTCAAGATCGGCGCTGCAGGGCTCTTGCTCGGCCTGCTCGCCGGTCCACCTGCTCAAGCGAACGAGTCGAGAGCGGCCTCGCTCGTTGTGCTACCGATCAAGCTACTCGACACGTCCGGTGAGCCGGCTGATCAAGCTTCGCAGCATGCTCGATGGCTGACCGGTATGGCTGAAGGACTGGCAACCGACCTGACTCATTCAGGGCTGTATCGTGCGACCGTCATCTCCGCCGATCAGCTTCGGAATATCTGCCCGTCCGAAAGCGTCCCCTGCCTACTAAAATTTGCACAAGCTCAAGGAGCCGATGCAATCTTCATCGGCGTCGTGCACAAGAGCAGCACCCTCATCATGCAGCTATGGGCCCGCCTCGTCGACGCCCGGACCGGCAGAGATATTTACACCAGAGATCTCAATTTCCGCGGAGATAACGACGAAGCTTGGCGACGTGCTGAGATATTTCTCGCGGGACAGATCCGTGACGGAATGCGGAAGCCTCGTTGACTTGGGCAGGATCGAGTAGACGTGGGGGTTCATACCCCCCACCCTTCTCCGCTTCCCTGCATTGCTGCCCGGAAGCGGACGGACTGAAAATCACCGTTCTGGGCGTAGAGCAGACAGACGGGTCCCGACCCATGACAGCCGTACAGAAAGTCATCAGCGCTTCCCTAGAGCGGTCGTTCGTCAGCCATCCGGCAACACCGGCTTGGGGTGGCTAACGACCGTGAGGAGTGTCAGGATCAGTCGGTGATGCTGCAAGTCGTCAACCGCCCGCTATCCGGCCTTGGACAATCCTATGGACCGCCCGGCGATGGGCCGTTCCCTACCGTCATGGTCCTACATGGCTCTGAGGGTGCGTGGTCGGGCTACAGCTATCTGACGGCCGCCATCCTTGCGGCTCATGGGTTCCTAGCCGTCCCATTCGGCTATTCGCTCGGCGGTGACGTGTGGAACGCGGGCGACATCCGAGATGTCTCCCTGGATCGGACGGCTGAGGCTTTGGCTGAGCTTCACGCCCTGCCGCTGTCGGGCAAGGTCGGCCTCTATGGCGTCTCCCGCGGAGCCGAACATGCCTTGCTCATCACCTCTTTGATGGTCCGTGATGAAGTTCCCGGTCTGCCGGACGCCGTGGCTGTGCACGCTGCACCCGACGTGATCTGCGGCGCTTTCGTTGGTGCAAGCTGCCGGGACAGTGGTGATCCTGGGTGGCGAGCCTGGGACCCGGCGGAGCGGGCATGGACATGGCGCGGCTCGTCCGACGCTTTGCTCCCGACCACTTCGATCGAGATTGAACGGTATGCAGGGCCCCTATTCCTCAGCCATGGCACGCGGGACGCGATGTGGTCGGTAGCGATGACACAGCGGCTCGAAGCTCGCTTACGGCAAGCTGCTCGCAAGCCGGAAGTGCATCTGTTAGTGGGCCAGGATCATACCCCGCATGGCGAGGAAGAGAATGAATACCACCGCCTGCTGATCACGTTCCTGCGGCGGACATTGGGAGCTGTTTAGGGGCGTAGGCAGGCGGTAGCTCAACGTCCGATTCATTAAGCCGGCGCTCAAAAGCGGCCGGGCAGATATCCACCCGAATCATTCGTACACCGGACCGGCAGGTGACGACCCATGCCAGCCGTGCAGACAGCCACCGGCGCTTCCCGAAAGCGGCCATTCGTCGGCGGCCCACCAACTTCGGCTAAGGGTGGGTATCGGACCCTAGCCCCTCGCCCCGGAGCGGACGTTCGTCCGAGCCCTAGAGGACGGTCAACAGCGTGGGCGTTTCATTCGAACGCCGATCTTACCTCGAATGTCCACCCGGGTGCCTTAAGGTCGCAGCGTTATTTTGGCCGGAACGGGGTCGTCGCCCTGTTCTGTTCTGTCAGGATGCGGCCGATGATGCCATCGCATCCGAGCGTATCCCCAACACACTCGGCGTTCATATGAATTTTCACCTGCCCGTCTTCTTGGACAACCGTCCGGCAAATATAGGCGGCCGGCTGGCCGCCGTGCGGCTTGACGAGCGTCCAAAGCTTGAGCTGCTTCGCATTCTGCAACTCAATGAAAGAGGTGGTTTCTCGCGTTACTTCCGCGCCCGGATCACCCTTGATGCCCGCAAGCATCTCGGCGAACGGAACGACGTCCCGCCCGCAAAGCTGTTTAGCTTCCGCTATATAGGGTAGCGCAATCACGAGAATGATCGCTCTGACCAGATTTCCATACAGGCGCATAATCGTTCTCATTGAAGGATGGCTCGGAATAGCGTTCATGCCGATCACTGATAGCCGATGGTAGCGTTCGCGATCCACCCAACCTGATTGGTAGGTCTTCATCCTCAGGATGCCCGGAAGTGGACCTTGCGAGGGGCCGCAACCGGTCGTGAGCGGGCGCGACGGAAGTGTCTGCTTTTGCTAACTCCCACCCGAAAGCGGACCGACGGCAATCCACCCGAATCATTCGTACACCGGACCGGCAGGTGACGACCCATAGCGGACATTCAGCGTCTCAAGCCGGGGAAGCTGATCTCTGGACGTGCCGCGCGCTCTGCTGCTGCCTTCGCGATCTGATCAGCGTCGCATGCATGTCGTTCCGCTTTTGGAGTGTCACGCGAGCAATACCACTTCTCCTGAAAGCTCCAGTCTTCGAGGCACTGGAAATTTGTACGAGACGGCGAGCCTACGGGGATACCCATAACCGTGCATAGCCCTCCGCGCAAATTCCCATCCACGAACCTCGGAGTGCAATAATTTACGCCATCATAATAACGAGCACATGATAGGTGCATAACAGTCATGTCCATCTGTTTGCATTGGACATTTTTAGGGCTGCACTCGCCATAATTATGCTTCTGACATATTATTTGCCCCTGCACTTCCTTACGCGAACAGGTAGAACAACTGTCGGTCCAGCTAAGGCAGAAGTTGTTATCCCACGCTGGGGCAGAACTGAAACGTGAGCCATCAATCAACGGGTCCACACGCTGGCTTTCCGGCGGTAGTGACCTGTGATTTGAACCTGCGCCAGCTATCGCAGCGCCGGGAAGAGTTTGCCCATGTACGGTTCCGCAAACCAATGGCGTCAGCAGAATCACGGCAAGAACTTCAACTATCGCTCGACCGCTCAGACCCCGATGCATCTCATCCCCCCCTCGTCGTGAACTTAAACAGTTCTGACAGACGGGGGTTAATGCGGACAGGCATACAATGTTAGGATGTCCGCTTCCCACCCAACCTGGTCGTAGAGCGGACTCACAGGTCCCGACCCATAGCGGACTTAGTCGTCTTCCTCATCTTCGAGGATCAACCGGGCGATTGGCGGGAGCTTCGATCCACACCACGGACAGAAGGCAATCTCTACAACGCTGCTCCCACCGTCGTGCACCATAAGGCCATACCCGCCCTGCACCTTTGCGATGAAAGCGTCGGGGCATTCAGATCGATCCGGATGCACGTCGCACCTGTGTTGAAGGTCGGCGGACATCCGTTCACAACAAGGGCTGTTCATGGCGAGGGTATGCCTGCTGCGACGTATAGTTGGAAGTCTGCAAACCACCCGTTCCGGCCACGGATCGTTGTCCCCCGCATGAGCGGCTTCCGAACTGTCGCGTCAGTCCGAGCGGCCCGGACCCGGGGTAACGCAGCGATATGCGACCGTCTGGAAGGCCTGACGGGGGTACGACAGGAAGCGCTCGGTATCGGTGTTTGGAGCAGCGTTTCCCCGAGCCCGATCACGAAACCGCAGACCTCGGATGAGGAGCGCACTGGACGCCTCTGGTGTTGCCCTGTAGCCGTGCCACAGCGGATGCAGAACCGCTATCCGGGGCGGAGTTCGGCTTCTTGAACCAGCACGATGGCGCGGGACCGCCGACGATCTACCTCGATATCGATGGGGTCGTGACGACGGTCGCCTACCAGCGGACGGCGGGCAAAGACAGGCTGAACCCGGCGCAAATCGCCCGTATCGCCGCTCTGGTGAGAGAGTTCGACGCGCGCATCGTGGTCTCTTCGACGTGGCGCGTCGCCGATTGTCGTCCGACCCTGGTCGACGCCGGTCTTCCGGAAGACTGCTTCCACCCGGACTGGCATACGGCCATCCTGCCAACGAGCCAGGATCTCGAGACGGGCGCAATGCTCGCGGCCGAACATGCCCGACGCGGCGACGAGATTGCCGAACATGTGAAGCGCAACCGCATCACGAAATACCTCGTCCTCGACGACGTCCCGGTCGGCCCAGCCCATGCGGGCCAGCATGTCCAGCCCAATGCGGAAGACGGTCTCTCGGAATCGGATAGCATCTTGGCGAGTAGCATCCTCGCGCGAGCGGCGACGGCCTGACAGAATCTGCGACGGGACAGCGCAGAGTGATCGTGTAGCGGTTTACGCTTCCGTAGCACTTGAACTTTTTAGGACCGCCGGTCATTGCATGACAGTGGTGTGACGGGCACGTCACGCTGATCCTGACATCGACACGGTCTCCCTGACCTTCGCCGGACCCGCCCGTCCGGCTGATCCCTCTGGTTCTGCCTTCGCGCAGCTCCGGCGGGTGCGTCGCGTCGGTTTCTCGTGTGGCAGGAAAGAGATGCGCGATGCTGGGATTTAGGAACAGAGACAAGGTCGCAAAACCGTCGCTGGCCGCCCTCGGCATCGTCGAACGCTCGGCCGCCAAGGCGCATGCCTCGCTCATTGCCACAGGCTGGGCCGAAATCGGCTACGGCTATCACGGCTCCGTCCATGCGCACCCTGACCATCCCGAGGTCGTCGTGCGCCTCGCGCGCAAAGCCGATGGCTTTGGCGACTATGCCGCCCTGATCCGCAAAGGGTTTGCAGGGTCTGATGGACCGCATTCGCCGCGCGTCCATGACCTCTCCGTCAGCCGCTGCGGTGCGTTGATGACAGTGGGCTCGCGCTTGAGCACACCGCCTTCGGATACCTGGTGGCTGGCTTACGCACACGCCGTCATCGCGGACCATGCCAGCGTGCTCGTGGACGAGGGCGTTCGCGAGCGGTTCAAGGCAGAATGGCCGGCCTACGAGCCGAGGATCGATCATTCGAGCTTCGATGGTATACGAGAAGACTTCAGAGCTGCTTGGCCGAAATACGAAGCCTTTGTCGCAACGCTCCGCGCCGCATCGCCACGTGCCCTCGATCCGAACGTCGGAAACGTCTTGGTTGGCCAGGACGGCAGTCCCGTCGTCAACGATCCGCTCTGCGACGATGGGTTCGGTTTGTGGCGCTCGCCGCTGTCACGCCTGACCGCACGGCTCGCAAACGCCTTCCGCCGCTTGACGGACGATGCGCTGGGCCGTGGGCCGGTGCCAGCGTAACGGTTGTCAGCCCTACGCAGGTGGGCGGATGAAGGCCGAATGTCTCTTAGGACCTGAGCTTCGTCAGAACACCGCGTGGTCGCCGCGCTCGGCGACTGCCTCGCCACGGATCACGAAGGCAGACGACCTCGTGACCGCGTGACACCAGAGCGCGCACGGTCGCCCAGCCGATGGTGCCCGTCGCCCCAAGAACGAGGACGCGGCGCGGATTCCCGCGATCCGGTCGAACAGCGGTCATGGTCCATCCAACCGGCGCTTCGCCATCCAAGCTCGCCGGTCGCGGTTACGGTGCGTGATTGAGGGAAAGGCGCGCGGATCATTCCGCACGACCCGAAGAGCACGATTTTCAGTCTGGATCCTCTAAATAGAGCAAATCTACCCGGCCGCATTCAAACAGGTGGGTTGGGATAGAAATATAATCAAATGTTGACTTATTGATATAAATATTCTCCTCGCCATCATTCATTCTTAATTCTATTCTTGTTTCGTCAGGAAATCTTTTGCTCAGGTCAATATATCCACAAAAAGCTTCGAAAACATCACACGCATCTTGCACTAGAATATTACGTCGCGTACCGTTTGAAGCTTGATATGTCATCTCAGTGGCTAGCTGGAAAATGCTTATGGTTCTGTTCTGAACTGCCTTCTTCCTAAGTTTCAAATCTTTTTTCTTGACTTTTTGTGTCCTGATGAGTTGTTTATTATCAATATTGGGGGCCGAAATCGTGCGCCGAACGCGTTCGACATCGGCCGGCTCGAAATCCTCTATGTCGGTGTCGCCCTGCGCGATACTCGCAACGATGGCCCAGTCGTTAAGCTCCACATTTTCATAAGCAGCGTGATTTTCATACTCGTCTGCTTCAAGTGCGACGATGCCGTGGATTTCCTGATGCAAAAATATGTCGGATACTGCGCCAGATCGAATGATGACGCTCTGGTTTGACT
>Ga0182232_1000125_pt1 | contig 23674 bp, 18 predicted proteins | sample G6R1MG_30_FD_155484 | JGI IMG/M metagenome (GOLD analysis project Ga0182232, IMG submission 155484) | Phyllosphere microbial comminities from miscanthus, Michigan, USA - G6R3_NF_07NOV2016_LD2 MG | ecosystem: Host-associated > Plants > Phyllosphere > Phylloplane/Leaf | place: USA: Michigan... | reverse complement strand
AGGAGCGTAAGAGCCAGGATTAAGTGCTTGTGGTTCATGACTTCTTGCCGGTGTACAGGATGCGGTAGATGGTGCCTTTCGAGTCGTCGCTGACGTAGAGCGAGCCATCGGGGCCCTGGGCGAGGCCGCAGGGGCGGTGGTCGGCGCGGCCACTGGCCGTTTTGGCGGCCGAGCCCGAGAAGTTATCGGCAAAAACCTCCCATTGGCCGCTGGGCTTGCCATCCTTAAACGGCTGAAATACTACGTAGTAGCCGGCCTGCGGCTCGGGGGCGCGGTTCCAGGAGCCGTGGAAGGCGATGAAGGCGCCGTTGCGGTACTTGGCCGGAAACATGGTGCCGGTGTAGAAGAGCAGACCGTTGGGGGCCATGTGGCCGGGGTAGGCGGCGGCCGGGTCGAGGTAGTTGCCGGTAGCTTCTTTTTTGCCGTCGCCGCCGTACTCGGGGCCTTGCATTTTCTTGTGCTGCTGCTGGTCGTAGTAGAGGTAGGGCCAGCCGGCGTTGTCGCCTTTTTTGAGGGCGTACATGCACTCGGCGGGCAGCTGGGCCGACTGCGCGTCGGTGTAGAGCGCGGGCCAGTTATCGTGCAGCTGGTCGCGGCCGTGCTGCATCACAAAGAGCTGGTTGTCTTGCTGGTTCCAGTCGAGGCCCACCACGTTGCGCAGGCCGCTGGCGTAGCGCGTGCCATCGGGGTAGCGCTGGTTGAGCTTATTGGCCTTAAACTGCCAGATGCCGCCCGCCGAGTCCAGAATCGGGCAGTTGGGGATGCCCTTCGAGCCGCGGGTGCGGTCCTGCTCCTGGCAGGCATTGGCATACGCCCCGATGTTGACGTAGAGGTTGTCCTCGTTGTCGAGCACGATGGACTTCGACTCGTGCTGGCTGCCCACTTTGAGGCCGCGCACCAGTAGCTCGGGGGCGTTGGGGGCGGCTACTTCACCGTTGGCGTTCAGCTTGTAGCGGTACACGGCGTGGTCGGAGGAGGCGTAGAGGTAGCCGTTTTTGACGTAGGCCCCGGTGCCGCCGTAGTTGCCGAAGCTGCTAGCCACGGTGGCGCGGCCGTCGGCTTTTGGGCGCAGCATCAGGATGCCCGCGCCGTCCTTGGGCCGGTTGAGCTTCACGTAGATAAGGCCCTGCGGCGTAACGGCGATGTGCCGGGCTTTGCCGCCGGTTTCGGCCACCTTCAGCGCGCCGAAGCCGGCGGGCAGCTTCAGGCCCGCATTGTCGGGGTCGGGCGCGAGGTGGACGTTGCTTTGGCTGGCGAACAGGAACGCGCTGCCCGCCAGGGCGGCCGTGGCTAGGGCGAGAGAGGAAAAGGGACGCATGGACGCGAGTAGGAAAAAGCCGGGATGAAACAGGTAGTAACCCTGCCAACTACCAACAAGGACATAAGGTTGCGGCAGTAGCTGCAAGGCCCGTAGCCGCCTACTTTTGCGCCCATGCCTACTGCTACTCAGCCCACCATCGTTTTCCTGCACGGCTTTGCCGAAAGCCGCGAAGTCTGGACCGAATTCACCCGGCCGTTCCCGCCCGAATACCGCCTGCTGGCGCCCAACCTGTTGGGCCACGGCACCAGCCTGGCGCCCGTGCCCGACTTCTCGATGGAGGCCCAGGCGCGCTACGTAATCGAGCACCTCGGCCGCCGCAACGCCACCGAGCCCGTGCTGCTGGTGGGCCACAGCATGGGCGGCTACGTAGCCTTGGCGCTGGCCCAGCGCTACCCCGAGCGCGTGGCCGGCCTGGCCCTCATCAACTCCAGCGCCTACGCCGACACCGACGAAAAGCGCCAGGCCCGCGAGAAAAACATCAGCTTCGTGGAGCGCCACGGCGTCAATAAATTCATGGAAAGCTTCGTGCGCCCACTCTTCGCGCCGGCCAACCGCGACCGGCTGCCCGAGGCCCGCGCCCTGCTCGAAGACATCGGCAAGGCCACGCCCGTAGCCACCCTGGCGGGTGCCCTGCGCGGCATGGCCGCCCGCCCCGACCGCACCGCCGTGCTGCGCACGGCCCGCTTCCCGGTATTGATAGTGGCCGGCAAGCACGACGTGGCCGTGCCCCTGGCCGACTCGGTGGCCCAGGCCCCGCTGGCCCCCGTAGGCACCGGGCTGTTCTTGGAAGGCAGCGGGCATTTATCCTATCTGGAGCAGCCCGAGGCTACGCGCCGGGCGGTGCTGGCGCTGGCGGGCGCGGTGTTTGGGGCGTAGTGATTGTCCTTGCGAGCGCGGCGCGGCAAGGACAATCACTACGCCCCAAACGGCTTCTTTACTGAATGCGCAAATTGATGGGCACCACGTAGGCTACGCGCACCGGCCGGCCCTGCTGGCGGGGTGGCGTGAGGGCGTCGGGCAGCGTATTGAGCGCATGCAGCAGCTCGGCATCGACCGTGGGGCTGAGGCCGCTGATGATGCGGCGATTTTCCACGGCTCCGGTTTCGCTCACCTCGTAGTAGCCGTAGGCCGTGCCCTGCACCCGGTTGCGCAGGTCTTCGGCGGGGTAGCGAAACTGCCGCTGAATAAGGTTGACCACATTGAGGGGTGGAGAATTTTTCTTAGCCACTATACTGACGAAAGCAGGGTTTTCGTCGCTGTAGGCCAGTGGGGTCGGCGCGGGCGGCGGCCCAAAGTAGAGTGGTAAAATAATAGAAGCATCCGACTGGCTATTGATGCTGCTAGTGCCTGGCTGCCACGTGCACAACTGGCTGGGTAGCTGCTGAATAACGGCTTTTGCCTCCTTGCTGCGCGCCAGGGCGGCGCCGGCTCGGTCAGGGGGCGTCAGCACGTAGCACCGGGCTGGCTGCCCGTTCTTGTTTAGCTCCAGGCGCACAAATAGCTGACCGGTGAGCGCCGAGCCAGCCGACCCCACCGCCCGGCGCAGCACAGCTTGCAGCGAGTCGGGCCCGCCCGAAAAACGCGGCCCGGTATATGGGTTGAGGCCCATTGGCGCCGGAGTAGTTTGGGCCACGGCGGCCGGGCTGGCCAGCAGTAGCCCCGGCAGTAAGAGCGCGGCGGCGAAGCGAGGCAATGGGAAAAGCTTGCGGGGCATAAAGCAAAAATCAAAGCCTCTGCTACTTGAGAATAGGCCGTGGTAAATATAGGGTAGGCTTGAGCTAGTAATTCAGTTGCTTTGGCCGCCGGCTGCGTACTGCGGCACTATGAAACACCTCGCTCCTTTGGTCGCCGCGTTGGTTGCCCTGCTGCCTTTCGCCGCCCGCGCCCAAGACGATAATCATCCCAAGTTTCCAAGCCCCTACGATTCGGCCCATTTTAGCTGGCGCAAGCCCGTGCCGGCCAACCGCCTGCGCCCCCTGCGCCCCGACCGGCCCGGCACCACCGAGAGCCCGTTTACGGTCGATGCCGGCCACTTTCAGCTCGAAACCGACCTCGCGCGCCTCATCCGCGAGCCCGGCTCGGCAGAAGACGCGCAGCAGCGCACCTGGCACGTAGCCTACGCCCTGATAAAGCTCGGCCTAAGCCGAAAAACCGACTTGCAGGTAGAATTGCCGCTTTATGCCACCCAAAAGCAGCGCCCCTCCGCCGCCGAAGATTGGGACGAGAGCCAGCAAGGCTTTGGCGACGTGGCGGTGCGCCTCAAGCACAATTTCTTGGGCGACGACCAAAAAGGACCGCTCGCCGCCAGCGTAATAGCCTTCGTGCGGCTGCCCACCGGCGCGGCCGGCGTCAGCAACGCCCGCCCCGAATACGGCCTCGTGCTGCCCGTGGACATAGAAATTGGCAAGACCTATAATCTCGAAGCCCAGCTCGAAACCGACCTCGACTACGACCCCGAGCAGGCGCGGCGCTACGTGCGCCTCATGCCCTCGGTGGCCCTCGACCGGCAATTTGGCAAAAAGCTGGGCTTGCTCGTGGAAGGAGCTTTCCCCTGGAACAGCGAGCAGCACCGCTGGCACGCCCAGCTCAACGTGGCCCCCACCTTCAACGTGACCGATAATTTTCAGTTCGACGCGGGCACGCACATCGCGCTCAATGCGCGCACCCAGCGCGAGTATTTTGTGGGGCTCACGGTGCGATACTAGCAGTTGGTTTACTGCTTGCGGTGCTTAAGGCAGCAGTGCTGGATACCTGTTGGTAAAGAATAACCAGTGAGCTGATAAACGAAAAGGGGGGAGCACTGCCAACTAATTGGCAGTGCTCCCCCCTTTTGCTATGCATTGACCAATAATTATTTAACGGGCGTAAGCGCGTAGCGCAGATTAGTAGGAATATTTTCGATAGATACTATCTGGAGCGCATCGGGCGAAGCCTGGGGCAAATTCAATGATTGACCTTGGTTGAGGGCTACCTGCACTTCTTTCTGGTCAAGGCGGTACATAGAGCCGGTGGCCGGGTCCACAATCAGCATGCCGATGGCGCCGCCGAAGAGGATGTTGCCAAAATACCAGCCGTTAACGCTGCTGGTGAGCGTAGTAGTTTTGGTTTCGTAGCCCTCGCGGCTAAACTTGAGTGTATAAAGCTCGCGCTTAAAAAAGCTAGAGCCGGACTTCAGATTGAGCGCTGCCGGCGTAGTGCCGCTATATACTTCTTTGCCTTGGCGATTCATTACCACCACGTTGGCCCCAATCGGAACGCTGGCTATCGCAACTGGCCAGGTAGAATGGCTAACAATGGAGGCGCAACCACTGCAAAACGAAGTAGCGGCAAAAAGAGCAAGTAAATAACGCTTCATAAAGAAAGCTGTAAGAGGGATAAACAACTCAAGTTTCAGCACTTGAATAGAGACAAATGTAATTCGACAGACAGTGAGCTAGCAAGTATCTGTGTTGATTTATTGATTGAGTAATAGTGCGTTAAACTAGCTAGTGAAATTTGAAAAAGAGCAGCCAGGCCGGGATGCTCGGCAAGGTCAAATAACAGGCTGTGCCTGAGCGCTATATAATTGCTAGAGGGTGCGATGGAAGTGAAGTCGAAGTCTTAAAGAGTAGACTGTTTGCTAGGTCGGTGGTGTGTTAGTGGGCAGTGCTTCGGGAGCGCCGTTAAACCTTCCGCGTGCCCCTGCCTCTAACCCAGCATGACCTCTCAGCAGCAGCTTCAGCACCTGTATTGGCGCGCCGGCTTTGGCCCGCGCCCCGAGGATATTGCCCAGGGCCTCAGCCCCCATAAGGCCCTGCGCCAGCTCTTACGCGACGCCTCAACGTGCGCGCCCATCGAGAGCCCGGCCTTCCACTACGCCGACCCGCTGGGCGCCGTGATGGCCGTGCAGCCCACCGCGCCCGCCCCCAACCTGGCCGCCATGCGCCCGGCCCCGCCCGCCGAGCTAAGCCCGCTGGCCCCGCGCCCGGCCCTGGCGCCGGCCCGCAAGCTGGGCGCGCCCGTGCTGCGCCGCCGCGACCTCACGCCCGAGCAGCGCAAGCTGCAAAACGAGGGCATCCGCGATGCCTTCGCGGCGATGAGCACCGCCTGGATGGACCGCATGGCTGCCGGCCCCGGCCAGCTGCGCGAGAAAATGGCGCTTTTTTGGCACGGTCACTTCGCCTGCCGCACGCGCCGGCCTGACGATAGCTTGCAGTTGCTCAACACCATTCGGGCCAATGCGCTGGGCAAGTTTCCGGACCTCTTGCTGGCCGTGAGCCGCGAGCCGGCCATGCTGCAATTTCTTAACAACCAGCAAAATCGCAAAGAGCACCCCAACGAAAACTTCGCCCGCGAGGTGATGGAGCTGTTCACGCTGGGCCGGGGCAACTACTCCGAAACCGATGTAAAAGAAGCTGCCCGCGCCTTTACCGGCTGGAGCTACGACGGCCAGAATAACTTCGTTTTCCGCGAGCGGCAGCACGATGCTGGCCCCAAAACCTTTCTGGGCCACTCGGGCAACCTGGGCGGCGAAGACGTGCTGAGCATCATCATGCAGCAGCCGGCGGCGGCCACTTTTTTGGTCACCAAGCTGTACCGCTTCTTCGTGAACGACGTGCCCAATCCGGCGCATATCGCGCCGCTGGTCGTGGCTTTTCGCAAAAGCCACTACGACATCGCCGATTTGGCCGAGCGCCTGTTTTCGGCCGATTGGTTTTATGATGCGGCTAATGTCGGCGCGCGCATCAAGTCGCCCGTCGAGCTGGTGGCTGGGCTGCGCCGCACGCTCAACTTGCAGGTAGCCAACGCCAAGCCGCTGCTGGGCTACCAGAAGGCGCTGGGTCAAACGCTCTTTATGCCGCCCAACGTGGCCGGCTGGCCGGGCGGGCGCAATTGGATAGATTCGTCGTCGCTGCTGCTGCGCTTGCAGCTGCCTGCTATTCTGTTCAAAAACGCCGAATTTGCGGTGCGCCTCAAGGACGACGAAAACGACATCACGCCCCAAACTACGGGCAAAGAGCGCACCGTGCGCAACACGGTGGGCGCGCAGCTGCCGCTGGCCCCGCTGCAACAGCTGCTGGGCAGCGCGCCCACCGCCGAGCGCCCTGGGCAACTCGCGCAGTTTCTGCTTCAAACGCCCTTGCGCCCCGAAAACCTGACCCTAGTGCAGCAAGCGGCGGCCAAGGCCGCCACGCCGGAAGAGCAGCTGCGGGCTACGCTCATCAGCTTGCTGAGCTTGCCGGAGTATCAGCTTTCTTGAGCTGTTGGCCGCTGGCTGTTGGCTGTTAGCTTCTTGCTGAACTCCTCGTAAAATATCATCTGTGACCATTGCTGGCAGAGGCTAACAGCTGACGGCCAGCAGCTAATAGCTATAACAATGCAACGCCGCCGCTTCCTGCAATCGTCCGCTTTGGCCAGCACGCTGCTGCTGGTGCCCAAGTTTCTGCACGCCCTCGACCGCCCCGAAACCGGGCTCGCTACCCTGCTGCGCGATGCGCCCGGCGGCAAGGCGCGCCGTCTCATCGTAGTGCAGCTTAGCGGCGGCAATGATGGGTTGAATACCGTCATTCCGTATCGCAACGACTTGTATTTCAAAGCCCGGCCGAGCCTGGCGCTGAAAGAAGCCGAAGGCATTTTGCCGCTCAGCAACGACCTCGGCCTGCATCCTAAAATGACGGGCCTGAAAGGCCTCTACGACCAGGGCCAGCTGGCCGTGCTCAACGCCGTGGGCTACCCCAACCCCGACCGCTCGCACTTTCGCTCGATGGACATCTGGCAGACCGGCTCGGGCTCGGAGCAGCTGCTTACGACCGGCTGGCTCGGCCGCTACCTCGATAGCAGCTGCGCCGGCTGCGCGCTGCCCTACCAGGCCTTGGAAGTAGATGATACCTTGAGCCTGGCCCTGAAAGGTCAGCTTCGTAAAGGCCTGGCGGTGAAGAACCCCGCTAAGTTTCACCAGCTCACGCAGAGCCGCTACCTGAGCCGCCTGAGCCAGGAGCAGTCCGCCGCCACGGCTACTTCGGAGCTGGACTACCTGTACAAAACGCTGGCCGAAACCGCCTCCTCGGCCGAGTACCTCTACGACAAAGCCAAGGTGCACGCCAGCACCGCCACCTACCCCAATACCGACCTGGGCCGCAACCTCAAAACCACCGCCGAGCTGATAAGCTCGGGCGTCGAGTCGCGGGTGTATTATCTGGCCCTCAGTGGCTTCGATACCCACGTGCGGCAGCACGAGCAGCAGGGCCGCCTGCTCGGTGAGCTGTCGGACGGGCTAGCCGCGCTGGCCGCCGACCTGCAAAAAAGCAACGAGTGGGAGAATACGTTGGTAATGGTATTCAGCGAGTTTGGCCGGCGCGTGACCCAAAACGCCAGCAACGGCACCGACCACGGCACCGCCAACAACGTCTTTCTGCTGAGCGGGGCGCTGCGCAAGCCCGGCCTGCTCAACGCGCCCGCCAGCCTCGCCGACCTCGACCAGGGCGACCTGCGCTATCAGGTAGATTTTCGCAGCCTCTACGCCAGCATCCTCACCGACTGGCTGGGGGCCGACGATAAGCTGGTGCTCGGGCCGGGCATCGAGCGGCTGGCGGGTTTGGTGTAATCAATTATCAGTTATCAATGAGCAATTATCAGCCCGTCTGACAGGCCATTGTTAGGCCTGTCAGACGGGCTGATAATTGCTCATTGATAACTGATAATTGACCTAAAGCGGTACGTTGAAGCCCAGCGCATACGTGAGCTGGGCCGAGCCAAAATGGTGCGTTACCAGGCCCTGGCGGTCGTAGCCGATGCGGCTGTTGGTGTAGTTGGCGAAGGCGCCCTGCATGTCGGATTGCAGGAATACGTAGCGAAAAAACTCCAGGCGCAGGCCCGCGCTGGCCCCGGCCACCCAGCCTTCGTAGTGAAACGGGCCTTCGGAGTGGCTGGTGAAAATGGAGGCGATGGTGTACGAAATCATGGGGCCTCCGCCGACTTTGCCGATGGCGCTGAGAGCCAGGTGCCGGCCCACGAGCAAGCGCTGCCGCTTCACGAGGTTCACCATCAGGTAGTTGTTGCCGTTGGTGTGCTGGAGGTGCACAAAGTCGGGCGTCACGAGCGTGTCACGGTCGAAGTGAAAGCCGCGAATTTGGCCCGACACGCGCATCACCTGGTTGTCATCGACCACGTACTTGAGGTGATTCCAGCCGATTTCGATGCCCAGGTCGTGCTTGTCGCCGAACATGTAGCCAATGGTGGCATCGTACTGCGGCACGGTGAGGTTGCTAAGCTTCCAGAAGTCGCTCATGCTCAAGTGGTCATGCGCCTTGGCATTGTGAAACGTGAAGTCGTAGTCGTCGGTGGTGTGGTTGCGAAACCGGATGTCGGAGCGCGTGTACCAGTCGCGGTTGTAGCCCCAGCTAAAATAAATGGCGCCGTGGTGCCGGCCCACGGGAAGCTGCAAAGCGGGCTGGCTAGGCTGGGGCACAGCAGGTTGGGCAGCCAGCGGCCCGGCCAGGCCCAGTGAAAGGGCGGCGGCCAGTATAGAGCACTTCATCAAATACTTAGGTAAAACTTTTGGCTACTAAAAATCAGACAAAAGTAAGGCCTAAGCTTAGCAGTAAGTGCGGGCTTACCTCAACAGTCTGGCCGATGGCCTACAACCGGGCGCCCACGACAACTGTTTTTTTGTATTCGCGGCGCTCGCCGCCGCTGGGCCTAACTAACTCGATGAGAACGAGATAATATCCCACGGCGGCCTTGCGGCCGCGCTCGTCGGTGCCATCCCACTGCACAAAGCCGGCGGTGGGCAGGCTTTCATTGCGCAGCAGGCGGCGCGTGAGCTGGCCCAGCGCGTCGTACACGGTTACGGTGCCCACGTAGCCGGGCTGGTCGAGCTGGTAGTTGAGGGTCGTAAAATCCTGCTGGCCATCATCATCGGGGGTAAAAAGCTCGGGCTGTATGGTCAGCTCCTGGCCGTTGCCGGCCGCGTCCTGCGTCTGCGAATTGGGGCGGCCGGGCGTGGCGTAGCCCACCGCGCCGGCCGCCGAATGGAAGTTGCTCGCCGCGCTCGGCCCATTGCCGCGAATGCGCTCCAGACTCACGCCGGCCTGGGTGCTGAGCAGCGGCAGGTGCTGGCTTTTGTCATAATCGTAATGGTCTAGCTCCGTGTTTTTTGGGTCGTAGAGGTAGATGCTGCCCGTGCTATTGTCGAGGGCCGGAAAGCCGGCTACGGCCAGCAGCGCGGCCGGGTCGGTGCTGGTCGGGTACTGCGCCTGCAAAGTATTGGCATCGCTAGTGAGGGCCACCAGCTGGCCGGGCGCCAGCACGTAGGGCGCGCCGGGGCTGAGCGCTACGCTGCTCGTGCCGCTGGCTTTTTGGTTGCCCAGCTGGCAGTTTTGCAGGTTGATGTAACGTAGCGAGCGGTTGAGAATTTCCACAAAATACACCCCGCCCGGGCGGTGGTAAAACAGCACCTCATTCACCACCAAGTCGCCGGGCTGGGCCGGCTCGGGCAGCGCAAAGCCCGCCGAACTGAGCGCCCCGCTGGCATTGCCGACGCAGTCGGTGGCGCGGGCCACGGCCACCGTAACGGCCTGGCTGGGCAGCAGCGCCGCGCTCAGCGTGAGGTCGACGGCCCGAAAATCGGGGCCGACGGGCACGGCCTGGCGCACGGCCGGGGCCGCGCCAGCGCTGCTTTGCAGGCGGTAGAGCGCGGCGCTGGCGGCGCGGGCGCTATCCAGCTTTTCGCTAAAATACAGGCGTACCGTGCTGGCAGCCAGCACTACGGCGCGTAAGAGCGTGGGCGGCGCAACGTCCGGGTTGGGCGCGGCCACGCTGTTGCGGCGGGCGGGGGTGCCGCCGCTGGCATCCTGGCTGGCCTGCCAGTTGGCGGTCCCGGCGCAGTAGTTGGCGGGGTCTATCATTTCCAGCGTCCAGCCGCCGGCGGCCTTGCGCGGGGCGCGGTACCAGGCATCGCTGTAGGCCACCTCGAAGAGCGTGGTGCCGTCGCGGCCGCGCAGCACCAGCTGGTCGCCGGCATTGGTGAGGGAGGGAAAATTAGTGGGCCCAAAAACCCGGCCGTAGGGCGCAAACTGGGTGGTGCGCGTGGCGCCGCACACCACGGCGTACTGGCCGGGTAGCAGCCGGGCGGTGTCGGGCAGCGCGGCGGCCGTGGCGCTGCCGGGCTTGAGCAGGCGCACGCCGCGCATACTCAGGATTTTGGTGGTCGTGTTGTTATAAATCTCCACAAACTCCGAGGCGGGCAGGCCCACCTGCGGCGTTTCGTTGGCCAGTAGCTCCGTGATAATCAGTTCGCCCGCCTGGGGCGGTAGGGCCACGCCCCCAAATGCTGCCGTGAGCGGCCCGGCGGCCACGTTGCCGTAGAGGTCGGCCAGCTGGCGCACTTCCAAGGTATTGCTGGCGGCAAAATCCTGCCCGAAAACCAGCCGCACCACGGCCGGATTCAGGGCCGAAACCCGCGCTGAAATGGGCACCGCGCCCGCGGCCAGCCGGTAGCGGGCGGGCAGCGCGGCGGTGGCCGGGCTCACGGCTTCGTTGAAAATTACGTCGAGGGTGCGGGCGTCGGTGGCCGTGGCCCGCAGCAGCAGCGGCGCGGTGGCATCGGTCACGGCGAAGTCGTCGAAATAAAAATTCTTGCCGTTGGCCGATGAGTAGAGCAGCGACACGCCCACGGCCACGCTGCGCTGGTAAGTATTGTCGATGGGCTGATTGGCTTCGTCCACGAAGGCGCGGCCACCGCTGAGGTCGCGCTCTAGCTTCCACTGGCCGGTGGGCGAGCGGGTTACGCGCACGCGCACCAGGTTATCGGTGGCTGAGGCGAGGGTGCCGTTGAGGCCGTCGATGACGTAGGCGGCTGCTTTTGCCGAGTCTTTGCGGAAGAGACTCACCTCGTCGTCGGTGCCGCCGAGGCGCACGAAGTAGCCTTTGGTGCTGGGGCTTTTGAGGTCGGGCTGCGAGGCCAGCAGCCACACGTCGGCGAGGTTGCCGGAGGAAGTAGCGAGCTTGAGATTGGCCCAAAATTCCCAGGTGGTACCAATGGTAGCCTGGCAGGGCGTGGCGAGCTGAATGCTGGTGCCCGTGGTGGCCGGGCCGTTGCTTTGCAGCTGCTGGCTCGCCACCTGAAAGCTGCCCGCGTCGCCGGTCCAGGTGGGATTGCTGGTGAAGTCGCCGTCGGCAAAAGTATCGGCTACCTGGGCCCGCACGGCCAGTGGCAGCAGTAAAAGCAGGAGGAGCAGGTGCTTCATAGGCGCGGCTGAAACGGTAGCCTGGCACAAGTACGCATGGAAAAGCCGAACCGTAGCCGCAGGCGCCCAAAAGCCGCGCCCAACAAGCAAAAGAAGCAATGCCTCAGCGCGCTAGCCTGGGGCATTGCTTCTCGTAGTTGGTGGCTTGGCGGGCCGCATCACACCATGTAAAACTCCCAGGCGATGCGGTCGGGGTCTTTGAAAGCCACGTACTTCATGGGGCCGACGGTGTCTTGCTTGATGCCGGTATTTTCGACGCCTGCTGCCTCTAGGGCAGCGGCCACGCGCTCTAGCTCGGCCATGTCTTCGCAAGCGATGGCGATGTGGTCGAGGCCTACGTTGAAGGGCGTGAAGGTGCCGCCGCCGGGGTGGGTGGGCGCCGCTTTCTTGAAACCGATGAAGGTAGAGCCGACCAAAAAACCCAGGATTTCGGGCGTGTCGAGGGCAATCGGCAGGCCCAGCAGCTCGTGGTAAAACGCCTTGGCGCGGGCAAAGTCGGTGGTGCGCAGGGCTACGTGCGCCAGGCCTTTAGTTTTGGGATTGATGGCCATGAGTGGCTGGTTGGTTTGGTAGAGAGGAGCGATTGGAAACTAAAAACAAGGCCCTGGGGGCGGGGGCACCTACTGCACCAGCAAGCGCGCCGACTGCGCTGGCTGGCCGGGCGCCTGCGCCCGCACTACGTATACGCCCGGCACCAGGCCGGCCACGTCGAGGGTGGCGGCGGTGGTGGCGGGGCGCAGCAGGCGGCCCATGGTGTCGTATACGGCCAGGGTGGCACCCTCGGGCATACCCAGGGCCTGCACCAGGCCGCTGGGAGCGGGGTTGGGCACTAGTTGCAGCGTAGCGGCCAGGCCTTGGGCGGCAGCGGCCACAAACTGCACCGGCGAGAAGGTAATGCTGCCGTCGGTATCAGCCTGGGCCAGGCGGTAGTAGACCGGCCCGGCGGCGGCATTATCTTGAAAAGTATAGGATAAGGTAGTCGCGCTTTGGCTCCGGCCCGCCACGAAGCCTATCGGGGTGAAGGCTACACCATCGGCTGAGCGCTCGATGCCGAAGCCCGCATTGTGCAGCTCGGTGGCCGTGGCCCAGGCCAGGGCCACGGTGGCCGCCGCCGTGCGCCGTGCCCCAAAGCTTAGCAGCTGCACCGGCAGCGGCGACTGGCTGAGCGAAATGAGGCGGTCGAAGCGGGTGGCTGAAGAGGCCGTGCCATTGCCGAGCTGGCCCGACGCATTTTGGCCGCTGCTGGCAAAGGTGAGGCCCGAAGGCGCGCGTACCAGCGAGAAATTGGCCCCATTGCCGGTGGCCAGGGTGGTCCAGGTGGTGGCCAGCGTAGCCTCCTGCGTGGGCACGTTGGTGTTGGTGCTGGTGGCATTGCCCCGGCCGAGCTGCCCTTCGGCATTGCGGCCCCAGGCCCACAGGGTGCCATCGGCCCGCAGGGCCAGGCTATGCAGCCCGCCCGCCGCCACCTGGCTGTAGAGCCCCGCCACTGGGCTGGCCGCGAAGGTGCGGGTAGTGGTGAGCGGCACATTGCCGAGCTGCCCGTTATCGTTGCTGCCCCAGGTAGCGAGGGTGCCATCGGCGGCCAGGGCCAGCGTGTGGTACGAGCCGGCGGCGGCGGCCGTGTAGGGCGCGGCCACGCGGGTGGGCACGGTCGTGAGGTTGCCACCCCCAAAATTGAGGCTCACGCCGAGCTGGCCTTGGTCGTTGCCGCCCCAGGCCCAGAGGCTGCCATCGGCCTGGAGCGCCACCGAGTGCGTGATGCCCGCCGCGGCCTGCGTGTAGGTGCCGCTCACCAGGGAAGGGGTGGGGTTGGCGGCGGCGGCGCTGGTGCTGGCGCCATTGCCGAGCTGGCCGTAGTAATTATAGCCCCAGGCGTAGAGGCTGCCATCGGCGCGCAAGGCCAGGCTGTGGTAGGCGCCCGCCGCCACGGAGGTATAGAGGTCGGGGCTTATCTGAATCGGGGCAGCGTTGGCGGCATTGGTACTACTGTTGGTGCTGCTGCCCAACTGGCCCCGGTTGTTAAGGCCCCAGGCCCACAGGGTGCCATTGGCCTTGAGCGCCAGGCTGTGGCTCGTGCCCGCCGCCACCTGCACCCAGTCGTTGTCGGCGCCCACCTGCAAGGGGCGGGTGCGGCTGGTAGTGGAGCCATCGCCAAGCTGGCCGTAGCCGTTGTCGCCCCAGGTCCAGAGAGTGCCATCGGCCCGCACGGCCAGCCCAAAGCTGCTGCCCATGGCCGTGCTGCGAGTAGGTAAAGCCGTGCCAGTGGCCACCGGCGCGGTGGTGGCCACTGGGCCGCCTAGTTGGCCGGCCGCATTGCTGCCCCAGGCGTAGAGGGCGCCGCTGGCACGCAAGGCCAGGCTGTGGCCGGTGCCGGCCGCCAGCTGCACGTAGGTGCCGGGTACCGGGGCCGGGGTAGGGCTGGCGGCCGGGGTGGGGCTGCCATTGCCCAGCTGGCCCAGGGCGTTAGTACCCCAGGCGTAGAGGGTGCCATTGGCTTGCAGGGCCAGGCTGTGGCTGGCCCCGGCCGCCAGCTGGGTGTAGGTGCCCGGCACCTGCGTGGGGGTGGGGCTGGCAGCATCGGTGCCGGTGCCGGTGGCGTTGCCGAGCTGGCCATAAGTGTTGCGGCCCCAGGCCCAGAGGGTGCCGTCGGGCCGCAGGGCTAGGCTGTGGTCTTGGCCGGCCGCGAGGTGGGTATAGATGGCCGCGCCCACTTGCGTGGGGATGGGGCTGGCGGCATCGGTGCCGGTGCCGGTGGCGTTGCCGAGCTGGCCATAAGTGTTGCGGCCCCAGGCCCAGAGGGTGCCATCGGGCCGCAGGGCCAGGCTAAAGTCGTAGCCGGCGGCCAGCTGGCTGTAGGTGCCGGCCAGCGGAGTAGGCGTATAGGTAGGGGTAGCCAGGCCGTTGCCGTTAGCGTTGCCCAATTGGCCGTAGGTGTTGCGGCCCCAGGCGTAGAGGGTGCCATTGGCTTGCAGGGCCAGGCTGTGGCTGGCCCCGGCCGCCAGCTGGGTGTAGGTGCCCGGCACCTGCGTGGGCGTGGCTTCGTAGCCCGCGCCGCTGGTGGTGCTGGTGCCGAGCTGGCCGTAGGTATTCGAGCCCCAGGCCCAAAGGCTGCCATTGGCTTGCAGGGCCAGGCTGTGCTGCTCGCCCGCCGCCACCCGCACCCAGGTAGCGCCGCTGCCCACTTGCACCCAGGTAGCGTGGCTGGTGGTAGTGCCGGTACCGAGCTGGCCGTAAGTATTGTCGCCCGTGGCCCACAGGGTGCCATCGGCGTGGATGGCCAGCGAGTGCGTGGCACCCGCCGCGAAGGTGCCCGGCAGCACTTGCGCCACCGCGCCCGGCGACGCCAGCAAAACGGCCAGCGTGACCAGTAACAACGAGGTAAAATATTTTTTCATGGTATAGTTGAAATTTCTGACCCGGCGAGCCAAGAGCCAGCAGCACTACCGCAAAGTAAGCGGGACAGTAGTATTTTTCTAAACTTTAATTGGGCCTAACGAATAGCCGCAGGCAGTTTGCCGGTGAGTTTTACCCGCGTGGGGCCTGCTTTGTTCCGGCCGCCACCGCTGGCTTGGCCAAATACCGGGCGCTGGCCGACCTTTGCGCCCGGCGGCTCCGTGCGGGGTCGCGCCTTATTGTTTCCCTCATGAAAATTGCCGTTGTGGGTGCCACCGGGCTGGTGGGCACCGAGATGCTGAAGGTGCTTGCCGAGCGCCAGTTTCCCGTAACCGAGCTTTTGCCCGTGGCCTCGGCCAAATCGGTGGGCCAGCTGGTTCATTTTCAAGGCAAAGACTACCCGGTGGTGAGCATGGAAGACGCCATTGCGGCGCGCCCGGCCATCGCCATCTTCTCGGCCGGCGGCGGCGTGTCGCTGGAGTTTGCCCCCAAGTTTGCCGAGGTGGGCACCGTGGTGGTCGATAACTCGTCGGCCTGGCGCATGGATGCCACCAAGAAGCTGGTGGTGCCCGAGGTGAACGCCGACGTGCTCACCAAGGACGACAAAATTATCGCCAACCCCAATTGCTCGACTATTCAGCTGGTGGTGGCGCTCAATGACTTGCACAAGAAGTACCAGGCCAAGCGCCTCGTCATCAGTACCTACCAGAGCGTGACGGGCACCGGCAAAAAAGCCGTGGACCAGCTCATGGAGGAGCGCGCCGGCCAAACTGCTAGTAACCCCGCATACGCCCACCCCATCGACCTGAACGTGCTGCCCCACATCGACGTGTTTCAGCCCAACGGCTACACCAAGGAGGAGCTGAAAATGGTGAACGAGACCAAGAAAATAATGGGCGACGACAGCATCCGCGTCACGGCTACCTGCGTGCGCGTGCCCGTGATGGGCGGCCACTCCGAGTCGGTAAACGTGGAGTTTGCCCACGATTTTGACCTCGACGAGGTGCGCGATATCCTGCGCAAAACGGATGGCGTGGAGCTAGTAGACGACGTGCAGAACAACCACTACCCCATGCCCAAAGACAGCCACGGCCGCGACGCCGTGCTGGTGGGCCGCCTGCGGCGCGACGAAACCCAGGCCAATACCCTGAATATGTGGATTGTGGCCGATAATCTGCGCAAGGGTGCCGCGACGAATGCGGTGCAGATTGCCGAGTATCTGGCGGCGAAGGGGTTGGTGTAGGCCTAGCCTATTCGAATTATGAAAGCCCCTGTGTTTTCTCGAAAGCACAGGGGCTTTTTGCAGTATGGCGATAGTACTACAGGCTAGGTTTTTTTATGAAAAAGGTTGCTTCTAAACTAGTAGACACCTACTTAGAGCTAAAGCATCGTATTCGGCTGGATAATACCTGGGCTAGCGGAGTTAATGGTACTACGTCGATTGCCATACTGTATAAGCAGTTTATCGCGCTCTCAGAGAAAGTAGGCCTGCCAGTAGCTCAGCTTTGGCCAGCAGAAGCTATACGTTTTTTTGAAAACGGTATTTTCATTAAGGAAAAGCCTTTAGAAAAATACGCGACGGTTTTGCTGGACCTAGAAAGCTATGAGCCAGTTCTTGCTGAATACAGCTCTTGGAAAAGAGAAACTTTCAAAAAGTGGCAGCTTACCAACTTATTCAATGGTTTGGTAAGCTTTAAGCTGGCTACTGATTTTCGCTATTTTGGCGCTTTAGAAGGAATAGAAGTTGGGGGCGCGTATGCTCATTCTCTAAAGATGAATGTGCTTAATAAAGAAGCGCTAAGTAAAATAGACCAGTTGCTAGCGGATTTGATTGACCCGGAAAAAACAGTATTTGACTTGGAAATGCTTGTAGGTCAAGGCGGGTATCCTATTGCGGATTATGAGTCAACGTACTTGCAGGAAAGGCTTGATGAAGAGCTTGGAAACTAGTTGTTATAAAAGCGCTGCCTGTTTTAAAGCTAAGTATCTACCGATAGCTGTGTGTTATAGCAGTTTCGTAGTCAGTATGCGGTGTGGGCTGCCGACTTTTCGCCGGTTGTCCGCTCGTCGGTAGGTTGGTGGCCCTGCGCGACTACCGCAACGCCCAGCGGCTGCGGCGTGTCATCAGCCTCGGTAGCCGCGACATTCGGGACGGCGATGAGCTGCGCTACGGCGTGCGGCTGGTAAACCTCGACGTGAACCCGCTGTCGGAGGCGCTGCTGCTGTGGGCCGATGTGCCGGGGCCAAATAACTTTCTACTGCCTGTAGCTACCACCCCTGTGCCTTGAGTGCGATTAGGAGCGTCTGGCCCAAAAATCTTGCGCACGGGTGGTAGATAGATAAGGAAAAAGCAAGATGATAAAAAAGAAGACCATGCCTCCGCCCAGCCCGCCAGCCAGGTAGCGTAAGGCGCTACGCTTGCGGTCGGTGAATGATACCTGGCCGGGCTGTAGTAGCAGGACGGGAAAGCTGGCAGTGGGCGGGCATAGACCAGTTCGGCGGGCCGCCCGCAGGTACGCCGCCCGCTCATCGGTGTTGGGAATGCGCTCGTAGTAGCCAGCCGGGGCGGTAAACTTCTCTTGGGTAAGCAAGGTATCAGCGTGCCGCAGGAAAGCTAGGTACGCAGTCTTTTTCGCGGCTTCGCTGGCTTGGGCATCAACTTGTGCACTGTAATGCAAGCCTTGCCAGCTAGCAGTGGGCTGCCCGGTATCGGCTGGCGAGGCAAATAAGGGCGTCGCGACGTAGAGGTGAAAAATGACCTTGCGGCCTTTGTCTGCCGTGGTAGTTTGCGGTTCGACGCCCGCGTAGCGCGCAGTTTGGTACTTGTGTCGAAAGCGGTAGTAGGTGCCTCGTGGGCGGCCGGCCGCCCACGAGGCGGGCGAATCGGCCACTACCAGCCGGCCCAGCCATACGCGTAGATAGTCGTGCAGGCAACTGGTGCCAAAGGCCATCGTAGCCACGGCAATCAGGCTCATGCCTACAGCCAGGTTGCCCCGTCCTTTGCCTTCGGCCAGCAGGCACAGCCGCGACCAGAGCAGCCACAGCACAAGCACAGCGGCCACCACTGCTGGCCCCAGCAATTTCCAGAAAAGATAGGGCGGGTCAAAGTCCGGTAGCCAGTGCAGCAGGGCGGCATCCAGCAACCCAAAGCCAGCTACAAAGAGGAAAGCTAAGCGTAGATAAGGCCAGAAAATCAGTTTTAGCTTATTTGTTAGCTGTGTGTAATCACTTGCCATAAAGTAACTTGCTCTTAGGTAAGCGAATCTTTATCCCGCCCCAATACCCTTCCACAGCCGCCGCCGCAGTGCGCCATCGTTGCGCAGCACCGCGCGCAGGGGCCACGCGGCCGTGGCCGCTACCAGCAGCGCCAGCGCGATGCGCGCCCACCACCACGGCAGGAAATACAGCGTAGCTCCTAGTACCACGCTCGCGCCGCTCATGATGCCAGAGGCGTTGTTGCGCATGTTGGCAAAATCGACGGCTTTAATGACGGGCTTGGCCTGGTAGAGGCTGGCCCACAGGCCCAGGCTCAGCAGCGCGAGGGCCGCTAGCGGCAGCAGCCCCAAAAAGTGCCACAGCGACGCCGGAAACAGCGCCAGCACCACCACTACCGACACTAGGCAGTCGGCCAGCAGCACGGGCAGCACCAGGCGCAGGTACAGCGCCAGTACCCGGCGCGTGAGGCCCAGGCGCAGCAGCTCGTTGGCCGTGAGGCTACTGAGAAAGGCGAATAGATTATTGTTGACGTAGGTAAAGCTGATGATGGGCAGCAGCCCCAGGTAGAAAAACCCGTTGTGGCCAATTTTGCCATCCTCCACCATCGCCAGGCCCGTGACGGCTAGCAGCACGATTTTGAACACCAGGCCCATGGTCAGCGGCATCCAGATGCGGCGCAGGTACACTTTCCACGCCAACGGCAGGCGGGCCAGGGTGGCGCTGGGAGCCGTGGTAGCGCGCTCGGCCGGCAGGTAGCGGGCGCTGAAACGCGGGGCTAGCCAGTAGAGCTGCGCCGTGCCCACCAGCCAGGGCAGCAGCGCCATGCCTATGCCCAGCGCCTTGGTGTAGGGCGCTTCCGGTACGGCCAGCCACCAGCCCATCAGGCCCAGGCTCAAGAGGTTGGCGGCTAGCAGCGGGTGCCGCCAGCGGCCCAGCGTCACGAGCAGGCGCACGTTGAAGCTCAGCACGGTAGCGCCCAGTAGCAGCAGCAGGCTAAAACCTGGAATGAGTATGTGGTGCGGGGCTATCAGCATAGCCACCAACAAGCCGAGAAACAGCGAGAGGCGGCGCAACGTGATGAAATCGAGCAAAAAAGCCGTCACTACATTCTGGCGCTCCGACACCGGGAAGTGCTCGGGCAGCGGCCGCGTAACGGGCCGCAGCGACGGAAAAAAATCGACTAGGAGCGTCGTAACCAGCCAGGTGGCGTTCAGGCTGACCAGGATGGTGGGGAGCGCTTCGGCGATGCCGGCCTTGTCCTGGTGATTGAGCGCGAAGCCAAAACCCGCCCCGTAGAGCACCATAAGGCTGAGTAGGAACAGCGCCAGGGCGCGCTCGCCGCCATCGGGGGGCCACGCCACGGCCCGCAGGCGGCGGCCCAGCAGGTAGGGCAGGTAGTGGCCTAGCGTTGCGTAGTCAGCCATGAGAGGTCTTGGGTAGTGGCCGGGGCCGTGGGCTGAATGAGCTGCAAAAGCGTGTCGCCGAGCACGGCGCGCTCGCCGTGCAGGAAGTCGGGCAGGGTGCCCCAGTACTTCACTTCATTGTCGTCGATTACCAGCAAGTGCGTGGCTATCTGCTCGATGTGGGCCAGGTTGTGCGACGATACGAAGGTGAGCGCCTGCGGCCGGTAGCTGGTGAGCAGCGTCAGCACGCTGTTGGCCGAAAACACGTCGAGGCCATTGAAGGGCTCGTCCAGAATCAGCAGTTCGGGCCGGTGCAGCAGGCACGAGGCGATGGCCACTTTCTGCTTCATGCCCGTCGAAAACGAGCCCAGGCGCTTGTGGCGCACGGTGGGGTAGTCTTCCAGCAGGTGCGCCAGCAGGCTGTCGATGTGCGGCTGGGCATCGGGCAAATCGTAGATGCGGGCCACGAACTGCAAGTACTCTTCAGGCGTGAGCTGCTCGACCAGGTACGCTTGGTTGACGAGCGCGCCCATGCGCCGCTTCACGGCCACCGGGAAGGTTTCGCCCAGCGGCTGCCCGTCGAGAACAATCTGGCCGCTGTCGGGCAGCAAGATGTTGGTGAGCAGGTTGAAAAGCGTGCTTTTGCCCGCGCCGTTGCGGCCCACTACGCCCACGCAGTAGCCGGTTTCGGCGGTCAGGCTCACGTTGCGCAGCACCGGGTTGCGCCCGAAGGATTTGGTGAGGTGTTGTAATTCTAAAAGCATGAAGCAGCAAAAAAGCGAGGACCGGAATGAGGGCGCAAAGTACTTGCGCGCTTCCTTCGGTCCTCGTTTTATCGCCGCCGGGCGGCGGGCGTTACAAGGGGGCTACAACGAACTCAAAACTGCGTTTGTCATGCTGAGCGCAGCGAAGTATCCCGCGTGGCGCAGTAAAATCTTACGCAAAGAGTTACTGCGCCACGCGAGATGCTTCGCTGCGCTCAGCATGACTGAATTACCCTGCTTCAATAAGTTGTACGGCCTTTTCCAGCACCTCATCGCGGCCTTCGGCGATGCCCTTGATGGTGGGTTTTACCTCCACATCGGGCACGATGCCGACGCGCTGGGTTTCGCGGCCATCGGGGTAGTAGATGCCGAGGCCGCTGATGGCGGTGCGGATGTTGCCGGGCAGCACGATGGACGATACGTTGCCATCGGCGCCGGCCGTGGTGCTGCCTACCACGGTGGCGCGGGGGGCGGTGCGCAGGGCCATGGTGGTGTATTCGGCTTGGCTCTGGGAGATTTCATCTATCAAAATCATGACCTTGCCGGGGTAGGCTGCGCCGGGGCCGGATACCACCTTTTGGCCGGTGCGGCTATTGAAGAAGCCGGGGTACTCAGGGTCGAGCTGGCTAAAGCGTACAAAGGCTTGGGGCTTGTCGAGCAGGTACTTGGAGAGCGTGAACACCACGAACTCCGAAGGGTAGTTGCGAATGTCGATAACCAGGCCTTTGGTGCCCTTGGCCTTGTCCATGATGGCGGGCAGCTCAGCATTTTTGATGGTGCCCAGGGCTAGGTAGCCGATGTTGCCGGGCAGCAGCTTCCAGGCCGGGGCCTGGGGGTCGGGGGTGCCGTAGCTGGCTTGCTGGTTGAGCTGGCCAATGGGCGCGCGCTGCACCGTGACCGGAAACTCGCGGCTGGCGCGGCGCACCACCAGCGCCACCCGCGCGGTGGGGCCGCGCAGCAGGTCGCGGGCCACGTTGCGCAGCTGCGTGGGTTCGTTGGACGCGGGCGTGATGGGCTGGCGGGCTTTCACGATGTCGGCCACCGGCTGGCCGTCTACCTGCACGATTACGTCGCCGGGCTTGAGGGTGGTGGCCGCGCCCAGGGCGGCATCGTAGTAGCCCGCCACCGTGGCCTGGCCCTCCACAAAGCGCAGCCACAGAGGGGCCTGGTAAGTGCCTTTGTAATCGCTCAATACCTTGTCATTGAAGATGTTGGCGTGCGTGTCGTGGACGCGCGCAATGAGCGCCAGCGCCGCGAGCCGGTACTGCTCGGGGCGGCGGGCAGCCACAAACTGGGGTATGAACTCAGGCAGCACCTTTTGCCAGTCTTCGCCGATGGCGTAGCGGTAAGGGAAGTAGTAGTCTATCATGTTCCAGTACCGGAACAGCGCCAGCAGGCGCAGGCCATCGTCGGGGGTGGCGGGACTGGCGTAGGCCTCTTCGTGCAGAAACAGCGGGTTGCCGACTACCGGCGCGGGGCGCACGTAGTAGTGCGGGCCCTGGCTGCGGTTGCGGCGCAGGTATATCAGCTGCTGGCTCAAGGCCAGGCTGAGCTGGCTTTTATCGCCGAGCCAGGCCAGGTCGGGCTGGAGGCGGGTGCTGTCGGGCTCGCGGCAGCTGCGGCAGGCGGGCACCGGGCCGAGACTGGTAACCCACGCGCCCAGTGCCTCGCTGCGCGCTTTCAGGTCTTTGCTAGCCAGTACTTTGGGTAGCACGCGCAGCAGTTCGGCGTCGAGGTTGTAGTCGCCGCGGGCTACGGCGGGGTGGTAGTATTTTACGAAGCCCCAAACTCGGCCCAGCACGGCCAGGTTGTCGATTTGCTGCGGGCTGAGGTTGTCAATCGCCAGCCCCGAGCCGTGCCGGAAAGCCGTGTCCTGGTCGGCTTTGTAGCGCGCTACGGGCCGGGGCTTGGCCTGCGCCAGCGGCTTGTCGTCCACGGTCAGGGTCAGGTCGTCGAGCCACATGGTGCCGGTGGCCGGCAGTAGCCCGCCGATGTAGATGGTCTGGGCTTCCTCATCCAGGGGCAGGCTGATGGTGTACTGCTGCCAATCGGTAGTGCCCTTGATGGGGCGCTTACTCATGTTGTCGAAGGCCAGCGAGCCCGCCGGGCCATCCACGCGCATCCAGAGGCCGGCGTAGCCGTCCTGCACGTTTTCGGTTTTGAGGTAGCCGGTCAGCTTCAGCGTTTTACCCTGAAACGCGACGGGGAGGTGCTGGCTGGTTACGCCAAACTCGTCGCCCTGGGGCGGCTGGCCCGTGGACTTTAGGCGCAGGGCGTAGCGGCCACCGTGGCGCGTGAGCGAGTCGGCCACCAGCTCGTAGGCCTGGCGAAAATCGGCCGGCGCGCCGGCCCGGATGCTCGATAGCCAGCCGGTGGGGCGGTGGGTTTGGGAGCTTACCTGCTCCATATCCAGGTTGAGGGCGGCGGGCGCCTGGGCGGCGGCCAGCGCGGGCAGCAGCACCCAGCCGAGCGCCGAAAAAGTATGTTTCATGCAGTAGGGAGCCAAAAAACCGCCCCAAGGTAGCAGCGATTCCCAAAAAAGTTGGACGTAGGTAAGCAGCGCGGACATTTAGTCCGCGAGTGCAACGGCCGGCTTACTCGCCGACTAAAAATCCGCTCTACTTACCTACGTCCCATCTGCATCCAGGGCGCATTCAGGCGCACGTATACTGAGGCCGAGAGCGGCAGCTGGCCGTAGCCCGGCCCCACGTAGCCCCGCACGCCATAGTAGCGGTCCTGCTGCAAGTCCTGCGGAATGAGATAGCCCGTGATTTGGCCGCCTACGCTCAGCTCGGGGCCGCGCGCACCACCCAGGTTGGTGAGGCGGTAGCTGGCGCCCAAGGTGAGGGCGTTGATGTTAAAGACGCGCTCGCGCAGCGGCTCGCCGGGCGGGGTAGAGGAATAAAAGCTCAGCTCCTCGCTGTCCTTCTGCACCCACTCGTAGCGGCCGTAGAAGGTGGGCCGGCCCAGCGTGAGGTTGGCTTCGGCCAGCACGGCGTGCTCGGCGTGGGCGCCGTGGCCCTCATTCAGGCCCCACACCAGCGAGGAGGCGATGAAATGGTGGTCGCCCCAGGTGCGGCTGTGCAGCACCGAGGCCGTGGTGCGGCGCACGTTGTCGTCGGGGTGCAGGTCTTCGGGGCTTTTGATGAAGGCGTGGCTCGCTTGCAGGGCCAGCTCCGACGTGGGGTTCCAGTTGAGGCGGGCGGCCCAGGAGTCGGCTCTTGGCCGGTCAAAATCGTAGCGGTACTGGTCGGGCTCGCGGCCCGTGAAGTTGCTGCCTTCCAGCTTAAACTGCTTGTAGCGCACGCCCAGCGTGGCTACGCCATAGGTGATGTGCGTGGCATCGGTCCA
>Ga0182232_1000124_pt1 | contig 23714 bp, 15 predicted proteins | sample G6R1MG_30_FD_155484 | JGI IMG/M metagenome (GOLD analysis project Ga0182232, IMG submission 155484) | Phyllosphere microbial comminities from miscanthus, Michigan, USA - G6R3_NF_07NOV2016_LD2 MG | ecosystem: Host-associated > Plants > Phyllosphere > Phylloplane/Leaf | place: USA: Michigan... | reverse complement strand
GGTTACTTATAACTGATTCCAAATGAAGTCAATCCTTTCAATAATATAAAATATATGTATTATATATTATACATTCTACAACAAGAGAACAACCATAATTATTAAATAATATCGCTAAACAACTTATGGTAAATGAGTATAAACCAACATAAAAAATATTAATTCAATTATGTTTTCGTTTCGATAATTCATTAAAACAGAAAAGGGAAACAATAGCAACCAAGGAACATAAAAGAGGGTAAAAAAAAATAAGATCAAATATCTTAAAGAAAAAGCTACTAAAATATTTAAAGATGATGAAAAATAACATCAAAGATATATAAGCTAATAAGTTTTCTTTATTCAATGTATTATATATGTAATATAATATACTATTTATATTGTGCAAGGAAAAAGAAGGAAATGTAAATGTATTGATTCTCACTTCTTTATTTACCATTCTTTTTTCTCCTAAAACAATATATTTGTTTAAAAAAAGTGTTTTAAATTTTTTCATTAATGTTTCTTTAAATGTAAATCTACTAAAGTGTTTTCAAGAAGACTAACAGCAGGTACTATTATTAAGAAGTGAGAGAAATATAATAGTGTACTTATTTGACCAAACTCTATAAATGGAGATTCAACGTGTTTAGCTCCTAATTGTCCTAAAATTAAGAAATTAGCAACGAAAATAAAGAAGAACATTTTACTTATAGGTCTAAATTGTAATCCTCTACTTCTACCTAGATCTGTGAATGGTAATGCTAATATTATCAATAGGGCAGAGAACATTGCAATAACACCTAATAATTTATTTGGTATAGATCTTAAAATTGCATAGAATGGTAAAAGATATCACTCTGGAACAATTGCAGGTGGTGTTTGCATTGGGTTTGCCATAACATAATTTTCACTATCACCTAACACATTAGGCATAAAGAATACAAAAATAGACAATACTACAATAAATAAGAAAATTGTAATTAAATCTTTGAAGATAAAGTAAGGAGCAAAAGGTATTCTGTCATAATTACCAGAAACACCTAATGGATTACTAGATCCTGCGCTATCGTGTAATGCGATTAGATGCATTAAAACTAATGCAGCTAAAACGAATGGTAACACAAAATGCAATGCAAAGAATCTATTTAAAGTAGCATTATTTACAGAGAATCCTCCTCAAAGGAATTCTACAATATCTTGTCCTACTCAAGGGATTGCACTCATTAAATTAGTAATAACAGTAGCACCTCAAAGAGACATTTGCCCATAAGGTAAAACATAACCCAGGAAAGCTGTAGCCATCATTAATACTAAGATAACTGTACCTATTGTTCATACTAATGTTCTTGGTGCTTTATATGATCCATAGTATAATCCTCTTCCTACATGAAGGTATACTAAGAAGAAGAAAGCAGAAGCTGTATTTGAGTGTAAGTAACGGATTAATCATCCATTATTAACATCTCTCATAATATGCTCAACAGAGTTAAATGCTTCTAAAACACTAGGGTTATAATGCATTGCTAATGTAACTCCTGTTACAATTTGTATTACTAAACAAAATCCTAGTAAAGAACCAAAATTTCATAAGTAACTAATGTTAGATGGTTGAGGTGAATCTACTAAGTAACCATTAACTAAACTTAATAAAGGATGACTTTTTCAAATTCTCATGTCTTTATAAAAGATAAAAGGCGTGTTATATTAATATATTTTATTATTTAAATGCAATATCACTATTTTTTTTTATAGAAAAGTAGTTTTACCTAGCGAAGTTTCATGCTCAGAATTGAAAGACTCTGCGTTAAAAGAAGTATAATCTTATTACTAATAATGTTATACATTACATATTATTTTTTTGTACTTAATGCTAAAGCAAAAATAATTAAAAGAAATAAAGAATTATCTATAGGGTATAAAGTAGGAATTAAAATATAGAAAGTAAGTCCTGTTAATATATATAAGGCGTAAGATGTAACAACACCTGTATCTAATTGAGAAATCTTTCTACTTAGACCTACAAGAGAATTTTCCAGACCAAAAGGACCAATTAATTCTATAGACCCTTTATCTATAATCTTTGTAGTTTGTCCTCCTAATTTAAGAACTGTATTTGTAATATATTTATTATAAAATAGTTCTATTAAGAAACGTTGGTTAAAGAACCCGAAAATGTTATATCCTAATCTTGAAAGTTTAAAAGAAGAAAGAATTATTTTACCACTAGAAGTTTCAGAAATTATTAGAGCAATAATTGTTAAACTTATAGTAAATATTAGAGGTAGTAACTTAAATAATGTAGCTACTCCAAATTCAGTTTGAATCATAATTTCATGAGAAGGATGTATAAAGATACTATTATCATTAAAGAGATCAGAACCTAATCCGATGAAAAGATCTTTAGTAATATAACCGAAAAAGATAGAAAAAATAGCCAGTATCATTAAAGGAAGACTCATAAAGATATCTCCTTCATGAGCTATTTTATAATTTGCAAGAGGTCCATTAGGATTTGATAAAAATGTTAGATACAATACTTTTACTGAATATAGTGTAGTAAACATTGCACCTATAGTAGCGATAAAGTATACAACTGTACCTGAGAAGAAGAATTGACCATAAGCAGACTCTAAAATAAAGTCTTTAGAATAGAACCCTGTCATGAAAGGAAATGCAACTAAACTTAAAGAAGCTATTAACATCACAGAGTATGTTAAAGGTAAGAAAGCTTTTAACCCTCCGTATTTTCTAAAATCTTGATTATCAGCTACAGCATGTATTACTGCACCTGCACCTAAGAAAAGAAGTGCTTTATAGAAAGCATGATTTACAAGGTGGAAAAGTGCTACATTATAAGATGATAATCCTATTGCGATTACCATCATTCCTAATTGACTCATTGTAGAGTAAGCAATAACTTTCTTAATATCTTGTTGGAATAGTCCAATAAGAGAACTGAAGACAGTTGTAATTGCACCTATTCAAAGACATAATAAAAGAACAGTATTACTATACTCTATTAGAGGAGAACTACGCATAAGAAGATAAACACCCGCAGTAACCATTGTTGCTGCGTGAATTAAAGCAGAAACAGGTGTAGGACCTTCCATGGCCATAGGTAATCATACATGAAGACCGACTTGTGAACTTTTAGCCATTGCTCCTATGAGAAGACAAATACCTATTAAAGTAATAATACTATGACTCATATAAGGAGCTAGAGAAAATGTTGTTGAATAATCTAAATTACCAAATGATCAAAGAATTGCAAACATCCCTATTGTTAAAAAGCAATCTCCTACTCTATTTGTTAAAAAAGCAGAAAGAGAACTTTGATTTGCAGCTATTCTTGTAAATCAAAAACTAACTAGAAGATATGAACATACTCCAACACCTTCTCAACCTACAAACATCAATAGAAAATTATCACCTGTAACTAAAATAATCATCATAAAAGTAAACAGGCTTAAATAGCTAAAGAATCTTTGATTATGGGGATCATGACTCATATATCCTATAGAATAAAGATGTACAAGTGAAGAAACAATTAAAACAGGTATTAACATAGAAACAGTTAGAGAATCAAATATGAAACCTCAAGATATATATAAAGATTCAGAATCAATTCATCTGAAAAGTTTTATATGAACAGGTATATGGTTTAAACCTACTTCAAAGAAAGCTAGGAAAGACAAAAAGGTTGTTGTCATTACACAAGCGCACGTGATTAACTGAGAACCACTAACACCTATCTTTCTTCCAAAGAAACCTGATACGATTGAACCTAATAAAGGTAATATAATTAAAGTTAAATACATTATTTAAATTCTATTGCAATACTTCCTCTTAATCTATAGAATGCTACTAAAATTCCAAGACCTATGGCAGATTCTGCACCTGCGATGGCAATAATATATATCGCATATATTTGTCCTAAGATATCATTGAAATGAAGTGAACTTACGAGAATTAAAAATGTAATAGCTAATAACATTATTTCAATCGAAATTAACATTAAGATGATATTCTTACGGTTTAATACAAAACCTAATACACCTATTAAAAATAAAACTAAAGACAGAATCATATTATGTATAAATAAAATATAGTGATTTATTGTTTTTGTGTACTTTATATGACATATTTTTTATAAATATGCACTATATAATTATACATTATATACTAATAAAGAAGAAGCATAGTGTAATCCATCTAGTATAGGAGCAGGGTATAATCCAAAGAATACAGTAAATACTACTAGTGTTACAAGAATATAGTATTCTCTTTTTGTAAGATCAGCAATATTAACTAAGAAGTATGAAGAGAACGGTCCTCCAAAAGCAATTCTATTATACATATACATACTATATGCAGCACTAAATACGATAGAGGAACTAGCGAGTGCACCTGCTAACGGTAATCTCTCGAAAGCACCATAAAGACTCATAAATTCTCCAATGAAATTTAGAGATAAAGGTGTTCCTGCATTACTTAAACTAAGTATGAAGAAAAGCATTGAGAATAAAGGCATTACTTGTGTAACACCTCTATAGAAAGTAATTAGTCTTGTATGAGAACGATCGTAGAGAACTCCCCCAGCACATATAAATAACCCAGAAGAAACAAAACCGTGAGCGAGACCTAAAACGATTGCTCCTTCAATACCTTGTATTGTATTACTAAAGATTCCTAATAAGTAAACTGCTGCATGACTAACAGAACTATAAGCTATAAGCTCTTTTACATCGATTGTTCTTAGAGTACTTAAACTTGCATAGATTATAGTTATTACACCAATAACATAAATTGTTGGTGTAAACAACATAAAAGCTTTAGGTATTAAAGGAAGGATAAGTCTCACGATACCATAAATACTTAATTTTAATACAATTGCAGCTAAGATAATACTTCCACCTAAAGGTGATTCAACGTGAGCTTTTAGAAGTCATGTGTTTAAAAAGATTGTTGGTGTTTTTACAGCAAATGCTATAAATATACCTATAAATAAGAATATTTGAGTAGCAAAGTTAAAATTTGTTTTATATAAAGCATCAAAATCAGTAGTTCCCATTATAGATGATATAGCAAGTATAGATAATAAAAGGAATAAAGAACCTAATAGTGTATATAAGAATAAATAGAAACTGGCTCTTACTCTATTATTTGAACCGAATATTCCTATTAATAAGAATAATGGAGGAAGAGTACTTTCAAAGAAAACATAGAATAGTAATATATCTAATACAAGGAATACAGCTAATAATAATGTTTCTAGTAATAATATAATTATTACATATGATTTTATATTTTGTGAGATGGAATTTCAATTTGACAATAATGAAACAGGCATGATCATTGTTGTTAAAAGCACAAAGTAAATAGACATCCCATCAAGACCAAGATATAAATCAAAACTATTAATATGATAATACTCTTGAACAAATTGGTATTGATTTGTACTAAAATGATAAAAAAGAAAGAAAACTAAAGAAACAAAGAAATTTAATATGGTAGTAGATAAACCTATCAATTTGATTTGTTTAGAAGTATTATTTGTAATAGATAAAGAACTAGATCCAGAAACTATAGATGGAGAAGATGTAGCACTAATGAAGAATATACCTATTAAAGGTATAAGTAATAATAATATTAACATTGATATAATATGATAAAGCATATTTTCATCTCAGAGTTTTTTTATGATTTCCAAGCTAAATAAGCGATGGATATAGTATTATATAATAATACTATAAAAAATACTCATAAAAATTTATAAAAAAGAACTTTTCTAACATTTATCTAAAAAAATGATTTTAGATAAACACACTTCTTATATTATAGATTAATATAAAAGGTAATATACAATCATTTTTATTTATAAATGATGGATATAAATATTATTTTAATAAGTATATAGTATGAATAGTTCAATGAGTAAATTTTGTTTATCTACGCTACATATATCTATGTGCCTTGAATTTATAATGATTTTTATTGTTTAATTGTAATAACAATTGCTCCTACCATAGCTAGTAAAAGAATCAATGATGTTATGATTAATCATATTGGGTATACAGTATATATCACATTTCCTATTGTAGTTATATGACTAAACTCTGATAGTGCTCCATCTCAACTAGAAGTAGTAGCTAAATATAAGTCAGAACCAAAGTGAGTTTCTTTAAACATAGAAAACATATAAGTCATATTTGTATTTTCTGTTGTATTTCAGTCTAATGTTGCTTTATATAAGTTAATATCATTATGATATGCAGATGTCATGCTTTCACTAAAGAGTTTATGACTTGCACGAAATGCAGTAGGGAATAACTGGTAAAGAGTTAAACTAAAAAATATCCCAATCATTACAGCTAATGGGATACCATTACTATTATCAGTAACTAATTCAGATATTCTTACATTTATTAACATTAAAATGAATAAGAAAAGAATAGATACAGCACCTACATAAACTAAAAGATAAGATAAACCTATAAAGTGTATACCTAACATCATTAAATACATAGCTATACTAAAGAAAAGACCAATAAGGTATAACACAGAAACGATAGGATTCTTACTTGTAATAACAAGAACACCACAAAGAACAGCAACGGCAGATATTACAGTTAAAGAACTATAATTTATTCCATTAGTAAATGTTTCATGAAAAAAATATAAATTTGTCATTAAATATTATTTTATCTTCTCTCGAATAGAGGTCAATTGAATCTACTTAGTCATAAAGGAATGAGATTAATTAAATTGATTTTTCAAACTATATATAATTATATTTATAAGTATAACGATATATAATATATATCAAACATATCTTATTACTTTTCGATTACATTATATAGAAATATTTCTATAAAAATATTTATAGATTTCTAATATAGTTTATAATGTATCTGTAAAAAAAGGGAGGGGGATGTTGCTTTTAATAAAGAAAAATATAAAGATAAATGAGAACTTTATAAGTAGTATATCTTTATAGATATTATAGAGTTATGGATAATACCGTATAAAAATAAAGCATAGGAATAATTATTATTATTAGAATAAATTTATATTACATGGGATAATGTCAAAACTATATACTACACAAGGTAATAATACTATGAAAGCAATAACTATTGGCAATAAGATTGTTCAAGAGAATGACATTAACTGGTCAAAACGTATTCTAGGGAATGAAGCTCTCACTCATATAAATGTGAATATCATTATACAAGATTTTATCCCTATAGCAAAAGCATATAAAAGACCTTCTAAAACAGAACCATTTAATTGGTTATATAAACTATAATGTGAAGAATATGTATACTCAGCTAGATGGTTATTACCATTAAAAGTTTCAATAGAAGTATCTCCAGATGAAATGAACATATTTATGATAAAATCAACAGAAGATCATATAAATGAAAGATCAAGAAGATAACCCCCTAAGAAAAGTACAGTATTTAATATACAAATAAGTACAATGCTAGCATATTCTGCTAAGAAGAAGAAAACGAAGATTACAGCAGAATGTTCCGTCATAAATCCACTAACTAATTCCGATTCAGCCTCTGCCAAATCAAAGGGTGCTCTATTCGTTTCCGCTACAGAACCTATAAAAAAGATAAGAAATATAGGTAGTAGAGGTATAGCGAATCAAATAGCTCTTTGAGCTTCTACATTTATAGTTAAGCTTAAACTACCTGTTAATAGAATAACTAATAAGATAGCTGAACTTAGTATTAACTCATAACTAATCAATTGTGCAGTACTTCTTAATGAACCTAAAAAGGCGTATTTAGAGTTGGCAGATCATCCTGCTAATAATATACCATATGTTGCTAAAGAAGATACAGCTAACATATATAAAATACCTAAATTAAAGTCAGATATAACTAAACCAGGTCCATAAGGTATTACAGCATATCCTAATAAAGAAAAGATTAAAGTGATCACAGGACCTAAGAAGAATAATAGAATATTAGCTTGTGTAGGAGAAACATATTCTTTTAAAATCAATTTAAGAGCATCAGCAAAAGCTTGTAAAAGACCATAATATCCAACTATATTTGGTCCTAATCTTCTTTGCATACTAGCCATAGTTTTTCTTTCTGCTACAGTTACAAAAGCAACTGTTAAAAGAACGGGTATTGTAACTAACAATACCTCTAAAAGAGAAATTATAGAAGGTGTATATAACATAAGTTGTCTAGATAATTATCAACTTTTCTTTTCCCTATTATGTATAAGATACACTAATTGCCATTAAAAGAACATTATCTGTATAAATCAAATGTAAGGAAACCAAGAATGATATTAACTATAGTATACCTTTTTATAAAGAGAATATGAATTTTGTTATACTATTCATTATTAAATGAAGTATTATTTAGTACAAATATGTTATATACACCTTCTGTTTATTATATCTTTTTAGATAGAAATACACTTTATATCTTTACCACCTCTCCTTATAAAATAGTTAGTTTTACTTATTTGTTTTTTTTTACTTATCTTTCGTTTTAGGTTCTAGACATGAAAAATCACCTCTAGTAGTAAAGTCTTTAAAATAGTTAGTGGCACGATAGTAATGATTATACTCCTGAGAGTTTCACTCAGGCTTAGGGTGAGCTAGATAAGATTTGAATTGATTAATATCAAGACCATGTTTGGTCTTTAGAATATTTGAAAGATTATCTTTCTCTGATAAAAACTCCCTATATAAATCATCTCTCTTATTTGCTAAAGTAGTATTATTCCAATCAAAACCAGGTTCATTTTCCACTTTTACTATTTCATTTCTTAAATTTCTTATTTTATTTCGCGATAGATATACCTCTTCGTCCAACAAATAAGAAGGATTACTTGGATTTCTAAATCTGTTTGTATGACTTTCGGGTATATCCTTTTCATAAAAGACTTCGGGTATTTGTGATTTTATACGTAGCGCTTGAGCCATATTAAAATATTTATCTGTAATAGCAGATCATCATTGATTGACAGGAGTACCTCCGGATGAAGAGGAGTTTTGAGTGTTATGAGAACCAGAACCTCTTTCATGATTACCAGTACTAGAGGAATTATCCATATTTAGATAGAGTTTATCAAATGTAATAGAGTTACCTTCAGGAACGGCACATTTTCAATTTATAAAAAAATGTTTAAATAATTCTCGTACAAAAATATTAAAATTAGTATCAAATTCACTAAAGAAAGAAATGACAGATGCTAAAGATAGGATTTCTATAACACTAGTTATAATGTTATTTAGGCCTCCTATATAAAAAGACATACAGGTAATCAGAGTTGTACATATCCATACGATAATTGTACCTATTACGGTAGTCTTAGTATCAAATAGTTTACACTTTAAAAGGTAAATAACTACACATATAAACCCCGCTATATACATATATATATATAACATATCAAATATATTTAAATATCACGAAATAGGTTGTTTAATAAGAACTCATGCATAAAATGAGATAAATAATGTTAAACGGACATTCTCAGATAAGAATCAATTATATAAAAGTATACACTTATCATATAAAATATTTAAAATTGTTTTCAATCTTGATAACAAAGATGTGAATCAAGATTTACATTTCTTAAACCACCCGTTTTTGTTTATAGATTCATTTCTCTTTTGATTAGGGTTAGAAAAGATGTCCAATCTACTTTGCACCGGTAATGTCGCGAATGCATGAGGTTTTGGTGGACTATTTAAAGCTCATTCTAAACTACTGTAGGATCTGTTTAATAGGACTTGTAAGAAGTCTGTATAGAATTGTGGTGTTGTTCATGGATATCTTGCAACTGCTTTTCCATTTACTAATTGTAAGTAAGTTAAGTGAAGGAAGAATACAATGGCAACAACAGAGATCATTGATCCAAAACTACTTACTAAGTTTCATCCTGCGAAAGCATCAGGGTAGTCACTAATTCTTCTTGGCATTCCTTGTAACCCTAAAAAATGTTGAGGGAAGAATGTTACATTTACTCCTATGAAGAAAATTCAGAAGTGTACTTTAGCTAAAGCTTGATCGTAATCTAATCCTAATATTTTAGGTATTCAGAAGTATCATGCACTATATAATGCGAATACTGCTCCCATACTTAATACATAATGGAAGTGAGCAACTACATAGTAAGTCAAATTATTATATATGATATAAATATATATCAGTTCATACTACATTATTTACATAATGATTTGGACTATATCTTATATACTCGTCTAACTAAATAAACTTTCTACTATCACGTTTAGTCTCTACGGATCCTACTTATTATAGTATATAAGATATACTATATGTTGGTTTCCACGATATTATCTAATAAAAGACTTCATCGTTAGCAATTTGATAAAAATTACCGAAAAAGAGTATGAATCTTTTTCACAGTGATAATACCACACGACACTTACTTAAATTTAAGCTTAAATTTGTTAAATGATTCTAACTTTTCACCCATTAAAGGATATTTATTAAAATTTTGAATAATGCTATTCAATCTATCTCTTTTATATACTTCTACGGCATAAAATTTACCATAAGAATTTCTTACTAAGTTATCTATATTTAATACTTTCTTGATTGCTTCAATAAGATATTTATCATCATTTTGTCCTATAGAAAAAGAGTGATAACCATTCTTTCTTATTGAAAAACATCCTTCTGCTTCTACAAAACCAGATAATCATTCATTAAAATAATCAGGTATATTAAATATTGACTTTAATATTAATTCTTGTTTAGAATACTTGTTATTTCTTTCTAATAAGTATGTTTCAATAGAATTATGATTCATACAACTTTTTAAAAATTGTAGTTGACATATTTTCTTTGAAGTTAGTAAAGGATAAATATCGAATATTTTTATAATAGATTTTATTTCTAATTTATCATTAACGATTCATAAAACGTATCCATTTGATATTCTAATATTACCTCCTATAACTTTACTTATTTCTGTTAGCATATCAAAATTGCTTTTAATATTGCTTAATTTTATAACAAGTCTATATTGTAAATTTTTATATCGTCAGTGATTAACTTGTATACTTCCATCTCCGTCCATTAAACCGACTCAGAATTTTCTAACATATTCCTTGTCGTATTTACACGAATGTACTTCAGTATAAATTACTTTGTAAGAATATAACAAACTTAATGAGCTAAAGAAAAATAAAATTTTATCGTGGAATGCTATATCTAGAGATGCATTAGCTAATACAACTCCACTTAATCCACCTACTGTAAACATGAATACAAAACCTAAAGCGAACAGCATGGCTGGTGTTAAGAATAATGACCCTCCATAACTTGTTGCTAATCAACTGAATATTTTAATACCAGTTGGAACAGCTATAATTAAAGTAGCTGCAGTGAAGTATGCACGTGTATCAACATCAAGTCCTACACTATACATATGATGTGATCATACAACAAATCCTAATACTCCAATAGACATCATAGCATATACCATTCCTAAGTATCCGAATATACTTTTATTTGAGCTTGCTGAAATAACTGTACTAATTATTCCAAAACCAGGGATAATTAAAATGTAACAAAAATTTTGGTTGGTTAAATATCCTATATGGTATATTTAATTCAACACGCAAATAATTTTACTTATTTGTTAGGACTCTATCTTAAATTGTGGGGATTATTCATGTTTATTTAATAATTCTTTTAAACGAATCATTTTCAATAATCCCTTTTCTGTCAAATGTTCTCTCTCTTGTATTAATATATAAGCCTTTCTTCATCTTAAATAACTTAAATGTTTCTTAGATTGTAGATGGAATTGATCGAAATATTTAATAACATTACGTGCAGAACCAAAACTAGTAGAACCATAGTAATAAGTATCTTGTGATTTTCTATATCCAATATTTCCCCCTAAAAATGCTTTAATTAAAATTAATAAGGTTTCATGCTTTTGATCTATTTGAAAATTTAATCTTACTTCTGTATTGCTTCTATTTATTCTATTAATCAATTTAATTTGAAAGCTAGCATCTGCGTCTGAAAAACCAGCTAATCAGTGATTATTAAAGTCAGTAGTTTTATTCATTGTAAAGTTATCAATAGATAAGTGATATTTATCTTTATTAGCTCTAATTAGGTTAATAACTTGGTTTCATTTTAATTCTGTTCTTAATTTACCATTAATTAAATCAAAAACTTTAGTTATACCTTCCGCTTTAGATATTATAAAAAGATAGGCATTTTTGTCTTTTACTTTCTTCACAGTACCAAAAGCTAATCTTTCTTTTATAAAATAAGCTAAGAAAGCGTCTGGAGAACTAAAAACAATAACTAATTGGCCTATTTTACTAAAGTGACCGTCTCCATCTATTAATCCAGAAAGATAATGACCAAATTGATCATCATTAATAGGTTTTAAGTGTTTAGGCATATGATTTGATATATATTTTACATTTTCTGAGATTTGACTTACAATCTCGTTACTTAAAATAGTCTCTGAGGATATATTATTAATATTGATAATATAACCTGCTGATTTCCTATATTTTGACTCTTTTACTATGTCTCCTTGAATATTATTCGAGATGGAGTGTTCAAAACTTAAAGGGTTTCCAGCATATTGTAACGTTAAGAGGCTTACATTTACCTCAGGATGTCCGAAGAATCAAAAAAGATGTTGGTATAAGATAGGGTCTCCTCCTCCAGCAACTTCAAAGAATGAAGTGTTAAAGTTTCTATCTGTAAGAACCATTGTGATTGCACCGGCAAGTACAGGTAATGATAATAATAATAACACTGCTGTTACAATCACTGCTCATCCGAATAATGCTAATTTATGTAGACGTATTCCAGGGCTTCTCATATTTAATATTGTTGTAATAAAATTCATAGCTCCAAGAAGACTACTTATACCAGAAAGATGTAAAGCAAAAATAGCTAAATCTACACTAGGTCCACTATGACTTTGTATTCCAGATAGAGGAGGGTAAAGTGTTCAACCTGTCCCTGCTCCATTTTCAATAGTACTTGCAAAGATAAATAAAATAAGACTTGGTGGAAGTAATCAGAAACTAATGTTATTTAATCTAGGAAATGCCATGTCGGGACCTCCGACTAATAACGGTAATAAGAAATTCAAGTGAATCATAATCGTTAAATTATGCTTGGACTATATCTTCACCCTATATACTAGGGGCATAACGTATAATCTCTGAGGATCCTATATATGAACGTATTATTTTATATAATAATCATACTTCGTTTCCTGCGGATTTTCCATGTTATATCTTTTTAAGTTTTAAATTTAATGTACGCATTATAAAATAATCTTTTCATTAATATTATTAAAAAGCTTTAGGAGTTTCCCGCATATAGTTATGTAATAATAAATAGCATTTCTGCTACCACGGCAATTTCTTTATACGATGTTATTTAGATGAGAAAAGTCGAATAATTTTCTTTTACTGTTGAATTGAGATTTTATTTTCTCAATTTCTGATATATCTTCAATAGATATAGGTTTACTGTCACGAGCTATAATATTCTTTACTACAAGAGATCAATCTTTATATGACAAATACTTAGATGAATATAAAGGAAATTTGTCGAAATATTCCATTACTCTCACGTTACTCAGGTTGCTATGAGATACAACAAAAAAAGCATAGAATATTTTTTCACCTTTTTCTCTGGTTCTAGAATATAGATTTACATCTAAGTACCTAGATATTTTAGTTAAGATATCAAAATAGCTAGTACCACCTGAATATGTAGGTACATCTCTGTGATGATATTGTCTTAATTCTATTCGGAAGAAAGCCTGTACTCTTTTAGAAGTAATTCTACCTTTCTTCTTTCTATCTGTTAAGTTAATTGAAAAGTTTCCATCTCCATCAGTAAATCCGGCTAATCAAGCATTACTGTCTATAGGAGAATTATCTAAATCTAAACATTTCAATTCAAGGTTATCATAAAGGTTAAATCATTTTATAGCTCTATGTAAAGCTTCTATTTTAGGTGTTCTCATAAAACCATTAATAATGTTAATGATTTTAATTACATCTTCAGTTTTTTGAAGATGTCATATCACGTATCCAGCATTTAATTTAGCATAAACGGTCCCTGCTCTAGTTATAGATGCTAATTTATCAGCTAAGGGTTTATCGTGTACAGAAAATACTACAAGTATCTTCGGACGATATCTTTTAGCATTGGAATTAATATCATGTACTGCAAAAGACCCATTAGCTTCAATAAGTCCAGCGAGATATGCACCTAATTTAGATCTGAGGTAATATAAATGATATTCAGGTTTATCAACAGTATAAGAATCTTCTTTTCCATCGTTTAAAAATAATGTGTAATTGATTTTACCAAATCCTCCAATCATGGCTGGCATTACCATGAAGAAGATCATTAATATAGCGTGAGCTGTAATAATACTATTGTATAATTGATTATCCGCTATAAATTGTACACCAGGTCCTGATAATTCAAGTCTGATTAGTACAGAGAAAGCTGTACCTAATAACCCTGAAAAAAGGGCAAATATTAAATATAGTGTTCCGATATCTTTAGCATTACTTGATAAAAATCATCTCTCTAATCACATAGATATATCACTTTTATCGTGATTAACCTCATAATTGTTACTTGATATATAGTCACGTCTCATTAACTGCCGATCATAACTATGGGACATAAAAAAAGGGAAATGAAAAATAAGAGAACAAGATCACCTCTTGGATAAAACTAGGGGTATCTTATCTCAATTTTATTAGGAAAAGTATATTTTTTTTAGAAGAGTTATCACTGCTTTTAGGCCAATGCGATGTACTTCGTTAGGGGCACAAACATTTAACAAGAGCACTCAGACTTGAACTGAGGATTTGAAGGTTGAAGCTTCCTATTTTACCAATTAAACTATACTCTTTAGTTTATATAAGAGCTATGAGATTTGAACTCATATTACAATGATTAAAAGTCACATACTTTACCATTAAGTTAAGCTCTCTTATACTAATATATATAATAATATTATTATATAATATACTTTTTTATGTTCATAATGTATAAATACATCATATTAAGAACCTCAGTAGTAAACAGATAAGAATAAGAATAATCATACAACATCTACAAAATGTCAGTAAAGTATTCCTGCTTCAAATCCTAAATGATGGTTTTCAGTTAAGTGGTAAGCTAATAAACGTCAGAATCCTACACCTAAGAAGAGAGTACCTATGATTACGTGTAATCCGTGGACAAAATTGTTAAATTAAGAGCTCTTTATCTCTTATTTCCATTTCTTTTCGAAATGGTTCAGACTATGTCATCAAAAATGAAACTTTTACCTCAAATAAGTTTCATTTTTGCAGGGTTTTCGTGGAGAGGCTCTTGTAAATAATGTACTCACTCTCTAGTCGTTGAACCTTCATATACTCCTTTTATAAATTTATTTAGTATATGCTTGGCTGCATATTATCCTTAGTGTTTCTTTTATATTCTTATTATTATAAATAAGATATTATAAATAAGGATTTCCATGCAATTTACCCTGTTTTCTATAATATAATACAAATACATTTATTATGTAATACAACAAAGTAAGTCCCACTGGCTAAAAGTCAGTAAGCATTATTTTCTTTTAGTATTCATTTTTCCTTTTATAAGAGCAATTCTTTTCTTACCATGTTCAGTAAGATGTTCTCCTTTTTCCATAAGAGAGACTACTTCAGAAAAATCTTGACAATCAAAACGTTTAGTTCCAATTAAGGGACAGTTATTAAATAAAGTGATAATCTTATGAGAAATATCTTGAGTACTATATACTACAAAATTTACAATATTGGGTATTGTAGGTACAGATTTCAAATTTCCACAATTTAAGTAATCTTTTATTAAACTCATTAAATGTGTATCTTCTGAGTGTTGAGTAATAGAAAACACAGCGGTAATTCTTTTGATCTCATTATTAATTTCCTTTATATTAATATAGAAATTACCTTTTCTTTCAAGAAATCCAATTAATCAAGATTTAGATACTATTTTTTCAGAAAGAATAGGTATTATTTTACCTATTTTAACAGTGGGAAATAAATTAACTAAATTCGAAGAAAGGCCTTTCTTCGTACAAGATTTTAGTGACAATATTTTTATAATATTCTCGTAAGTCAAATGTTTGTTTTTAACCATTATTCTCAATACTTTAGAGAAAATGATAAAATCTGACTTCTTTTGAGTTAATAATGGATATTTTACAAAATGAGGTATAATCTTTTCTTTTAAATCTTTAAGAGAATGTACAATATAGAGAGCAGTTGATTTACCCCCACGAACTCTTACTATAATTGTACCTACCTTGAAGTAATATCTTATTAAATCTAAAAGATCTCTATCTCTTGCATGTAACTCTATACTGAATATAGGAGTAATTCGTATACCATGTTTTCTTGTAGTACTTTTAGCTACTCTTATGGAGAAAGAACTCTCTGCATCAGATAATCCGGTCACTCAATAGGGGAAATCTATATTTGAGTTATTTATATCTGAGGTATTGTTATTTGTAGATATTATAGGGGCTGAGATTAACCCTGTACCAAAGTAGAAACAAGAACCAAATGCACCGTCACTAATAGTAAAAGAAGAAACAGAATACTCTACACCTTGGAAACCAGTAAACACGATTGCTAATAAAATAGTGAAGAATCCTCCATATAAAGCACCGTTTCTATTTCCTTGTATTAAACAATGATGAGCATAAGTAATTGTAACTCCTGATGCTAAAAGTAAAACAGTATTTAATAATGGTAACTCAAATGCATTAATAGCTTCTATTCCTATAGGTGGTCATTGAGTACCTAATTCTACAGTAGGTGATAATGCGCTATGGAAGTAAGCTCAAAAGATAGCTAAAAAGAAGAGAGCTTCTGATACAATGAAAAGAGCTACACCCATATTTAACCCTTTTTGTACAGCTAATGTATGGTTACCTAAATAAGTACCTTCTGAAATTACATCTCTGAATCAGAAAGACATACTAGCTATTAATAAAACAAGAGAAAGTGGTAATCACACTCCTGCACTTTCAAATCCGTGCATAAATGACACACCAGATGTTGTTAAAGTTAGTAAACTAATACAAGTAAAAAGAGGTCAAGGAGAGGGTGAAACTAAATGGAAAGGATGCCCTTGAAAAGAGCTTCTATTTAAAACAGACATAACATATCTATATAAAACACACCCGATGTACGTAAAACATTTTGCTAAAACAAAAGAGTGTAAACTAATGAATAAAACACTATAGCATGATAGAAAAATAAAAACATTATAATACCTTTAATAAATTATAAACATAATACGTATATATATATTTTTTTTTATTGTAAAAACAAGATATAAATAATATATATGTACATATCCTTACTTTATAAAATAAGGTAACATTACATTTAAAAAAGATCTTTTACAATATCTATAAGGAGAGAAACAGTAGTAGAGTCGTCATCTACTTGAGGTACTGATTTAGAAACAGAGTCCTCTTTTATAGAAGAACTCTTAGCTTCCGAAGAAGAAACAGTAAGATCTTTACTAGGCAATGAACTACTTTGTGTAGTATTAGAAACAGGTAATGAACTACTTTGTGTAGCATCAGAAATAGGGTTCTTAGGATGACCCTTTGGATAATACGAAGCTGCTTCTTTAGGAAGTAGCTCTTCTCTAGATTGTCATATCTGAAATAACTCATGATTTTCAACATCTTTGTTGTCTTGTCATTCCTCACTAAAACGATTGATATTGTTTCTAGTGTTATGATAATACATTTTAACAGCTACGTGCTTTGCATCAAAATATTGTTTCAAAGCATCCTCATTATCACCAAAAGCATTCTTTATTGCTTCAGTACTGTCTGATTTTGACCCGTCTGTTGGGTCAACAGGGTTAGATTCAGTTCATTTAACAGAAGATGTATGAAATTTATGAAATAATACATATGTCCTTTTATCATTATGTACTATAATTTTATTACGATAAATAATTATTCTTTGAGTCATACTGTTTACATTATTATAATTGTATTATATTCGAAGGAAACCTTCATTCTTTTAACAAAGTTATTAACAAAAGTGAAACGATAATATAAATATTTCATTTATTAATATAAAGACAAATAGGCTCTATATTACTATTATAGTAGTAAACTCATTACATCTTATAGCGATATTGTTATATAATATTATAAAAAATTTAAAAAAAAGCTATTTATATGTTATGTGACATATATAATATATATATATAGATATAAAAAAGATGGTTCCTGTTATCACACATGTAACTAAATAAAAATGAAATAAAGAGGGCATGGTTTCATTACAATATATCGTACCATTTATATTAGCCTTTCTCTGCCTTTTGGGAGAGGAAAAATAAAACGTAGCTTGGCGATTTGTAAATTATTTTCTGTAGATATTCAAAACTTGTATTTAATCATATATTTTCCTAAAAAATGATTTTATTAAAACATACTAAACTTTACAAAGTGATTTATACTCGTGTCACTCATATCTATATATATATTAATATATTTTAAATAATATTTTTAATATAATATTATTTAATAATAACGATTAGAAAAAATAAGATTTTCTAAGAGAAGATGTAATATTATTTTGAATCTCAGAGAGATTTATAGTTCAACAATAGTTTATAAGTTCACAAATGGAATACTAGCGGATCTTTAAAGTAAGAACATGATAAAACTACAAAAACTTGGGCTTTATAAAAGCAATACCTAATCTGTGAGGGGGTTATATATTTCTTTTTTAGTAGTATAAAAATACTAAGAGAGGATATCCATACCTAAAGAATATCTTTGACAATATCAATCAGGTCAGAAACTACAGAAGATTTTTCTTCTGTATTATCTACAGAACTTGTTTGAGATAAATTTTCTTCCTTTTTAAGTGAAGAATCATCAACCTCAGAAGAACCACCAACATCAGAAGAGGCCTCATAGTCATAAGATGGCTCATCCTCATAAGATCCGTTATCATCATAAGATACCTCGTCTTCAGAAGAATATTCCATGTCAGAGTATTCAACTCTTTCCCGTTTCTCTTCAGGACCAAAACCACCTTCTTCTGGTGATTCGGATCTCTTTCTTTTAAGGGAATTAGAGTTGCCACTTCCGGACACAACAACATCTTCCTTACAACCGGAATTCGTTTGTTTTAACTCAGAACGAGGGTTCTTAGAATATTTTCCATTTTTATCAAAGCTATTGAGGGGATTCATAAAAAAAGGGAAATGAAAAATAAGAGAACAAGATCACCTCTTGGATAAAACTAGAGGTATCTTATCTCAATTTTATTAGGAAAAGTATATTTTTTTTATTTTTAATTAATATACAACCTCTATTCCAGAGGTTGTTTTATAATATGCTCGTTATATCATAACATAACCGTTATTGATTAATGTAGTTCTAGCGCATCTTTAATATAAGAACATGCTAAAACAACAAAAACTTGTGCTTGTATAAAAGCAATTCCCAATTCTAAACCTGAAAATGCTATTATAAAAGCAAGAGGGAATAGACCTAAGATAAAGAAGACAAATCCTGAACTCATAATATTATAAGTAAATCCGCTAAGTATACTTAAAAGCATATGACCAGATAATATATTAGCTGCTAATCTTAAACCTAGTGAAACATTTCTTGCTAAGTAAGAAATAAATTCAATTACAACCAATAAAGGTAATAAAGCTAGAGGACAACCAGATGGTACAAAAAGAGAGAAGAATACTAACCCATGTTTGCTAAATCCTAATATTGTAGCTCCTAACACGATTGTAAAACTTAATGAGAAAGTTAATACAAAATGACTAGTAGCTGCAAAACTATAAGGAACTAAACCAATTAAATTATTAACTAGAATGAATACAAAAAGAACGTACATAAAAGGGAAGTAAGCTTGACCACTTTTGTTATTAATTTGTCCTACAACTATACCATGTACAGTTGCATAAATAGATTCTTGAGGAAGAGATCATGCATTAGAAATGATTCTGTTGTTGTTGTTAGATAGGAGACCAGTCATTAATACAAGATATCCTGCTATTGTCAGGTATAATCCGATATTAGTTAATGAAAAAGATAAATGACCTAAAACAGGGGCGTCTAAACTGATTAAGTTTCTAATTTCAAACTGATCTAAAGGGCTTAAAATGTATTCAAATTGTGTCATAGAGAGAAGAAAAGAAGTATTTATTAAAATATATTAATGTACTTTTAGTCAGAATTTATCTTTTGTAAAAATGCATATATAGGATATAAAGGTGAAATGATATCAATTAAAAAGTAGCTTTTGTTATTTTCAATTGAATCTTACATGAAAAACCTCTTAAACCTCGTTTCCACTTTCATTTATCTCACCTCTTTGGAAGAGGAAAGGCTAAGTAAAAAGAGTTATAAAAACTTAGATTGGATTAAAGTTTACTTATAAATAAACGTGTAGTAAATAAACGAAGCATTCTAGGTAAGATATACTTAGAAAAAGCATAAATTAAAAACACAAGAATAGCAAATACGAATACTACTTGGTTAAAAAAGAAGAAAGGTACTAATTGTGGCATTTATGTTAGTCTATAAAAAGGTAATTTATTAAAAAAAAATCATCAGCAATAGTGAGATGAAAACAAAACAATGTTTTTTTTTGTTTTGATATGAACTAGTTCTAACTTATATTAAAAAGATATGAAATATTTAAAGTATATTCTATAATACTATACAATGTATATTAGCATGAAAGTATATATAATAGCAACATTAGTTAAAATGTATTATGTATTTATATAGACCAACTAAGATAGTAATATCTTAGTCTTTAATTCTCTTCGATGAAGATGCCTCTGGAGAAGAAGATCTATCTCTTTTATGAGAAGTATTTTCAACTTGAGATAATCAACGATGAAAACGTTCTCTCTGTTCTTGGTGTGTCATAGGTACACTTCTTTGTTGTAATAAATCTTCTATACTCCTTTGCCCCTCATTATTTTGTGAAGTTTCAGTTACGACCTGTGAAGAAGTAGGAGAAAGATCTGAAGTATGAACACTTACTTTATTACTATCGGGAAACATATTGTAATTAAATATAACATGTAACTTGAGAGCTCATACACTATCTGCAAATCTAGCATTCGCTTCTTCTCTAGACCCACCTTCAGGAACAGGAGCTGTCGCATTAATTCTTACTTGATTACGAAGTCTAATCATTTCCGGATCACTAGCATGACGAGGAGCATCAGGACGATTATCAACATATAAAGTTTCATAAGTATACCTTCCATGAGTAATCATTTCAGGTACTTCTTTATATAAATCAACGGTAGAATTGGAATGACCAGAAGAATTAGAAGAACTGGAAGAACTACTCAGCCTTCCATTTGAAGGGTGATTTGAAGGAGCTTGACCTGTAGCAGGGTTAGCTTGTTGTGGGTTAGAAGAATCAACCATACTAAGAGCTGTGTTTAATAAAAATTTACTATCAAAGTGATGAGCTCTTAGTGACCCTCCAATAGGAATAAAGAACTCTAAATTTTCAGAAAAATACTCATACAACATTACATTTAAACATAAATTTATTCAATTTCTCAAAAATTTATCATATTCCTGTATAGTAGGTAGAATATTAAATATATCAATATATTCTAAATATGGTACAAAACCTAGATCTTTACCTTTAATATAGAAAAAAATAGCCATGATACTAGTAGAAAAGAATCATGCAAAAATTATTCCCTTTCAATATCATTCACAATTTCTAAATTTACATATAAAAACATAAGTTCCTACTGAAATAAATCCTATTAAGTATACATACATGTAATAGATATCATATATATGTAATAACCATATTACAGAAAATCTTATAATAAATGCTATAATAAGTATTCTAATAATTGGAAAATAATGTTTATTAAATATATCCATTATTTTAGGCAAAACATATTTGTATAAAACGTAAATTAATAATATAATAAGAAAAACAAAAACTATTTGATTAAAAAAGAAAAAAGGTACTAATTGTGGCATTTATATTTCTAAAAAGATAGGTAATTTATTAAAAACATCATTCATAATAATGATATGAAAACAAAACAATGTGTTTTTTGTTTTGTGGTGTTTGGATATGTTATAATTCATGTCAATGAATTACCATTTCATGTAGCTTCTTTTACAAACCTATAAAGGTTAGTACTCACTGAATTTGATCCAATGAAACTTCCTTCCTTAGAGAGAATATTTAAAATCATCAAAATGAATATATGATGTGTTTATCATATTATTTAAATATATAATAATATTATTATACGTAACTTGTATAGATATGCGTATATGTAATAGTTCGTATTTGTAATTACATTGAAGGAATGTCCTTACAGAGTTATGGAGGGATCGAACCTCTTTCTTTCGATCTGCAATCGAAATGTACAACCTTATACAACATAACCCTTAGTTTTCTGTTTATAAAAAACTCATTACATAAAAACTATATTCTTCACAAACCTCGTCCTTATACTTTCCTTTTGGGAGAGAAAAGGCTATATAGAATGTATTTTAGTTTAATTCGAGAAACATCATTTAATATATTTTGTATATAAATATATGCCTATTATTGTATAATATAAACAGAATGGTTTTTATGCATAACGTGTGAAAGACTTGAACTTTCAACTTTCGTGTCCGTAGCACAACACTCTCTCCATTGAGTTAACACGCCTTTTTAAGAAATAGTTCTCTTATTTATGTTTTAATACACAGAAACCTAATGAATAAGCCCTTAACATGAATCGAACATATATCAAAATATTAACAGTATTCCGCTCTACCGTTGAGCTATAAAGGCTAAATACTACTTTTTATATTAAGTAATATATAATATATCTTTATATCTTTTATTTATAGTATATTTATATATGTAAATACACGAATATGGTGTATTATATAATGATATTACTATAATCTATATTTATATAAAAATATATTAGGAGACAAGAGATTCGAACTCATAAAACCGCATAGATTATTGAGTTTACAGCTCAACCCTTCTTACCAATAAAGGAACTCTCCTTGTAGCAATAATATATAAGAATTCATAGAGCTCTTTTCCAACAAAGAAAATCCTATTGATTAAAAACCCGTAAAGACTTTATTATGTTGTCAAAGGTATAATGCCAGCCAACTATATATGGTTAATAGGAAGGGCTTATTCATTAATGGAGCATAAATCTCTATTGATATATTTATGCGGGAACGATATCCTCAGGAATATACTTATGGAATACATGAACATATAAGTATATCCATGTACATATAATAAAAAGAGATAGAAAATTTTTTTTTATTGTTAAGATTCACCTAAACCCGTGCAATTTCCACTACACGAACCGTATTTCGACTTAACACTAATTAGAATCACGCATACGAAAATTATTTGAAGAAATATCAACTGCTAAAGAAGAAGAGTAAAGATCCTCATAAACCAAACTTATTGCGCATACTCCTTTCAGCGCCTGACGAGTGGTTAGTACCCATCTGAGATTAAATCCACCGTGACATGGTGATTCACGATTACTAGTAATTCCTTTTTCACCTAGTCGAATTTCAGACTATGATCTATATTATATTTTGTTTTAAAGATTTGCTATTTCTCACGATTTGGCATACTTTTT
>Ga0182232_1000122_pt1 | contig 24018 bp, 16 predicted proteins | sample G6R1MG_30_FD_155484 | JGI IMG/M metagenome (GOLD analysis project Ga0182232, IMG submission 155484) | Phyllosphere microbial comminities from miscanthus, Michigan, USA - G6R3_NF_07NOV2016_LD2 MG | ecosystem: Host-associated > Plants > Phyllosphere > Phylloplane/Leaf | place: USA: Michigan... | reverse complement strand
TTCAGGCTGGCCGACGCGCCGGCCGGGCGCGCTATGGTATTGCCGCGCACCACCAGGCTGCCGGGGCCGCTGCCGAGGCCCGTGCCGGTGCACGATTTCAGCTCCAGCCCGCTGGCGCTGGTACTGATGCGGTTGCCCTCGATGAGCGCGGCCGGGCCGGTGTAGCTGCCATCGGCCGCCCGCGCGCCCCCGGCGCCGAGCACGGCCAGCGCCGGCTCCTCATTCTGCTCAAACTGGCAGTTGCGCACCGTCAGGTCGCTTACGCTGCCGTCGTTGACATCGACGCCGCTGCGGCGATTAAACGAGAACACGCTGTTTTCGACCACGATAGCCGTCTTGGTCCCATTCACCAAAAAGAAGCCCCGGCCGGCCCCGTTGGCGGTCGTGTTGCTGCCCTCGGCCGTGTAGGTGGCCCGCACGCGGCGCAGCGTGAGGTGCTGCACGCCCGCCAGGCTGTTCCAAAAAATGCCCTGGCGGCGGTTGTGCGTCGTTTCTACGTCTTCGAGCAGCAGGTAGGTCTGCGCGCCGCTGCCTTCCGACTGAATGCCAAAATCGTAGCCCTGAAACGTGATGCCCGCGATGGTGAGCGGCTGGCCGCTGGTGCCACCGCTCACGGTGAGGCGCAGGCCCGCCTCGCTGGTTTGGGTGGCGGCCGGCAGCAGCCCACCCTCAAAAATGGTGGCGTGGGCCGGCTGGCCCGCCGCCGTGCCCGCTCCGCGCAGGCTGATGGCCTTGGCGAGCACCACCCGCTCGGCGTAGGTGCCCGCGTCGATAAAGATGGTTTGGGTGCCCGCGCCGGCCTGGGCCAGGGCCTGCGCCACGGTGGCGAAGGGCGCGGCAGCCGAGCCGTCGCCAGTGGCATCGCTGCCGGCGGCCGTGGTAAACACGTCGCCGCTCAGGCTACCGTCGTTCACGTAGAGCGCCGCGCCGGGGGCCTGCGCCTGGGCGCTGGTGACGAAGCCGGCGGCCAGCAGCGCGGGCAGCAAAAGAGTGCCGAAGGGTAATGAATTTTTCATTTAAACTGAAACGGGAAGTATAGGGGACTAAACTATTATTTTGCACTAATTCAATAAAATATTTTACGCAGCCTGTATACAATCAGCCAGGCATGACAAAAATAAGCATTTACTTTCAATAGCTTACAAATTTTTATCAAGCTATTTAGCTAAATAGCCAAACTCATTTCATTTGCATATTTATGATATCATCTTTAGCCAGCTATCAGTTCATTCGTGTAAGCTGAGCTATTGAGAAAGGCAACCTACTTGGTTTCACCGGTGGCCTCCAAGCCCAATTGAAAAGCTGGTAGGCGCGGGCCGAAACCAGGTCAAAAAGCGGGCTTTTGGGCCCGGTTGTCGCTGGCTTGCCGGGGGTGAGTACCAGGCGACGCAGCAACGCCTCCCCGCCGCCCGGCGCTGACTAGCGCTGAGACGCGGGGAGGCGTTTTTTTTTGCTAACCCAAGTCGCGGAGTCCGGCCTGCGCTATTACCGGCGCAGCAGCAGCACCAGCCCGTAGAGCGTGACTACCAGCACGCCCAGCGCCGAAAACATGGCAACGAAGTCGCGCACGGTTTTACCGGCCCAGTCCATCAAAAAGAACTTGTGCAGCACGGCGAACGACAGCCCTTCGCGCCGGGCATCGTCGGTGACGTAGGCAGCCAGGCGGCCGGTGGCCGGCTCCACGTACAGCGCCGGGTGGCCCGCGCCGGCAAAGGCCAGCTTCACCACGGGCAGGCGCTTATTGACGAAGCCATACTCACCGGCGAACTTCGTAACCAGCTCGGGGCTAGCCAAATTAGCCTGCGCGGGTGCCGGGCTGGCGGCCGGCGTGCCAATAGTCGTTTTAGTTTCGGCCACGAGGCCGGGCGCTTCGCAGCAGTCGGCGGCGGCCGATAGGCTTTCGGGGTTGGTGGCGCTGGCCGCGCCGGGCACGGTGGTATTCAGCTTGGCCATGAATTCCTGGCCGAGTTCGGCGGCGTAGCGAAACTCGCCGTCGGGCAGCAGTTGGCCGTCGCGGGTGCTGCGGTACTGCACGGTGGGGTGGCCGTCGGCCGCCTTGCTCACCAAGCGGTAGTAAGGCTGGCCGCCCACCCGCGCCAGCGATACCTGCGTTATCGGAAGGGTAGCAAGGTCGCCATAAGCCAACGAACCAGCTAGAGGTATTGTCAGGTCTTTAGCGGCAAACAGCGATACCCGCGCCACGTCGTCGCGGCGGTCGGGCGTGAACTTTTGCCACAGATGGTACGAGGCGCTGAGGGCAAACGTGAACGTGACGAACGCCACCCACAGCCCCAGCGTGCGGTGCCGCTTGCGCAGCCAGCCCACGGCATCCTGCGCCGAGCGCGGCTGCCGCATTTTGCCCCGCACGAAGCCGTAAATAACCAAGCCGCTCAGGGCCGACAGCCAGATTATAGTCGTGAAAACCAACATAATACCTAGGTGCAGCGGCCGGGGCAGCCCGTCGAGAAAATCCCAGTTGTGCATCATCCCGAACACCCACAAAAAGGTGGCGCGAGCGTGGTTATTAAACGTGCCCAGGCGACTGTGCCCGGTTTCGATGAACACGGCCATGCCATCGGGGCGGGCGAATGTGATTTTCCAGACTGGCAGCAGGCGATTGATAAACTTGTAATCGGCCGTGTAGCGGGTCAGGCGCTCGGCGCTGGCCACGGCGCTGGTCGAGTCGGCCAGCAGGTAGCGGGCCACCGCTTCGGCGTAAGCACGGTCGCCACCGGGCAGCTCGCGGCCATCGGCCGTGCCAAAGTAGCGCAGCTTGCCCGAAGCCGTAGTAACCTGGTAATAAGCCTGTTTATTAGCCCACACCACGCGCACGTTTTGCACGGTGGGCAAATGGTGCCACGCCAGCACCTGCGCCACGGGCACCGCCAGGGCGGCCGCCGTGAGCGGCGGCGCGGGCACCGTTTCGTGCGCGATGGTGGGCCGCAACAGGTTGGACATCAACGGGTGCGAGAGGCCGCTGAGCGCCCACAGCACCACCGGCACCACCGTGAGCAAACCCAGCAGCCGGTGCCAGCGGTACATGTAGCGGCCCACGAAGCGCCGCACGGGCGAGGCCGGGCGCGTGGGCGCAGCCACGGCCGGCTCTTTGATATAATATTGATTACTAGCCATATAAGCAAGAATGTAAAACGGAGTGGCACTCCGTTTTTTGCTCTACTACCGTAAAAACGGAGTGCCACTCCGTTTTACATGCTCAGTCCCGAGCCTTGGCCGCGAGGGCGTAGCCCAGGCCCAGCGTGTAGGTGCGCGGCGCGGCGGCCTGGTAGGTGGTGCCGTATTGGTTGGTCGTTACCGTGGTGGCGTACAGCTCGTTGCTGAGGTTTACCACGTTGGCCCACAGCTCTAGGCCGCGCAGGCTGGCTTGCGGCAGGCGGTAGCCCAGGCGCAGGTTTAGCAGGTGGTAGCCGGCGTAGGTTTTGGTATTGGCCGGGTCGGTGTAGTATTTCCCGACGCGCTGGTACTCCAGCCCGAGGCGGGCGCCGGACACAAAACGCGGCTTGTAGAACACCTCCGCATTGGCAATCCAGTTGGGCGCGTTCAGCATGCGGTTGCCCGAGTAGTCGCGGTTGCGGCCCTGCACTACTTCACTGTATTCCACGTAGCTGTGCCGGGCATTGGTACCGCTGAGGCGGAAATTCACCTCCGAAATAGGCGCATAAGTCAACGTGTATTCTACGCCTTGGTGGCGCGTAGCGCCCACGTTTTCGCTCTGCGTCGTGTTGTCGGCCTGCAAGACACTCACAATCTCGTTGCGTCCCTCCATCTGGTAAAGGCTCACGTCGGCGTACAGCTTGCGCTCAAACAGCGCCACCCAGCCGCCGGCCTCGTAGTTCTTGAAATTGGCCTGCTTCAGCTCAATCTGCTGGCGCGAGCTATACAAGCTGCCCGTTTCGGGCGGCTGAAAACCGGTGCTGAAGTTGGCGTATACGCCCTGGCTGGCGCCGAGCGCATAAGTCAGACCCAGTTTGGGGGCCACGATGTTGTATGTATTGTTCTGGGCCGCCTTTTTGGACGTCTGGCTGCCGCTGAGGTGGTTCACGAAGTTGTACCGCACCCGGTCGTAGCGCACGCCGCCCACTACGCGCAGATTTTCAGTGGCTTGCACCTCGTATTGGGCGTAGGCCGCCGCGTTGTATAGGTCGGTTTGGTAGTCGTCGAGCAGCCGGCCCGTGTCGGTGTAGCCGGTATAGTAGTTATTGGCCACGTCTTTCTGAATGCTCAGAAAGCGCGCCCAATACGTGCTAGGGCTGTAGTCGAAATACCCGCCCACGATGAGCCGCGAATTCAGAAAACCCAGGTCGGCGCGGTGCTGCACCAGCGCCCCGTAGCTGTTGAAGGACTGATTGTTGACCTGCCCACTCGAGCTTTGGTACACGCCATTCAGCCGCACGTCGCTGATGAAGTAGCTCGGCAGCTGGCCCGTCGAGTTGTAGCGATAAAAGCCGGTGAGGGCCGTTTGCTGGCTTGGGCTCCACTCGTGCTCCAGGCGCAGGCTGGCGCGCACGGCCGTCACCACGCGGTTAGTGAAGCGGTTGTTGCTCTGGTAGCGGCGGCTGTAGAAGCGGGTGCTGTCGAGCGTGCCGGGCGTTTGGGTGTTGAGGTAATTGTAGGTACCGGTGCCAATAAGCCGGGTTTTGGGGCTGAAAGCGTAGTCAGCCCGCAACGTCCACGACTGCTTATCGAAATTCGTATAATCTTGCCAGCCAGTTCGTTGGCGCGCCGCGTAGCCGCCCGCGTACAGCCCCAGCTTGCCCATCGTGCCGCTAGCGCTGGCATCGGCGCGGCGGTAGCCAAAATTGTCGCCCTGCACCGACACGCCCGCCGTGGGCAGCGGCGTCGGCCGCTGGCTCAGGAAGTTGATGGCCCCGCCAATGGCGTTGGAGCCGTAGAGCGACGAGGCCGGCCCCTTCACCACTTCGATGCTGCGCACGCCCGCCTGGTTTATCTCGTACAGCGCGTTGTGGTTGAAGATACCGATGGGCCGGATGGGCAAGCCGTCCTCCAAATACAGGTACACCGCGTTGGTGCTAATGGGCTGGCGAATAGCCATCATGTGCTGCTCGTTGCCGAGATTCACCATGTACACGCCCGCCACTTTGTTGAGCAGCTGGTACGGGGCCGTGGCCTTGGTGTCGGCAATGAGCTGCGGCGAAACCTGGCTGATGGCGACCGGGGCCTCGGTACGCTTTTCCTGCTCGCGGCTGGCCGACACCACCACGCCTTGCAGCGACACGGGCGCCGCTTCGAGCCGCACCGTGAGCGGGCGGCCATCGACGGGCACGCGCACCTTTTGCGCGTTATATCCTATAAATGTTATGGTTAGCTCCCGCGCATCAGTGGCGGGCAAATCGAAGCGGCCTTGCGCATCGGTGGTAGTACCCAGGCTGGTGCCCGGCACCATGACCGTGACGCCCGGCAGGGCTTGTTGGGTTTGGGCATCCAAAACGGTACCGCGCAGCCCGATTTGCTGCGCGTAGGCGCTGCTCAGGCTGGTCGCGGCCAGCCCGGCAGTAATAAATAATGATTTCATCCCCTGTTGATTAAGCTAAAAACACAAGGGTGTAGGGTAAGCTTTAGCTTGCCACGCGCATAGCTTCAAAAAGGCAAGCTAAAGCGTGCCCTACACCATTCCCACGAAGGTTGTTTTAGCCTAAAGGCGGGTGAAAAACCGCGCCCAGCGGCGCGGCGTAGTGCCCCGCCACCAGCGGTGCGTAGCGCTGGGCCGCCTGCGGCACGCGGGCCACGGCGGGCGCCTGCCAGCCACCGCCAAAGGCAGCGGGCAGCATTTCCAGCCGCTCTTTCAGGGGGCTGGGGGCTTTGTTTTCGCGCTCCTCCTGCTGCTTCAGCTTTTTGGCGAAGTAGCACTTACCGTCGCAGTGCAGCGCGGGGCGGGCTTTGTTTACGCAAAAGCGCGCCGTGATGGTGGCTTGGTTGAGCGTGAAATCCACCACCAACAGCTCGCGGCTGAAGGTTTGCAGCAGCACCAGGGCCACCAGCAAATAGGCGAAAAATGATTTCACGCGGCAGGAAACGATAGGGTTTTCGGCTACAAAGGTACAGGCTGTTTTTTGGCTTTAAAAAGGACAATCCGCTCAATCTGTTGCAACTTTACGCTACGGGCTCGGTCGAAACTGAGCTGGTGCTTCACAGCTTACTCAGCGAAGTGCACTAGTTTAGCAGTAGTTAGTGCTGAACTTTCTGACGCTGGCGCGTGTGCAAGAGGTGGCCTAAAAAGCGACCTACGCGGCCAGCAAACAGGTGGTAGCCACCGGGCGGTGGCGTTGGCTGAATCTTCATTCTTACGTTTGCGCTTCATGAAAAACCGTACCCTTTCCGCACTTTTTCTGCTGGCCGCGCCGCTGGCCCTATTCAGCGGCTGCAAAAAAGACAGCGATACGCCCGAAGCTACCAGCACGGGCTCGGTCAATTTTACGGTGCAAAACGTGGTGCCCAACACCAACGTCGTGGGCGTGCAGCCGCCCACGCCGCTCGTGCTCAATAGCTCAGTCGCCACTACCTCGACCGGTGAAACGTTCACCGTCAGCACGTTCGAGTATTACCTGTCTAACATCAAGTTTACGAAAAGCGACGGCACGACCTACGCCGCGCCCGACACGTACTTTCTGGTAGACCAGGCCACGGCCAAAACCCTGAGCTTCACGGTGCCCAACGTGCCGACGGGCGACTACACCGGCGTGAGCTTCATCGTGGGCGTTGATGCCCAAAGAACTGGCCTCACCAACCCGCTCGATTTTACCGGCAAGCTCGAAGCCCTCAACCAGGCTTATAATATGTACTGGACCTGGAACAGCGGCCACATCTTTCTGAAGATGGAAGGCACGCTGACCTCGACCAACCCCACGAAGCCGCTCACCTGCCATATCGGGGGCTGGGGCAATAACAGCACCCCCAATGCCATCGTCACGGCCACGCCTGCATTCGGCAGCAATAAGCTGACCGTGCGCACCGACAAGGCCCCGACCATCGCACTGCAAGCCAACGTGGCGAAGCTATTTGACGGCCCTAACCCGGTTACGCTCAGCACTTTCATGGGCGCGCACATGCCCAGCGCGCAGTCGGTACAAATAGCCCAGAACTACGCGGCCGGCATGTTCAGCGTCACCCAAATCAACACTAACTAAGCCCGTTGCCCGTGGCCGCGCCAAGCCCCAAAACGTGGGTGCGCCAGCCACTGGGCTGGCTCCTGCTGGCTGCCCTGGTGGCGGTGGGCAGCGCGGCCGTGGCACACTGGCGGCAACCGGCGGCCGCGGCGGTGCTGCTCGCGCCGCCCGCCAACTTCCCGGCGCCGGTGTACGAGGTGGCCAAAAACCAGCCCAATGAAGCGGCTTTCGAGCTGGGCCGGATGCTGTTCTACGACCCGCGCCTGTCGAGCGACGGGCGGGTCTCGTGCGGGAGCTGCCACCAGCAGGCGCGCGCTTTCACCGATGGGCAGGCGCTGGCGGTGGGCGTGGCCGGCCGCCGCAGCCCCCGCAACTCGCCGGCGCTGCAAAACCTGGCCTGGCACCGCAGCTTCATGGCCGACGGCGGCGTGCGCGGGCTAGAGCTGCAAGCGCTGGCCCCACTCACCAGCGCCCAGGAAATGAACACGCCGCTAGCCGAGGCGCTGGCCAAGCTGAATGCCAACCCCGAATATCGCCGCCGCTTCGCGGCCGTCTACGGACCGGGCAAGATTGATACACCGCAGTTCCTCAAGGCGTTGGCGCAGTTTACGTCGGCCCTCACCTCTACTAATTCGCGCTACGACCAGTACGTGCGCCACGAGCCGGGCGGCGCGCTGTCGGCCGACGAGCGGCGCGGGCAGGCGCTATTTCAGGCCAAGTGCAGTGGCTGCCACGCCACCGATTTGTTTACCGACGAGTCGTTCCGCAACAACGGCCTGGACACGGCATTTCCCCTTGACTCGGGCCGCGCCCACATCACGCTGGCCCCCACCGATGCGGGGCGCTTCCGGGTGCCGAGCCTGCGCAACGTGGCGCGCACCGCGCCCTACATGCACGACGGCCGCTTCCAAACGCTACCCGACGTGCTCGCCCACTATGCCTACGGCGTGCGCCCCTCGCGCACCCTCGACCCGCTTTTACGCCAGCCCGATGGCCGCTTGGGTATCGCCCTAACCGAAGTTCAGCAGCGAGAAATACTCGCCTTTTTGGCTACCCTCACCGATACCGAACTGCTGACCAACCCGCGCTTTGCGCCGCCCGCGGCCCGTCAAGAAACTAACCCGCGCGGCATGCAGTTGAGCGCAAACTAGTTGTATATTTCGCCTTAGTTATTTTAATTTAACAGCATGGTGCGGCGCTTTACTCACATCGGGGTTTCCATTTTGCTGCTGGCTGGCACGGCACTGAGCAGCTGCAAAAAAGACAAGGAAGAAGCCATCGACCCCGTGATACCGGCCCCCACGCCTTACACACTCGTGGTGCCAGCGGGCTTCCCCACTCCCGTCATTCCGGCCGACAACCCGCTCACCAACGAGGGCGTGGCGCTGGGCCGGATGCTGTTCTACGAAACCAAGCTGTCGAGCAATAACACGATGTCGTGCGGCTCGTGCCACCAGCAAAACAAGGCTTTCACCGATGGCTTGGCCAAGGCCGTGGGCGTTGATGGCATCGCGAACCCCCGCGGCACCATGTCGCTGGCCAACGTGATGTGGAGCAACACGCTGACTTGGGATGGCGCGTTTCCGACGCTCGACGCCCAGGCGCACAAGCCCATCGAGAACCCGATTGAAATGCACCAGTCGCTGGCCGTGGGCGTGAGCAAGCTGCAAAACACCACCACGTACCCGCCGTTGTTTGAGGCGGCTTTTGGCACCCGTACCATCACCAGCGATTTGCTACTGAAGGCGCTCACCCAGTTCGAGCGCACGCTGATTTCGGGCAACTCGCGCTACGATAAGTACACTAAAACCCAGCAGGGTCTTTCGGCCGACGAGTTGGCTGGACTAAAGCTTTATTCCACCCACATTTCGCCGCGCATTGTGCGCGGGGCCGAGTGCTTTCACTGCCACACGCTGCCGCTAACCTCGTCGAACTTCGCCGCGCAGTTCTTCAACAACGGCCTGGATATGACCTTTACGGACCTTGGCCGGGGCGGCGTAACGGGCCTGCCGGCTGATAACGGCAAGTTTGTGGCGCCCACGCTGCGCAATATCACCCTCACGGCGCCCTACATGCACGATGGCCGCTTCACGACCCTGGAGCAGGTGCTCGACCACTACTCCGACCATGTGCAGATGAACAGCCCCGGCCTCGATGTCAACCTGATTCAGGGCGTCAACGACCCCATTTTCAATCCTGGCCGCATGGGCCTCACGGCCACCGAGAAGCGCCAAGTTATCGCCTTCCTCAAAACGCTGACTGACTCAACGTTTATCGCCGACAAGCGCTTTTCCGACCCCTTCAAGCCGTAAAGGGTCCCGCGCCAAAGCCCGGCGAATGCGTATTTTGTGGGCTCGCCCACTTGCATGCTTCCTCAGCCCACGCCCCCTACTGCCCTCCGCTACCAGCCCGAGCTGATGGGCCTGCGGGCCGTAGCGGTGAGCCTGGTAGCGCTGGCGCACTGGACGCTGGCCGATTTTCCGCTGGGTGAGGTGGGCCGCCTGCCGCTTTTTGTGCTGAGCGGCTACCTCATCTCGGGCATCATCTGGAAGAATAACATCTACTGGGGCGGCACCGGCGATTGGGGGCGGCGGCTGGGCATTTTCTACACGCGGCGCTTTTTGCGCATCATTCCGCCCTACTACGCCGCGCTGGCGCTGGGCGCGCTGCTGCCGCTGGCCAGCCTGCACCAGTACCCCGGTTGGTTTTTGCTGCCGGCCTCCAACCTGCTGTGCTACCAGCTGCGGCACTGGCCCGAGGGCGTGGGCCACTACTGGTCGATGGCCGTGGAAGAGCAGTTTTACTTGCTGTGGCCGCTACTGCTGGGCATCATCAAGCGCCGGGCCGGCTGGCTCTGGCTGCTGGTGCTAGCATCGGTGGCCTACCGCGCCTACAGCGTGTGGTACCAAGTGCCCGAAACACCGGTTTTTGCCACGGTCATGCTGCCCGCCAGCCTCGATTTATTTGCCTTGGGAGCGCTGTTGCGGCTGCACACGGCCGCCGCCCGCACCCAAGCCACGGGCACACCTTGGCCGGCCTGGCCCGCGCTGGCTACTTGGGCGGCGTGGGCGCTGGTGTGGCTCGGCACCCGGCAGTCGCTGCAGGCCGAGCAACTCTGGATTATTGTGTACCCCGTGCTGGGCGCCGTAGCTGGCTATTTCACCCTGCGCTGGCTGATGCGCTCGCCGCCGCAGGCACGCTGGCTGGCGCACGCGTGGGCGCAGTGGCTGGGGCAGCGTAGCTACGGCTTGTACCTCTACCACCTCATGCTGCCCGTGTTTTACCAGCGCTTGGTCTATCATTTCCTGCCCACCGCCTCACCCTGGCGACACTGGTGGCTGGGGCCGCTGCCCACGGTGCTGGTGCTCACGCCGCTAGCGCTGGCGCTGTGCGCTATTTCGTGGCGCTGGCTGGAAGCCCCGCTCGAAAAGCTTAAAACCCGCTTTGTGTACAACGCCCCGCCCAGTGTGCCGCTGCCTGTACAGCCGTAATTGCGTTATGATTAAGGTTTACTGCGCTAAAGCTATTTCAGAACTGGATAAAGGCTGGGCGTGGTGACATGTCTTTGCGCCTCGTATCAGACGGGCTCAGCAATGATGGGATGAGACGCCAGTATGCGCGTCTTTACACTCAACTGGTTACACGAAAAAAGGCCCGTCTGAACTAACAGACGGGCCTTTTTTCGTCAGCGCTTAGTTAATCCACGTTGTCGTGCAAAAACCGGTTATCACCCAGCAGCTCATTGTCATCCGACAAATTGAACCGCGAGATATTCTGCGCGTTGCTTGGCGTCACGGGCTCCAGCTTTTGGCCGCGCCGCAAGTAGGCGGGCGTGTCGAGGTGGGCCGTAGCCTCCGGCGATAAGCCTTGGTTTTGGCTTAGCTGCTGCAAGCGGTTGCGCCGCTCCAGGGCCTGCGCTTCGAGCGCGGCCGGGCGGGGGCGCGGCAACGGCTGCGGCGCGGGCGCCGGCTGACTATTGGTAATAAGCACCGGCTCGCCGGGCGCCGTAATGGGCGCGCCCGTCAGCGGGGCGTGCGTGTTGGGCGAGGTCGGGCCGTTCAGGTCGAAGGTCACGCGAGCCGGCTCGGGTGCGGCCGGCGCCGTAAAGCTGGGCACCATCGGCGCGGGTGCGGCGGGGCGCTCTTTCTCAGCGGCCGGGGCCTGCGGAGCCGCTACCGGCTCGGGCGCGGCTTCCGCAGCAGCACCGGCCGAGCGGCCATTGGCGTTGATGGTGTGCGCCTCGCGGGCAAAGCCCGTCGCAATTACCGTCACGCGAATGCTTTGGCCCAGCGTTTCATCGATACCGTGGCCAAAAATCATTTCGGCGTCTTCGCCGGCCTTGCCCTGAATGTATTCGGTAATTTCCGACAGTTCGTCCATTTCCAGTTCGGCCTGCTCGCCCGACATGATGCTGAGCAGAATCCGTTGCGCGCCCTGAATATCCGTGTTGTTGAGCAGCGGCGAGTTCAGCGCCTCCTCAGCGGCGCGCTTTGCCCGGTTTTCGCCTTCCGTAATGGAGCTACCCATTACGGCCGCGCCCGAGTCCTTCATCACCGTTTTCACGTCTTCAAAGTCTACGTTCACGTCGCTCGTCACCGTGATAATCTCGGCAATCGACTTGGCAGCCGTGGTCAGCACCGTGTCGGCTTTGGCGAACGCCAGGCCCATCGTCAAGTTGCCGTAGAGCTGGCGCAGCTTGTCGTTAAGAATCACGAGCACCGTATCGCAGCTCTCGCTCAGCTCCTTAATGCCTTGCTCGGCCTGCTCGCGCTTCTTTTTGCCCTCAAACATGAAGGGCGCCGTCACGATGCCTACCGTCAGAATGCCCAGCTCCTGCGCTACTTGCGCAATAACCGGGGCCGCGCCCGTGCCCGTGCCACCACCCATACCAGCCGTGATAAACAGCATTTTGGTGCCGTTGCTGAGCAACTCGCGGATTTGCTCGCGCGATTCGAGGGCCGCTTGGCGGCCGCGCTCGGGCTTGGCGCCCGCGCCCAGGCCTTCCGTCAGGTCAATGCCAATTTGCAGCTTATTGGGCACGCTGGAGCTTTCCAGCGCCTGCCGGTCGGTATTGCAGATAATAAACTCCACATCCTTGATGCCCTGCTTGTGCATGTGCTTCACGGCGTTGGAGCCCCCGCCCCCTACCCCAATCACCTTGATGATGGAGCGGCTCTGGGAAGGTATATCGAAGGTAAAATTCATAACGGGTTGAGTTATGAATTATGAGTTATGAGTTTTGAGTTGCTAGCCAGGCACCGCCGACTAAGAACTCAAAACCCATAGCTCATAACTCAACTAATATTGTTTATCGTCAAAATCGTCAATCAGAATGCCTTTCAGCTTGCGCGTAATATCCCCCAAGTACGAGCCAAACTTGCTGGGGCCTTTCGGCGCTTTGGGCTCTTCGGGAGCCGGCGCGGGCGTGGGGGCCGGCGCGGCGGGCGCCGCCGTGAAGCTTGGGATTACCGGGGCAGCCACCGGCGCGGGGGCGGCCGGCGCGGGCTGGTAGCTGTAGCTGCTCAGTTCTTCCTCAGCGTAGCCGGGGCGGGCAGTGCTGCGCTCGTCCTGGGCCTGGTAGCCGGCCAGCACGAGGCCTACGCCGGTGGCGTGCATGGGCGACTTCACGGTTTCCACCTTGCTCTTGCCCAAGTGCTGGTTGGGGTAGCCGATGCGCGTGTCGAGGCCGGTGAGGTACTCGGTCAGCTGCTCCAGGTTCTGGAGCTGCGAGCCGCCACCCGTCAGCACGATGCCAGCCGAGAGATGCTCGTGCAGGCCCATACGGTAGATTTCGGCATATACCAGCTCGATAATCTCCGACATACGCGCCTCGATGATGTACGCCAGGTTTTTCAGCGATACTTCTTTCGGCGGGCGGTTGGGCAGGCCCGGAATGCTCACGATTTCGTAATCGCTGGCTTCCTCGGCAATGGCTTTGCCAAACTTCACCTTCAGCTGCTCGGCCTGGTTGGGCGTCACATTGCAGCCCTGCTTGATGTCCTGGGTGATAATATTGCCCCCAAAAGGCAGCACCGCCGCGTGGCGGATAATACCGTCCTTAAACACGGCCAGGTCAGTCGTGCCGCCCCCAATGTCCACGAGAGCCACGCCGGCTTCCTTTTCCTCGTCGCTCAGCACCGATACGCTCGACGCTAGCGGTTCCAGAATGAGGTCGGAAATGGCCAAGCCCGCCTTGGTCACGCACTTGTTGATGTTGTTGATGGCCGAGCTCTGCGCCGTGATAATGTGGAAGTTGCCTTCCAGCCGCACGCCCGCCATGCCCACCGGGTCGGTTACGCCGCCCTCAAAATCGACTTTGTAGTCCTGGGGCATCACGTGGATAATCTGCGAGCCGGGCGGCGTCACGAGGCGGTACATGTCGGCCGTGAGGCGGTTCACGTCGTCCTGGGTAATCTCGTTGTCGCCGCTCGGGCGCGTGATGGAGCCATTGTGCTGCAGCGACTTGATGTGCTGCCCTGCAATGCCCACGTTCACCACGCCGATATCGATTCCGGACTGCTCCTCGGCTTGCCGGATGGCGCGTTTAATGGCCTCCACCGTCTTATCGATGTTGAGCACGATGCCGCGCTGCACGCCATCGGAAACGGCCGTGCCCATGCCCATAATTTCGAGTTTGCCATACTCGTTTTTACGCCCCACCAAAGCGCATATTTTAGTGGTGCCAATATCGAGGCCGACGACGATTTTATCTTGTTGCATGGGGGTAGGGCAAACGTGAAAGAGCGGAGACTAAGCTAGTTAGCTAAGATTTAGAAAAGTAGAATTCTAAGTAACAATCACTTGTCATTCACAAATGATTTGATTTTGGTATTCCACGTTTACGCGGTGGTAGGTATCCCACCCTAAAACCGAGGGAATCTGACGGTAAAATACCATCAATTTGGCGAATTTCTCTGAAATGTCCTCCGGCGGACCAAACTCAATTCGCTGGTCGCCCACCTGCTGCGTGAAGCTGAGCTTGCCCCCGGGCTCTACGAATACCTCTGCCACCTGCGCGCGCCAAAATGGATGCTCATCTACGTAACGCAAGAAATCAAGATACCCTCTGGCCGTACTATCTTGAAAAAAAGTTGGGGCCAGCGCCCCACCACCCGCCCGGCTCACGGTAGCTACCCGCGCCGTGTACAGCGGCGACAGCGGCAGGCGCTTGCCTTGCGCATCGACGTAGCTATCCAGCCGGTCATCGGTGTGCACTAGGCGCGCAATGGGGTGGTTTTGGTGAATATCGGCGTGCAGGTTGCCAGCTAGGTCGCGGTACACTTGCGCATCACGCACAAAAGGGTGCGCTTTGAGGCGCTGTTCGAGCACGCGCAGGCGGTCGCCCTCGGGCACGGTACCGATTACGGACTCCTTGCCGCCATTGGTGAGCAGGGCCGTAACGCCGCGCTCGCTGATAAAATAGTTATCCGCTTCGTTGGCCACATTCACCACGATTTCCGTCACCGGCCGGTGCGCCTGCCGAAATACCGCGAACGCGCCAATGCCCAGCAAGCCCAGCAGGCAAGCCAGCGCGACGATTAAATTGCGAACGGATTTTTCCATGAGAAAAGGGACAACGTAAGCTTTAGCTTGCGTGGCGGTCGATTGGTGTTTCTTGCGCCGCACAAGCCGTAGTCTGTACTACAGCAAAATAGCTTTCAATTTAGGCACCAGCGTGTCAATATCTCCCGCCCCGACCGTGGCCAAAACCGCAAAATTAGCGTCGTTTTGGGCGTTTTTGAGCACTTCCTCTTTTGTTTGAATGGATTTGCGCGGCGCGGTAATACCGCCGAGCAACATGGCCGACGTGACGCCAGGCAGTGGCATTTCGCGGGCCGGGTAAATATCCAGGAGCACCACTTCGTCGGCTAGACTCAGGCTCTGCGAGAAGCCTTCGGCAAAATCGCGGGTGCGCGTAAACAAGTGCGGCTGGAAGATAACTCGCAGCTGCTTAGCCGGATACAAGGCGCGCAGCGAACGCAGGAAAGCTTCGATTTCACGGGGGTGATGCGCGTAATCATCCACGTACACCTTGTCGGAATTCGTGACGATAAACTCGAACCGCCGCTTCACGCCCCGGTAAGCCGCCACGGCCTCGCGCAGCGCCTCCTCTCCCACGCCATACAGCTGCGCCACGGCGGCGGCGGCCAGCATGTTTTCCACGTTGTGGAAGCCCGGTACGGCAAGCTCCAGCCCTTTTACAATGCGCTGAGGACCATGAAAATCAAAGTAAAACTTGTGGCCTTCGGGCGTGATATTCTCGGCAAATAATTCGGGGCCTTGCGCGGCCGTCAGGCCGTAGCGTAGCACTCGCGTGCCAGCTGGCGCGGCGGCGGCCACGCGGGCATCGGCCGTGTGGTTGAGCAGCAGCGTGCCGCCCGGCTTCAGCTGCGCCACAAATTGGCAAAAGGACTCCACCAGTGCCTCTTTATTACCATAGATATCCAAGTGGTCGGCATCGGTGCTGGTTACGATGGCCACGTTGGGGTGCAGCGTCAGGAAGCTGCGGTCGTACTCATCGGCCTCCACGACCACCGGCGATTGGGGGCTTTTGGGCAGCAGTAAATTACTTCCCAAATTCACCGAAATACCGCCCAAAAAGGCGCCCGCATCCAGCCCCGCGTGGTGCAGCAAATGCGCCACCATGCTGCTGGTCGTGGTCTTGCCGTGAGTGCCGGCCACCGCAATAGTCGGCCGGCCCTGCGTGAGCACGCCCAGCACTTGGCTACGCTTGCGAATATCGTAGCCCTGCGCCCGCAGCCAGGCCCATTCGCGGCTGTCGGCCGGGATGGCGGGTGTGAGCACCACCAGCGTTTGCCCCGGATTTTCCCTTATTTCGGCCGGAATATTTTCGACCTCGTCGACGTAATGCACGGCAATTCCTTCGGTTTGCAGCGCCTGCGTCAGCGGGGTTTCGGTTTTATCGTAGCCACTCACGCTGTGGCCATTAGCCTTAAACCAGCGCGCCAGCGCCGACATGCCGATGCCGCCAATACCGAGAAAAAATATGTAGGGAAATTGCTGCATAAGAATAAAGGCGGCGGGCATTTTCACGCAGGGTTTCGCAGTGTTTTCCGCAGGGTTTCGCAAGGGGTGAATTTTTACTTTTTTAGCAAGCCGAATAATTCATCCACTATGGTTTTGGTGGCGTCGGGACGGCCTAGTCCGCGCACGCGCTCGCTGAGCTGCTGCTGGCGCACGGGGTCGGCGAGCAGACGCAGAGTTTCGTCGTAGAGGCGCTCGGCGGCGTGCTCATCGGTGATGAGCACGGCCGCGCCTTTGCCTACCAGGGCCAGGGCGTTTTTGGTTTGGTGGTCTTCGGCCACGTTGGGCGACGGCACCAGCACCGCCGCCTTGCCAGTAAGGCAAAGCTCTGATACTGAGAGTGCCCCGGCGCGACTGATAACCACGTTGGCCGCCGCGTAGGCAAGGTCCATGCGCTGGATAAATTCCAGTGCGTGCAGGTGGTCAGCCGTATACTCAGCGGCTTGCTGCTGTGCCTCAGGGTAATATAGCTTGCCGGTTTGCCAGAGCAGCTGCACACCGGCTTCGCGCAGGCGCGGCAGCGCGGCGGCGGTGGCTAGGTTGAGGGTGCGCGCCCCCAGGCTGCCCCCTATCACGAGTAGCGTCTTTTTGCGCGGGTCGAGGTTGAAAAATTGCTGTGCTTCGGCGCGGCTGCCAGTGGTGATTTCGGTACGTACGGGGTTGCCGGTCAGCACCAGCTTATCGGCCGGAAAAAACTTTTCCATGCCATCATAGGCCACGCAGATTTTCCTCACGCGGCGAGCCAGTAATTTATTCACCAAGCCAGCGTACGAATTCTGCTCCTGAATCAGGCTCGGAATACCACGCGACGTGGCCGCCAGCAGCACCGGCGCCGAGGCGTAGCCACCCACGCCCACCACGGCATCGGGCCGAAACTGCTCGATTAGCTTGCCAGCCTTGCGTACCGACCGAAATACCCGCACCGGAAACATGAGATTTTGGGGCGTCAGACGGCGCTGCAACCCCGTGATATCCAGGCCTACAATATCGTAGCCGGCTTCCGGCACGCGCGTCATCTCCATGCGGCCGCTGGCTCCTACGAAGAGGATTTCGGCGGTCGGCTCGCGTCGGCGAATTTCGTTGGCAATGGCCACGGCTGGGAAGATGTGCCCGCCCGTGCCGCCGCCGGAGATGATGAATTTCATGGTTATGAACGGTTAGCTTTCAGCTGCTGACTAGTCGCTTTTGTAAGTACGTTTCTGAGTTGGCTTGCTTAGACACCTGGTTAGATTCTCTTGCTAGGAATGCGTGCATTTCCGGGGTCTTCGCCAGTCATCGGGCGAATTTCACGCTCGCCCCGGCTCACGGCTAGAATTATACCAATGCTCAACCCAGTGAAAATAAGCGAGGTACCGCCCATGCTCAGCAGCGGCAGGGGCAGGCCAGTTACCGGGCCAAGCCCCACGGCTACGCCCATGTTTACCATCGCTTGCAAGACCAGACTAAAACACAGCCCCGCCGACAGTAGCCCGCCAAATGCGCCGTGACTATTCATCACGGTTTTTAATCCTCGGTACAAAAAAGCGAGGTATAGAAACAGCACGAATAAGCCACCAATCATGCCGTATTCCTCGATAATGATGGCGTAGATAAAGTCGGAATACGGGTGCGGCATAATATTGCGCTCGGTGCTTTTGCCAGGCCCTTTGCCGCTTACGCCGCCCGTGGCTATGGCGATAAACGAGTGCTCTAGCTGAAACTGCGGCTTTTTCTTAGCATCGGTGAAGTTGGAAACTCGCGAAATAACCGTACCCAGGCGCTGCCCGGCCCACAGCCCCACCCCACCCAGCGTAACGCCGATGGCCACCATCAGCACCATGTGCTTTAGGGGTACGCGGCCGATAAACATGAGCAACAGGCACGTCAAAAACAGTAAAACCGCCGTCGAGGCGTTCGACAGAATAATGAGCCCGCAGATAACGCCAATCCACAGCATTACCGGAAACAACGTGTTCCAGAAGTCGCTGATGTGCTGCTGCCGGCGGCTCAGCATACTCGCCAAGTGCGTGATTAGGGCTAGCTTGGCCAGGTCGGAAGGCTGGAAAGTTTGATTAATAATCGGAATCGTGAGCCAGCGCGAAGCATCGTTGAACGTAGTGCCGCCGAAGAAATACGTGTACAGCAGCAGCGGCACCGACAGCAGTAGCGCGTAGAGCGACAGCCGCGAGTAGTGGCGGTAATCGATGCGGTGCGCACCCCACATCAGCAGCAGGCCCATCCCTATTAAAGCCATGTGCTTTAGCGCTATACCTTCAACCGAACCGCCGCGCCCGTGCAGTTCTTGCCGGTACGCCAGCGTGCTGGTAGCCGAGTACACGACCGCCACACTAATTACCGAAAACAGAATTACGATGGCCCACAGAATGGGGTCACCCTTGAGGTTGCGCTGAAGCCAGCCGAGTCGAATAGTGGGTTGCATAGCAGATTCAGAACGGGACCGCAGATTCAAACGGATTTGTAGGATTTCGCAGATACGCCCGGCTGCGCCGGGCTGACTACTTGTTTGCTTGGTTTTTGCTTCGCTACGGCAAGGCGTTTACTGCGGCGGCGAATTGGCGGCCGCGGTCTTCGTAATTCTTGAACAGGTCGAAACTGGCGCAGCAGGGCGACAGCAGCACTACGTCGCCGGGAGCGGCGAGGGCAGCGGCGCGCTGCACGGCGTCGGCCATGCGTTGGGTTTCTTCAAGGTGCGGCACGTAGTCGGCAAACGCGGCGCGCAGCTTGGCATTATCCACGCCGAGGCACACCAGGGCTTTTACTTTCTGCCGCACCAACGGCTGCAAGGGCGCATAATCATTGCCCTTATCAGTGCCGCCCGCAATCCACACGATGGAGCCTTTCACCCCGTCGAGCGCATACCAAGCGGCTTCCACGTTAGTGGCTTTGCTGTCGTTAATATATTCTACCTCATTCACTTCGCGCACCAGCTGCAAGCGGTGGTCGGCATTGTGAAAGGTGCCAAGCGCTTGCTCGATTTGCGCGATGCTGACGCCCGCTACGCGGGCGGCGAGCACGGCGGCGAGCACGTTTTGGCGGTTGTGCTCGCCAATGAGGGGCGAGTTGGCAGTGCTTATTTTCTCGGTTTTGCTGTAGTAGCCGGGCAGCAAGTCGAGGCACAGCAATTCTTCTTGTTCGTAGTAGCCACCCAGTTGAAAATCAGGCCGGCGGTGTAGGCTAAATGGCAGCTGCTGCATGGGCCGCAGCGCCGCCATAAAATTTCGCTCAATCACCTCATCATCGGCATTATAAATAAAATACCCGGTGCTGTCCTGGTTGCGCACGAGCCGTAATTTGGCCAGCGCATACTCATCCAGCGAATAGTTGTAGCGGTCGAGGTGGTCGGGCGTGATATTGAGCAGTACGGCTATCCAAGGCTGAAACTGGTCGGTATCATCGAGCTGAAAGCTACTCAGTTCCAACACATAGTAATCAAATTTATCTGCAATCAATTGCTCGGCCAGCGAGTAGCCGATGTTGCCGGCCAGGCCCACGTTGTAGCCGGCCTCTTTCAGCAAGTGGTAAGTGAGCAGCGTGGTCGTGGTTTTGCCGTTGGTGCCGGTAATGGCGATGAAGCGCGCCTGCGTGTAGCGGCTGGCGAATTCAATTTCGGAAACAACCGGAATATTCTGCTCCCGCAACGCCTTGATTACGGGCGCTTTTTCGGGTATCCCGGGGCTTTTAATCACCTCATCGGCTTGCAAAATGCGGGCGAGCGTGTGCTGGTTTTCCTCAAACTCGATACCGGCCTGGGCCAGCTTTTCCTTGTAATCGGGCTGAATGGCACCCCGGTCAGACACGAATACGGCATGGCCTTTGGCCTGGGCCAAAAGGGCGGCACCTACGCCACTTTCAGCTGCTCCGAGGATGACGATATGCATACGGGTAGGGCGAGCTTTAACTTGCCGTTTTAGTAGTTATTTATCTTTTAACCGCTGGGCAAGCTAACACTTACCCAACCACTTGCTATCGCAATTTTAGCGTCACCAACGTAATGACTGCCAGCATAATACCGACAATCCAAAAACGCGACACAATCTTAGATTCGTGGTAGCCAAGCTTCTGGTAATGGTGGTGCAGCGGCGACATGCGCAGCAGGCGGCGGCCTTCGCCGTATTTACGCTTGGTGTACTTAAACCAGCTCACCTGCACGATAACCGATAAGTTTTCAATCAAAAACACGCCGCACAGCACCGGAATCAGCAGCTCCTTGCGCACGATGAGTGCCAGCACCGCGATAATACCGCCCAGCGCCAGCGAGCCCGTGTCGCCCATAAATACCTGCGCCGGGTACGAGTTGTACCACAAAAACCCCACGCACGCGCCCACGAAAGCTGTGCAGAAAATAACTAGCTCGCCCGAATCCGGGATAAACATAATATCTAGGTAGTCAGCCAGAAAAGCGTTACCGCTGACGAAGGCAAAAATGGCGAGCGTGGTGCCAATAATAGCCGACGTGCCCGCTGCCAGCCCGTCGAGGCCATCGGTAATATTGGCCCCGTTGCTCACGGCCGTGACGATGACGATAACCAGCGGAATGTAAAGCAGGCCGTAGAACTCCTTGAAAACCAGTTGCGCGTTGGAGAATAAATCGCCGTAGTTCAGCTCGTTGTTTTTCATAAACGGCACGGTCGTTATCATCAGGTGCACATCCTTCCAGGCCTTGCTGGCGTCCACGGCCGAAAGCTGGCCATTGGGCAATAAGTATTCGCGCACGGTCACCTCGTTGCTATAATACAGCACCCAGCCCACGGTCAGGCCCAAGCCTATCTGGCCTAGCACTTTAAAGCGGCCGCTCAAGCCTTCTTTATTTTTGCGAAATACCTTGATGTAATCATCCAGAAAGCCAATCAGGCCGAGCCAAACCGTGCTGAGCAGCATCAGAATAATGTAGATGTTGCGCAGCCGCGCAAACAGCAACACCGGCACCAGAATGGCCAGCAAAATAATGAGGCCGCCCATGGTAGGCGTACCTTTCTTTTCGCTCTGGCCTTGCAGGCCGAGGTCGCGGATGGTTTCGCCTACCTGCTTGCGTTGCAGCACGTTGATGAGCTTTCCCCCAAACAGCTGGGCAATGAGCAGCGACGTAACCACGGCCAGCGCGGCCCGAAACGTCGTGTACTGAAACACGCCTACGCCCGGCAGGTGGTAGTGCTCGTGAAGGTAGCGAAAAAGGTAGTATAGCATGAGTTTGAATTATGAATTAAAAATTATGAATTAAAAAATAAGGTCGTTCTAACCTCGTAGCGGCCGTCCTTCAGTTTCTTATTCAGCAATTTTTAATTCATAATTTTTAATTTATAATTAACGAAAGCGCGGCGCGCAATTCTTCTCTGTCGTCAAAAGGCGACTTCACGCCTTTTATTTCCTGGTAGGTTTCGTGGCCTTTGCCGGCTACCAGCACGAGGTCGCCGGGGCGGGCAAGGGCTACGGCGGCCCGGATGGCGGCGCGGCGGTCGGGCAGTTGCTGCGCGTGGGCATCGGCGGGCGGGGTGAGGCCAGCCTGCATTTGGTTGATTATCTCCTGTGGGTCTTCGTCGCGGGGGTTGTCGGCGGTGAGGATAACCTGGTCGGAGAGCTGCGCGGCGAGCCGGGCCATGATGGGGCGCTTGGCCGCGTCGCGGTTGCCGCCGCAGCCCACCACCGTGATAATGCGCTGCTCGGGCCGGCGCGTCTGCTGCAGGGTTTGAAGCACGTTTTCGAGCGCATCGGGCGTGTGGGCGTAGTCCACGAGGCCGATGATGGCGCTGCCCGGCACCGTTACGGGCTCGAAGCGACCGGGCGCGGTGGTCAGGCCCGAGAGGATGGTGAGCGCCTCGGTCGGGTCTTCGCCCAGCAGCACGGCCGCGCCGTACACGGCCAGCAGATTGTAGGCATTGAAAATGCCGATGAGCCTAAATTGCACCTCGCGGCCGTCAATTTCGAGGTGCAGGCCGTGCAGCTCGTTATCAACCAGCCGGGCGCGGAACGTGGCCGCCGTGCGCAGCGAGTACGTGGCGCGCTGGGCGGCGGTGTTTTGCAGCATCACCGGGCCGCGCTTGTCGTCGGCGTTGGTGAGGGCAAAGGCCGCCTTGGGCAGCGCGTCGAAGAAGCCTTTTTTGGCCTTCAGGTAATTATCAAACGTACCGTGGTAGTCGAGGTGGTCGTGGGTGAGATTAGTAAACACGCCACCTGCAAAGCGCAAGCCACCAATGCGATGCTGCGCCACGGCGTGGCTGCTCACCTCCATGCAGGCGTGGGTGCAGCCGGCGGCCACCATCTGCGCCAGCAGCTCATTGAGCCGGATGGCATCGGGCGTGGTGTGGGTGGCCGGGATGACGGTTTCGTCAATCTGATTCTGCACCGTGCTCAGCAGGCCGCAGTGGTAGCCCAGCTCGCGCAAGAGCTTGTGCAGCAGCGTGGCGCAGGTGGTTTTGCCATTGGTACCGGTTACGCCCACTAGCTTGAGCTGCCGCGATGGGTGCCCGTAAAACGCGCTGGCCATCGGCCCGAGCGCGGCGGCCGAGTCGGCCACCTGCACGTAGGTCGTGGCCGGGTTTAGCTCGGCGGGCAGCTCTTCGCACACGATTACGGCCGCGCCCTGACTCACGGCTTTGTCGATGAATTTGTGGCCATCGGTAGCGGTGCCGCGCAGGGCGCAAAACAGCTGGCCCGGCCCCGCCTGCCGCGAGTCGAGCGTGAGGCCGCTGATGGGCACGTCGGGATTGCCGTGCTGCGCGAGCACGTTTACCTCAGTGAGCAGGGAAAAGAGCGGAAGGTTCATTGTTTCTTGAGCTGTTAGCTTTCGGCTACTGGCTGTTAGCTATGCTATTGAAAGACGGGTCATGCTGAGCGCAGCGAAGCATCTCTATCGCTTCATCCGGACTGCTCAACGAAGCGGTAGAGATGCTTCGCTGCGCTCAGCATGACAAATGTTTTTCTTGAGTTGACATACTTTCAACTAACTCTAATCAGGAAACGCGGCGCGGCTTATCGGTAGTAGACCGGGTGTCGCCGCGCTGCGTGGTGCGGATGTCGGCCGGCGGGGTTTTGCGGGGCTTGGAAGTCGGCTTTTTGGGCTCGTTCGCTTTTGCGGGCCTGCCTTTGCCAGCGGCCGGTTTGGCCGCGTTTTTGGCAGTGTTGGTTTTCGCTTTGTCGGAAGTCGGCTTAGCGGTAGACTTATTCTTTTCCCCCGTTCTAGCCGGTTTGGCACTTGTCGGCTTTACCGATGGTTTGGCGGGCTTGGCAGTGCGGCCATCCATTTCGGCGGGCACGAGCAAGGTGTTTTCTACTATCTCGGTATGCTCGGGCTCGGGCAGCGGCATGGGCGCGGCAGCGGTAGTGGCGGTGGGCAGCAGCGCCAGGCGCACCAGCGTGCCGCGCTTCACGCGCTCATTCGGGGCAATAGACTGCTCGCGCACGCGGCCGGTGCCGCTGGTTTGCACGCGCAGGCCCCGGTTTTCGAGTAGGAAAAGCGCGTCGCGCAAGGTCAGGCCGTGGGCATCGGGCATGCGGCCGGTGCGGTTCACGGTTTTGTTGGGCGCAACTTCCACGTGGCGCGTCACCGAGGCGGTGTCCACGGCGCGAGTGGCGCGCACCCATTCTTCGCCGCCGGTGGCCTGGGTGCTGGCGGGCAAGCCAATGCGCTGGCACACCAGCGCTATTTCGTCTTGCACACCGGCGCGCACCAGCGGCACGGGCGTGCGCTGGGCAGGTACCCGCGCCAGCATGGGCCGCTGGCTGGCCTGGTCACGAGCCATGCAGCGGTCGGCGATGTCGCGGAACACCGGTGCCGCCACCTCGGCCCCCGACCAGCCGCCCTTACTCGGCGAGTCGATAACTACAATGCAGCTGT
>Ga0182232_1000121_pt1 | contig 24201 bp, 20 predicted proteins | sample G6R1MG_30_FD_155484 | JGI IMG/M metagenome (GOLD analysis project Ga0182232, IMG submission 155484) | Phyllosphere microbial comminities from miscanthus, Michigan, USA - G6R3_NF_07NOV2016_LD2 MG | ecosystem: Host-associated > Plants > Phyllosphere > Phylloplane/Leaf | place: USA: Michigan... | reverse complement strand
CCCACGGTAGGCTTTTGCAAGAAAAGCTTGTAGCCCGCGCTCACGTTCAGGCGCATGGGCAGCGCGGCCTGCGTGGCAAAGCCCAGGTCGGGTTGGTTGAGGTTCTGGCCCGATACGCTCAGCCACGCCTGCTCGGCGTAGAGCACAGCTCCGAGGCCCAGGCTCAAGTAGTTGCGCGGCGGCAGGCCAGCCAGGTTTTCGGCCGAGGGGCCGAGCGCCGAGCCATCGGCCGAGAGCTGGTCGCCGAATAGAAAGTTGTCGTAGCCCACGCGCTGGCGGCCGTAGCCCACGCTGGTCCCGCCGCTGAGGGCCAGCACTTTGGTTAGGCGCGTGTGGTAGGCGTACTGGGCCGCCGCCTCAAAGCGGGTGTAGCCGGCCTCGCCCGCCCGGTCCTGGCTCAGGCGCAAACCCACGGCGTGGTGCTGGCCGGGGGCTTGCAGGCGCAGCTCGCCCGCGAGCTGGGTAGTGAGAAACGCGCCCGCCAGCTGCGGGTACTGGTTGCGAAAGCTGAGCGTAGCGCTGCGGTCGTCGAGCAGGCCCGCAAAGGCTGGGTTTAGGGCCTGCCGATTGGCCAGCGGCTGCGAAAAATATACGTCCTGCGCCCGCGCCGCCGGGTGCACCAGGGCCAGCAGGCCCACGGCCAGCAGCGCGTGGGGCCATCGGCGGGCCAGATTGGTAGGCGTATAGGTCAACAAGACAATAAATTAAGGCAGCGGGCGGCGCAGGCAGCCGTAGGATTATAGCGGTTATTCTTTGCAAGTATGCGGTGAATTAACCAAATGCGCAAGCGAAAGCCTACGGCATAAAAAAGCGGGCGGGCCGCTTTGCTCAGCAGCCCGCCCGCCCACAACGCCGAAGGCGGCGCGTTTATTTCTTGGTAATCGTAAACTCTACGCGGCGGTTGAAGCGGCGCGTCTCTTCCTGCTCGTTGCTGGCGATGGGCTGGGCACCCCCAAAACCCTGGGTTTTGAGGCGGTCGGCCGAAATGCCTTTCGATACCAGGTATTTCTTTACCTCCGCCACGCGGTCCTCGCTCAGCTTCACGTTCAGGGCCGGGTCGCCCTGGTTGTCGGTGTGCCCGCCGATGAGGATTTCCAGCGTCGGGTACTGCTTCATGGTCTTCACGAGGCGCAGCAGCTCGGGGAAGGAGCTGGGCTGCAAGTAAAATTTGCTCTGCGGGAAGAAGATGTTGTTGAGGCGCACCTTCTGGCCCACTTTGAAGGGCACGAGGTACAAATCCTGGCTTTTCTCAGAATATTTTTCAGTAGCGGCCACGTCGAGGTTGGCGTTTTCGGCCAGGTACTCGGGGGCTTCGGCGCGCATGCCGTACTGCACGCCGGCCGGCAGCACGATGGTGTACGAGCCGTCGATGGGCGAGCTTTCGGCCACGCCGATTTCCTCGCCCGTAATCAGGTTTTCGTAGTGAATGATGGCCCGAATCGGCTTCTTGGTCACGGCATCCAGCACCTTACCCTGCACCAGCGTCACCACGTCGGGCTTGAAGGCGGGGGCCAGCGAGATGCGGAAAATATCCTTCGAGCCGTCGATGCCATCGCGGGCCGACACCAGGTAGGCGTCTTCGCCGGCGGCCGAGAGCGTGTAGTAGGCGTCGAAATCGGGTGAGTTCACCACCGGGCCGAGGTTGCGCGGGGTGCTCCACTTGGTCCAGGTGCTGTCGAGGCGCTTCGAGTAGAAGATGTCGCTCTTGCCGTAGCCGCCGTGCCCGTCCGAGGCGAAGTACAGCGTCTTGTCATCGGCCGCCAAAAAGGGGGCAAAATCCGACCCTGGCGTGTTGATGGTTTTGCCCAGGTTCAGGGGCTTGGTCCAGGTGATGGGGCGGCCGGGGCTGTCCTGCTCGCCCACCGGCACGGGCTTGGGGAAGCTCACGTACAAATCCTGCCCGCCCACGCCGTCGGGGCGCTGCACGGCCATCAGCAGGGCCTTGCCCGAGGTGGCGATGAAGCCGTCGATGTGTTCGGGGTCGTCGTTGCGGTAGTTGTCAATCTGCACCTTCACCGGGGCGCTCCACCCGCCCGGCGAGCGGCGGCTGGTGCTGAAGCCCTTGGGCTCCATAAAGCCATCGACGTACACGCCGATGAGCAGCGCCTGCTGCCCGTTGGCCGACACCGAGGCCAGGCCGTTGGGGTCTTCAGGGCCGTTGGGCGGGGTGCCCAGGTTTTTGGCCACGCCCCAGGTTTTGCGCTGCCCGCTTTCCAGCTTCGAGTACCAGATGTCCTGCGGGTCGCGCGAGCCGCCGCGGTTGCCGGGATGCCCCTGCCGGGCAAAGAACAGCGTGCGCCCGTCGGGCGAGATAACCGGGTGCGTGTCCACGTACTTGCTATTCACGTTCGGCCCCAGGTTTTTGAGGCTGGAGTCCATCTGCACGGTTTCGACTTCGGAGGCGGCGTTTTTGAAGTCCTGCTTCACAATCTGCACGTCCACGTTGGCTACCCCGATGGCGTCAATCTGGTTCACGCCCTGCACCTTGGCCGTGTTCATGGTCACGCGCGCGCCGATGGTGAGGTATTTTTCGGGCTTGAACTTTACCTGGAGCGTGCGGTAAGCCGAGGGCAGCGGGCCGGGGTTATCATTTTTATAAACTTCGTGCTTGTCGCCTTTCGTGTCGATGAGTTCGATTTTGGTCACCGAGCCGGGGTTGAAGTTCTCGACTACCGTCACCTGCTGGGCCTTCACCGAGCGCGCAAAGCGCACCTCGATAAACTCGTTGGAGCCATCTTTGGCCGGAATCCAGGCCTCGTTGTTGACCTCGCCGAGCGGCAGGGCGTTGGGTGCGCTCAGCACTTTTTCGGGCGAGTACGGCTCCTTGCCCTTGGCTTTTTGGGAAGAAACGTCGACCACTTTGGCCGCCCACAGCACGGTTTGGGCCCTGGCGGCCGAGGCCGCCACGGACAAGCCGGCTACGAAAAATAACTTGGAAAAAGAAAGAGAATACAATTTCATAACCCGTAATAAATCGTTTTTAAAGACTAAAATAATGTTGCAAGATAATATAATCCTATAATTTGCGCTGCTGCCATCTTGCTACTACGAACGTACTACCAAACTCACTAGTCTGCAAATGACCAGCTTGGCTGCCGCATCTTTGCCCCATGAATACGCCCGCCGAGCTTGCCGTTTCTGACCACGACCACGACTACGACTACGTGCTGGTAGGTGGCGGCGCGGCGGGCCTCAGCCTGGCCTACCACTTGGCGCAGGAGCCGCGTTTGGCCGGGCAGCGAGTGCTGCTAATCGAGCCCGAGGCCAAAGACCAGAACGACCGCACTTGGAGTTATTGGGCAGCCGAGCCGAGTTTATTCGACCACCTTGCCGTGGGCGAATGGGATAAAATCGCCTACCGCAGCCCTGGGTTCTCCCACGTTCTGCAACTGCACGCTTACCGCTACCGCACCCTTCGCGGACTGGATTTTTACCAGTGCGTGCAGCAGGCGCTAGCTACTCGGCCGGCCCAGTTTACCCTGGTGCGCGGCACTGTGGCCGCCCTCACCGAAACTGCCACCGGCGTAGTAGCCCGCACGGCGGCCGGCCCCGCATACCGCGCCCGCTACGCCTTCGACAGCCGCCCGCCTACCATCGAGCGCCAGCCCGACAAATACCGCTATTTGCTTCAGCATTTCGTGGGCTGGGAAATTGAAACCGACCACGACGTATTCGACCCCAGCGTGGTCGAGTTCATGGATTTTCGAGGGCCGCAGCACCACGAGGCGCGCTTCATCTACGTGCCGCCCTTCGGCCCGCGCCGGGCGCTGGTCGAGTACACGCTGTTTTCGGCGCTGGTATTAGAACGGGCAGAGTATGAGACTCATATTATTGATTATCTGCATAATATGCTGGGGCTGACCAGCAGCCAGTACCGCATCACGGCCGAGGAAATCGGGGCCATCCCGATGACGGACCACCCGCTGCCGGCTCGCGCCGGGGCGCGCATTATCAACCTCGGCACCCGCGCCGGGCGGGCCAAGCCCAGCACGGGCTACGCCTTCCAGCGCATTCAGGCGCAGTCGGCGCGGCTGGTGGCGGCGCTGGCGGCCACCGGCCACCCGCCCGCCGACCCCACCGGCGACCGCTGGCAATTTCACTGGTTCGATACCCTGCTGCTCGACATCATGCAGCGCCGGGGCGAACTGACCCGCGACCTGTTTGCCCAGCTTTTTCGGCGCAACCCCGTGGAGCGGGTGCTACGCTTTCTGGATGAAAAAACCAGTTGGGCCGATAACCTGCGGATTATGAACTCGGTATCGGCCGGGCCGTTTATGCGCTCGATTGGGCAAGTGCTGCGCGGCCGGCCGGGGCGGCGGGCGTAGCGGCGAGCTTGGCGATTAGCTGCCGCAGCCCCCGCACCCGCCGCAGCCACCGCCACCGCAGCCACTGCCGCCGTCCGAGCCACCACTGCCGCCATCGGCCCCGCTTGAATGCCGCGGTGGCACCAGCAATTCACTAATATCGCTCAGGCCAATAATGCCGAGCCCGCTAACCCCGAAAAGCGCGGCGGTGAGGGCTACAAAGTGGGTAGATGGCGTGCCGCCACGCGAGTGGCGCACCTGGCTGCGGGCGAGGCTCAGCAGGGCCGCGCCCCGGCCCGTGGCCCAGGCCCCGTGCTGGTGAAAATAAACCCCTGCCAAGGCCAGTGCAAGCAGCGAAAGCAGTAGGAAACTCACCGGCCGGTCACGGTTGAGGCCCACGATTACTTTCACGGCCCCAAACGCCCCGAGGGCCAGCACGGTAAACAGTGGTAGTCGGTCAAGCTGCCGCTGCCGTTCGGCTGCCAGGAGTAAGTCGTTTGCCAGTAGTTGTTTATCAATTGCCTTCGTGGCCCCGAAGCCTGCGGCATTAGCCCGCTCGCGCACCGCGTTCAGGTCCGTTCCGGCGAGGCTGATAAGCTCGTACACCGCGAGTTCGTAGGGGTCGGGAGGAGGCGCAAGGGGAGTGGCGCGGACCACCTTTTGCCCGGGTAGTAGCTTGATGTGGCCACCGTAGGCCAGCGCGGCCAGGGCGCTGTCGGCCAGTAGCTTTCCGCCTTCGGCCAGCCGCGCCAGCTCATACGTGCCCGGCGGCGGGCCCACATACGGCTCCTGCGGCCCGCTGCCCCGGTGGCGCAGCCACAGCGCCAGCGGCACCAGTGTCAGGCAGAGGCTCCAAAAAAGCAGCAGAAAATCAGTGCCGTACCAGTCGAACGGATTGAGTGGCAGCCGCGCCGAGCAGCCCGCCAGCAGCAGTGCGCCGGCCAGGGCCGCGCCCGCGCGCCAGTCGAGCGCGCCGCGCAGGTGCAGGCGCGGGCGGGGCACCAGGAAGTACCGCTTACGGTTGAGGCGTTGGAAATAAGGCGCTTCACCGAAGCGCTGGGCGGCAGGCGGCCAGATGTCGGCCGGGGGCGGGGTGCCGAAGGCTGCGTGGTAAGAATGCAACGTCTGGGCGTACCAGTCGCGGAATTTGTGGCCCTCGGCCGCGCCGCCCTTGGTGGGGCCGTGGTGCAGCGGGAAGCCCAAAACCTGCCCGCAGAGGTCGTCCCAGTACGAGCGGGTGTACATTAGGTGCAGGTGCCAGGCCTGGTCTACCTCGTCGGAGGGCGTAACGGGGTGGCCGCAGGTCGCGGCCAAATAGAGAAATTTCTTGTATTCCAGCGTTACGCGCTGGGCGAAGGCCGGCGGCCAGCCGTTATCGCGGGCCAAGCGTTGGGAGAACGAGAACTGTGCCGCGCCGTCGAGGTCGAAGGCGAGCAGACCGGCCCACAGCTCGGAGTGGGCGGCCAGCAGGGGAGGGTTGGGCGGTAACATACTGCAAGGGGCTGAGTGAGCGGGGAGCAGATAACCACAAAAAAAGTCGCGGAGCCACACCTCATTGGTGAGCTCCGCGACTGCGTCTTAAACCCGGAAGAGAGAAGCATTACCAGAGAGCTAAATCCCTACTAACGTTCGTGTTGAGTTGCTTAGTACTCGTCCTCGTTGAACATGAAGTCCTCCTTGGTCGGGTAGTCGGGCCATACCTCTTCGATGTTTTCGTAGGGCTGGCCGTCGTCCTCCAGGCCCTGGAGGTTTTCCACTACTTCCATCGGGGCACCCGAGCGGATGGAAAAGTCGATAAGTTCGTCCTTGGTAGCCGGCCAGGGGGCATCTTCCAGGTAGGAAGCGAGTTCGAGGGTCCAGTACATAGTAAAAAAGAAGAGTTGGCGTGAAAAAAGGTATGTAAATGTAAGCCGCCGGGGCGACAACGGCGGAAACCCGCGCGGGGTTAGCTGCCGCTGGCCGTAGCGGTGGCGCTGAAGAGCGCAATGAGCTCAGTCTTAGTTTGAATCTTGCGCTCGAAGGTGCGAATTTTTCCTTGCAGCAGCTGCCGAAATTGGTCGTTGGCGGCGGCTGGGCTCAGCTTGTCGAGGTTGTCGCGCAGGGTTTCGAGCTCCTGCTTATCGCTTTCAATAAACTTGCGCAGGGCGGTGGTGGCGGCCAGGGCGCGCTCGTTGTTGGTCATGGTGGTGCCCTCAGCCTGGCGCTTGCGCAGGTAGTAGTCGAGGGCGCTCATCTCAAACACCTTGTCGCAGGCCAGCATAAAGCGCTGCCACAGCTTGTCGCTTTCGGGGCCGCGCACCGCGCCGCTCTGCTTCCACTCGGCTTGCAGGGCCTTGGCCTGGGTCACGGCCTGGTTGCTGGGCGTGCCGAGCAAGGCCTCGGCGCGGTTGGCCAGTTCGCGCTTGCGCACCAGGCTTTCCTCAGCCGAGGAGGGCACCGTGGAGCGGCCTTCCTTGGCGGCGGCCACGCGCTGGCTTTCGATGTGGTTTTTGAGGCGCTCGAAAAAGTGGTTGTTGGCCGCCCGAAACTTGGTCCAGAGCTCGGCGGCCTGCTTTTTGGGCAGGTTGCCGTTGACCTCGCGCCAGGCATTTTGCAGCAGCTTGAGCTGGCGCGAAGTCTGCTCAAACTGGTCGGAATTTTTCAGGTTTTCGGCCTGCTGCACCAGCTCGCGGTAGCGTTCCACGGTGCGGCGCGTCAGGGTTTTGCGGTCGAGCTGGAAGGCTTTGCGGCGGTCAAAAAACAGCTGCACGGCGCTGTGGAAACGGTTCTCCAGGTCCTCGGTCAGCTCTTTGTCCACGGGGCCGGTTTTTAGCCAAGCCTGGCGCAGCTCCTTCACTTTTTCGCTGGCCGCAATCCAGTCTACACTCTCGGTCAGCTCCTGGGCCTGCTGGATGAGGCTGGTTTTGGTAGCCAGATTTTTCTCGCGGTTGCGGGTCACCGATACCTTCAGACCGTCTTCGGCCTCGTGCAGGCGGCGGTTCAGGGTTTCGTAGTCGCCGAGGCCGTCGTGCTGCTTGGTTTGCTCCTGCAAGTGCAGGATTTTCATCAGGTAAGAGCCCTGGTTTTCGGCGGTAGCCAGGCGGCCGAGCAGCTCCTCGACCTTGGTGCGGAAGGCCTCGTAGCGGCGGGCAAAGTAGCGCAGCGCGTCGTCGTCGGTATCCTTCACCTGGCCAATGCGGCGGGCAGGCTGCCCCAGGGTTGGGCGCAGCCACACGCCCCCATCTTCCACGTAGCCATAGCGGCGGGCTTCCGTGAGCGGGTGGTCGGGGTGTTCCATGTGGAAGTTGGTGTAGTTCAGAAGGAAATCCGGGTGCAACAGAATTGGCTCCGGACTATGGAAAGAGAATGAAATACAAGTTTACGCGGAAATTTTATTGTTTGTCGTTCTCCCGCGCCGGTTTTGGGGGGCGGGGCCCAAATGCCGGGTTTTTTTAAAACGTCCGAACGACCTTTGCCCGGAAAGGTTCGCGGGCGCGGCGCGGGGCGGCCCCCGCGCCGCGCCGCGCCCGCCGCCTCGGTTCAGTCAGCTTCTCTCATCTCCATTCTTCTATGTCCGACCAGCCCACCATTATTTTCAGCATGGCGGGGGTAAGCAAAATTTACCCGCCTCAAAAACAAGTTCTTAAGAACATTTACCTGTCGTTTTTCTACGGCGCCAAAATCGGCGTGCTCGGCCTCAACGGCTCGGGCAAGTCGAGCTTGCTCAAGATTATTGCCGGCGTCGACAAGCAGTTTCAGGGTGAAGTCGTGTGGTCGCCGGGCTACTCGGTGGGCTACCTGGAGCAGGAGCCGCAGCTCGACCCTACCAAAACGGTACGCGAAGTAGTGGAAGAAGGCGTGGCCGAAACCGTGGCTTTGCTCAGAGAATTTGACGAAATCAACGAGGCCTTCGGGGCCGAAGACGCCGACTTCGACAAATTGCTGGAGCGCCAGGGCACTGTGCAGGAGCGCCTCGACCAGCTCGACGCCTGGAACCTCGACAGCAAGCTGGAGCGCGCCATGGACGCCCTACGCACCCCGCCCGAAGAAGCCATCATCGGCAACCTCTCGGGCGGCGAAAAGCGCCGCGTGGCCCTGTGCCGCCTGCTGCTGCAAGAGCCCGACGTGCTGCTGCTCGACGAGCCCACCAACCACCTCGACGCCGAAAGCGTGTTCTGGCTCGAGCAGCATTTGCAGCAGTACAAAGGCACCGTCATCGCCGTCACCCACGACCGGTACTTCCTCGACAACGTGGCGGGCTGGATTCTGGAACTTGACCGCGGCTCGGGCATTCCGTGGAAAGGCAACTACAGCAGCTGGCTGGAGCAGAAAACCCAGCGCCTGGCCAAAGAAGAGAACGCCGAAAGCAAGCGCGCCAAAACCTTGCAGCGCGAGCTGGACTGGGTACGGATGTCGCCCAAAGCCCGCCAGAGCAAGGGCAAAGCCCGCCTCGCCAACTACGACAAGCTAGTGAACGAGGAAGCCAAAGACAAAGAGCAGAAGCTTGAGTTGTTCATCCCCGACGGCCCGCGTCTGGGGGCGCAAGTGATTGAGGCCGCCGGGCTGCGCAAGGCGTTCGGCGACAAGCTGCTGTTTGATAATCTGAGCTTTGCCCTGCCGCAGGGCGGCATCGTGGGTATTATTGGGCCCAACGGTGCGGGTAAAACCACGCTCTTTCGGATGATAACCGACCAGATGCAGCCCGACGCGGGTACTTTCGAGGTTGGCCCCACCGTGCAAACGGCTTATATCGACCAGCAGCACGACACGCTCGACGGCAGCAAGTCGGTGTTCGATACCATTTCGGGCGGCACCGAAACCATGCTCATGGCCGGCCGGCCCGTGAACTCGCGGGCCTACGTCAGCAAGTTCAACTTCGCGGGCGGCGACCAGGAGAAGAAAGTAGCTATGCTGTCGGGTGGTGAGAAAAACCGCGTGCACCTAGCCATGACGCTGAAGCAGGGTGCCAACCTGCTGCTGCTCGACGAGCCCACCAATGACCTGGACGTGAACGCCATCCGGGCGCTGGAAGACGCGCTGGAAAACTTCGCCGGCTGCGCCGTCATCATTAGTCACGACCGCTGGTTCCTGGACCGGCTGGCCACCCACATCCTGGCCTTTGAGGGCGACTCGGAGGTAGTGTGGTTCGAGGGCAACTTCTCCGACTACGAAGAAGCCAAGCGCAAGCGCCTCGGCGACGTGGAGCCCAAGCGCGTGCGGTATAAGAAGCTGGGGTAAAATAGTGAACCAGTAGCAAGCCTATGCCCGCCATCGCCGATTTTTTGCGCCGCAACGAAAGCCGCATTCTGGAATTCAAGCAGGATTTATCTTCGCTTGACCGAGTACTGCGGGCCATCGTGGCGTTTGCCAACACCACGGGCGGTACGCTGGTCGTCGGCATTACCGACGACCGGCAGCCGCAGGGGATAGCCAATGCGGCGGTGGAAGAAGAGCGGCTAGCCAACCTGATTGCCACCGGCATCGAGCCCGCGATTTCGCCCGATTTCCAGGTAGTATCCGAAGCCGGGCGTGATTTTCTGGTGGTGCGGGTGCCTCGCTTCCCGGGGGTGTTTTATTTAAAGCAGGAAGGAGAAAATACGGGCGTGTACGTGCGCCACGGCTCTACCAACCGCCGCGCTACTGCCGACCAACTCACCGAGTTGCAGCGCCAGGCCCAGGCCGGTACGTTCGACAGCCAGGTGTGCGCCGGGGCGCGGCTGAGCGACTTTGACCAGCTGGCGGCCCGGCAGCTGTTTGCCGGGGCGGGCATTGCCCTGCCGCAGGCCAAGATGGAAACGCTGGGCCTGCTGGTGCGCTCTGATGATACCTGGCTGCCTACCAACGGCGGCATTATTTTGTTTGGTACCCCGGCGGCCCGTGCCCGCTACTTTCCCGATGCGCGGGTACAGGCCGCCCGGTTTGCCGGCCCAAACAAAGCGGAGTTTCTAGACCAGCTGGAGCCAGATAGCCAAGGCGTTTCGGTGCTGGCTGCTTTAGAAGAAGTGCCGCGCTTTGTGCAACGCAATACGCGCACGGCCTCGCGCATTACCGGCGAAACGCTACGTCGGCGGGATGTGCCTGAGTATTCGGCCGTGGCACTGCGGGAGGTGCTGGTAAATGCCCTCGCCCATACTGATTACAGCCGGCAAGGAATGACGATTAAGGTGGCTGTTTTCAGTAACCGTATAGAAGTAGAAAATCCGGGTGGCTGGCCGCTGGGGCTAAGTGAAGAGGACTTTCGTAGCGGTGTTAGCCGTGCCCGTAATCCAGTTATCGCGAGTGTAATGCACAAGCTTGATATAATGGAAAACTGGGGTTCTGGCTTCGAGCGTATTGAAAATGATACTGAACGGCTCGGTTATGCTTTGCCAATTTGGGAAGATAGAGGGAGTGTATTACGAGCAAAATTAATGCCTCATAAAAACATACAAACTCAGCTAGAAGAAGAAAGTCCGCTCACCCCTGACATTATTAATGAGCGGCAATTTTGGTTTTTAAATCGGTTGTCTGATGGGTATTTAGCGAAGGCAATGGACATTGTCCTCAAATTTAATGTGACTGAACGCACAGCTCGGCGTGATATAAGCCAACTGCAAAAAATGAACCTAATTGATTTTGTAGGGTCTTATAAAAAAGGTAGTTATACTCTGACCGAAAAGGGATTTAGTTTCGTTTGACCAAAGCCTTAGGCCCATTCTGACATTTACTATGACATTTTAGTGTCAGAGTAAATGTCAGAGTAAACTGAGGGTATTCTGCTATTTGTCAGCTTCTTTGACTCATTCGTCAGCACTGGCTTCATGACCGCTACCATTCTGTCCGAAACCGTGCTGCCCCAGCTCCCCTCGGCCTCGGGCGTGGAAGTAATTGGCCCCACGGCCTACGTCATCAGCGACGATGCGCCCTTCCTGTATATGCTCGACGCGGCCACGCTGGCCCCCACCGGCCAGGTGCAGCTCTTCGAAACCGCTGATTTTGGCACCGGCCGCATCCCCAAGGCCAGCAAGCCCGACCTCGAAAGCATGGCCGCCATCACGGGGCCGGGCGGCGCGGCGGGCCTGCTGCTGTGCGGCTCGGGCTCGCGCACCAACCGCGAAATCGGCTACTTCGTGGGCTTGCCCACCGCCGGGGCCAGCGGCGCGGCGCGCTTTGTACAGCGCCTCGGCTTGGCCCCGCTCTACTCCCAGTTGCGGGCGCAGTTGCCGCCCGGCACTACGCTCAACATTGAGGCGGCCGCCACCAGCGCTACCGAGCTGCTGCTGTTGCAGCGCACGGTGGGCGGTGGGCCGGCGGTGCTTTTTATGCTGCCGCTCGAAGCGCTCACGCACCTGTTTGAGCCGCGTTGGGCGGGGCCTGCGCCGCTGCGAATGCTAGCCTTCGAACTGCCGAAGTTACAAGGCTACGCAGCCGGCTTTTCGGGCGCCACGCTCGTGGATGGGAAGCTGTTCGTAACTGCCTCCGTAGAGGCTACTGCCGATGCCGTGGCTGATGGCGCAGTGCTGGGCTCGTTTGTGGGCGTGGTGGATATGAACGCCCAAAAGGCGTCTTTCGCTCGCCTTGCCTGGGCCGATGGCCGCGCCTACCTCGGCAAGGTAGAGGGGCTGGCCGTGCGCCGCACCCTGGCGCCGGGCCACTTCGAGCTGCTGCTCGTGACCGACGACGACCAGGGCGGCAGCACGGCGCTGGTGGCAGAACTAACCGAAAGCTGACAAAACGCGCTCCGTACTCGTGCGGGCCGGTCAGGTTGGGCGCTATTTGGGTCCCACCTTCAAATGAGCATCGGTATTGAACTCCCAGCGTAGCCCGCCAAAGACGACGACCGACGTTGCCTCGTCCACGACGGCCAGCTTGTGCCCCACGCTGGTAGAAATCCAAATGCCCTCGGTGGCCCGAAACTCTACGGTCCCGGCCCATTCGGCGCCGCTTTTCTGCACGTTGGGCAGGGGCGAGCTGCGGCGCACGCCAACCACCTCGGCAGAGAAGTTAAGCAGGGCCGTACCTAAGATTAAGCGCCCGCCGTAGTCAAACTGGTGTACGGCTTGGATGGACCGGTCGGCCAGGCTAACCCGCCGCTGATTGGTATAGCGCACCTGCCCGATAAATTGCCCGGCCGTGCCAAAAAGCGGTACCCCGCCCGACGCCCAGCTGCTCCACCCCAGCCAGCGGTTGGGCGAGTCAGGAATCAGCTTGCTTTCGTTGAGCCGCCAGCCGCCGGCACTGGCCAGCGAAAAGCTAGGCTTGTTCCAATTGGCTTTGCGCCAGCGTTTTCGACACGCTACTATTTTAGCCCTTGCCTTGTTGGCTGCGGCTGCCACTGCTGCATCATCGGGCTGCGTAGGCAGTGTCGTGAATAAAATATTAGAGATGCTATCCGTATAAGCCTTGTTGCGCATAGGGTCGCTGGCATCGTACACCGTGAGCCGCAGGCCCACGCCCAAATCGGTAGCCCCATTGGTGGCGGCGGTGCGCACGGTGCTAGCCGAAACCTGCGCATTGTAAAGCATGGCCTTGAACCAGCTGTTTTGGTACTCAGTCAGCGTCACTTTGCCCCCCGAAAGCGCGAAGGGCGTGACGGCCACGGCCAGCCCTTGCTTGACACGGCCGCTCGAATCGACGCCATTGACTAGCTCGGTCGCCAAGGCCCTGGGCGTTACGGGGCGGGTGATGGAATTGGCCTGCCCGCCGACAAACGTCACGGCGGGCAATTCGGGCATGGCGTAGGGCGCGGTTTTTTGCTGCGCCGCCTGGGAGTCTTGCGCGTGCGCGGCGTAGCCCGTCGGGCCCAGCAGCAAAGCAAAAGCCAGCGCCCGCCGCGAGAGTATAGCAGTATTCATCAGACGAGGGTGATGGTGTGTTTTTCCTGCGCAAAGCCGTCGCTATCAGTTGTATCGCGGTGCGAGAAGCCGTAGCCCGGCAGCAGCACGCCCTCCTGCGACAGCGCGAGCTCCATAGCGTAGGCGGTGTATTCATTGCCGCTAAACCAAACGAGGTACACTAGCTCGCTTCCGCTGGGTAGGGGACCCACCACGTGCGAATGCATAGAAGAGGTAGAGTACTCATTATCAGTGCCAGTAGCAAAAATAGTGTACTTCGCATCACCCGGTTTTTTATACCAGAACCGGTAGCTCACGGCGTGCGGCGAATTGAAGCTGATGGTTACGGTCAGGGGTTTGGAGAAATCCATGGAGCAGGGAAAAAATGAGAAAGAAGAATGCTTTTAGGGTTGGTCGGGCAGGTTGGCCGGTTGGGTCTTGTCCTTGATGATGCGCAGCGTTTCGATGGGGGTCGCCGTGGCCGTAGCCGCCGCTTTTGCCTTGTCGGCCGGGCTCGCGGCCGCCACCGACACGGCCGCTTTCATAAGGTTTTTATCGACCTCGTTGGTGAGCCAGCGGGCACCGGCAACGCCTGTGAGCAGGGCGCCCATCAGGTGGGCAATCGACAAATTGACAGCTGCCTGACCAGTATCAGGAATTAGTAGCTGGTTGGCAAATGGCCCGTAGAGCCCCCAGGAAATAAGCGCGGACAGCGTACTCACAAACACGTTGCCCAAGTAGCCGGGCCGCCATAAACAGGTTTCGCCGGTTTTTTCCTGCGTGGGCAGTATAAAGCCATTGTCGGAGAGAAAGGCATTGGCCAGGCCCCCGACTGCCCCGCATAGCCCAATGATAGCAATGATAACGGCCGTAGAAGTATGCATGGCTGGGGAAGGGAATAATTGATGCGCGGTGAAAAGTGGGCGTGGTATTGCGGCTCTTTGGTCATGGTTTCGGGCGCTCAACCCAGGTCGGGTCGGAACCTTGCTGCTCGTGCTTTTCGGCCCAGGCGGAGTTGGTGTCGACTACCGCCCTTGTCAGCTGGCTGGCAAGGCCAGGGCTGATATTTGCTTTGTAACTGCCTGATTGATAGAAAACAATATCCTGTAAAAAACCTCACGCCACCATGCCCTGCCGCAACGCCCAGGCCACCAGCCCGGCCAGCGTGCGGGTGCCCGATTTCTGGAGCAGCGCCCGGCGGTGGCTTTCCACGGTGCGCACGCTCACGAAGAGGTGGTCGGCGATTTCCTGGTTGCAATGGTCGTTGGCTACCAAGTGCAGCACTTGCAGCTCGCGGCGGCTGATGCGGGTGGGCACGGGCTGCGGTGCCCGCCGCGGCTGGGGCGGGCACGGGCTGGCATCGAGCCACGGGGCCAGCGTGGCGGCCAGCGTGCCGGGCGCGATGTGCCGGGGCACTAGCAGCGGGGCGGGTACCGCGCTGGCCCGGCCATCTTCGGGGGCCAGCACCAGCAGGCGTTGCCCCGGCCGGGCTAGGCGCAGGTGGTGCAGCAGCTCGGGCAGCGCCCGGCCGGGTAGGCCGCCATCCAGGATAAGCGCCTGGAAGGGCTGCGCCCGCACCAGGTCTACGAGCTGGCTGGCGTCGGCGGTGAGGGTGAGGGGCAGCGCGGGCCACTGCTGGCGCAGCAGCGCCACTAGGCCCGCGCGGTACAGCGTGGGCTCGGCGGCTACCAATACGGCGGTGGGAGTAGGGGAGAGCATGGCCAGGAATAGCTAGCGGCGGGCGGGGCCACCCGGCCGCCGGGCAGGGCGCGCTTGCCAGTAAGCGAAAGCCAAATATAGTATTAAATATATTTATTGATGCTCATCTAGTGTTCAATAAGTAAAATAGTTGGAACCGACCACTAAAAAAGCCCCTGGCTCTCCGGGAGCCAGGGGCTTTTTTGGCGGCCAGCGCCGCGCTTAGTAGCTAAAGCAAAGGCGGCACAACGGCTGCCAGCCGCAGGCGGGCACCGCCGGGCAGCGGCCCGCCGGGGTCAAAATCGAGCAGCAGGGCACGGCGCGGCGGCTGGCCGTCGTGGGTTAGCTCCTCCACGGTGCCGGTAAGCGCTAGGGGCGGCTGGCCCTCGGCTAGCAGCGTGCAAGCCAGCGCCGTATGCAGCGCATAAGCCGCCAGGGCCGCCGCAGCGGGCCCGGCCGCGGGCACCGCCAGCACGCCCAGGCCCGGCACCCGAAAGCTGGTTTCCAGCGCAAGCGTGGCCAATGGGTCGGGCATAAAAGACGGCGAAACAGCTGGTGAACGAAGGCTTACTCCTTGCCGACCTCTTTAATAAAGCCCTTGTGCCGGCCGCGCTTTTTGATGCGCGTGCCTTCCAGGATTTGCAGCTCAATCTCCATCGGGGTGCAGGTGGTGATGAGAAACTCCTGGGGCGCGAAGCCAGCCGAGCTAATCTGGAGGCGCGGGGCGGTGGTGGGCACGGCAGGCAGGTCGAAGGTAAAGTAACCTTCGTCGTTGGTGGTACGGGCTACGTAAGTGCCCTTCACCAGCACCGTGGCGCCCACTAGCGGCGTGCCGGTGGTGGACTTGATGTGGCCGCTAAACGAGCGGCACGACAGCTGCACGGGCGGCGGGCTGGCGGCGGGCGAAGTTTGCGCGGCCGCCGGCCGCGTGCACAGCAGGGCGCCCAAGGCGGCAGATAAGAGGAGCGAGTAGTTCATCGACTAAATATAGAGTAAGGTAATGGAACGGTGAGGCGGCCCAAAATAGCCAGGCGCGCCAAAGTAGTATAACAAGGATGCTGCCAAATAATTGCCGGAGCCATGGCCGTGCTTAGCCGCAGGCTCTCAACCCGCGCCCAAAAGCCTACAAGCTGGCCGCCGCCGCACTCACCTCGTAGGCGGCCAACTGCTCGGCCGAAAGGTTGCCGTTGAGCCACTCGGGGTCAAGCTCGGCGCCGAGCTTTCGGTAGAAGCCGATGGCTGGCTCGTTCCAATCGAGCACCTGCCACTTGAGGCGCTGGGCACCGGTGCGGCGGGCCTCGGCCACCACGGCATCGAAGAGCAGGCGGCCGTAGCCGCCGCGCCGGGCGGCCTCGGTCACGACCAGGTCTTCGAGGTAAAGCATGCGGCCTTTCCAGGTGGAGTAGGCCGTGTAGTAGAGCGCCAGGCCCAGCAGCTCATCGCCGCTTTCAAGCACGAAAAACCCGAAAATTGGGGCCGGGCCAAAGCCATCCTGGCGCATCATTGCCAGGGTATTGGTTACGGCCTCGGGGGCGCGCTCGTACACGGCCAGCTCCTGGATGAGGGCCAGCACGCGGGGTAAATCGGCCTCGCGGCCACGGCGTAGGTGGTAGCTGGTAGGGGGCACTCGTAAGGGACAATTAGCGATGAGACAGACTAGGCAGCCGCAAAAAAATGAGCAACAAGCCGGGCCGCAAGTCGTAGTTTCTTAGCAAGAAAATGACCGGCGAGCCTACTCGTTGCTCATTATTATTTGCTCATTGACAGCTACATCTGGGGCTGCATTTTCTTGATGTCCTCGGTGGCGTTTTGGGCGTTCAGCTCGCGGTTGGGGTCGTTGGGGGCGGGTTCGGCGGCTTTGGCACCCTTGGTAGTGTCGGGGGCGGCGGGCAGCGGCGGCAGCGGGGCGGTAGCCACGTCGTCGTCGGTATCGTTGGCGGGGCTGCAGGCGGGCAGCGCGAACAGCAGGGCCGCCGAGGCGAGCAGCGCGGGGAGAAAGCGTTTGGTCATCATGAAGGAAAGCCGGAATTAAGGCCGCAAGTTACGCAGGCCGCTGGGTAATGAAGGCAAAAAATCGGCGCCGGCCGCCACTCGGGCGGGGCGGCGGGGGCGGGAGCGGCCGTGCGGTAGCTGGCTCACAGGGCCGCACTTAGTAGCCAGCCAAGCCAGCCGGCGCGGGCCGTCCAGGCCAGCGTGCGCAGCCAGTTGGTGCGCACCAGGCCGTCGAGGGCTACGTAGTCGTAGCCGCCGGCTTCGAGCCGGTTGTGAAAAGGCACGGCGATGAAAAACGTGGCTAGCCACACCACCAGCACCAGTGCCAGCTGGCCCAGTGCCCGGCCCGCGCCCCAGGTGGGGTAGGCCACCCAGGCCAGCCAGCCGGCCAGGGCCAGCTCCAGCACCATGGGCGCGCCTACCACCCAGCCCATGCCCCGCGTGTGGGCGGCGTGGTAGCGCGCAAATTCGGGCTTGCCCACCAGCAGCAGCGCCGGATACGTAACCAACTGCACCACCCAGATAACGCCGGTGAGGTACGCCGCCAGGGCAAAATTGAGCAGAAGCAAGTGCGCGAGCGTCATGCAAGGAAAAATAGGAGAGAAGTACTGCCACCGTCTTACGCAAAAGGCCGCCTGGCTGCCGGCGGGCGGCACGGGCTGCAGCCTGTGCGTGGTTTTGGGCCGGGGCCAGTGCAAGCCCGCGCTTACGCTACGTTTTACTTGTGCCATAAAACCTCTTGATGCGGCCACTACGGGCCGCCTTGGCCATGGCCTGCCATTCGGTTGGGCAGTGCGGGCCAGCAGCCCGATGTGCTCCGCGCCGCCACCGAGAGGCAAACTCGGCTTCGGCCGAGCTCGCCCTTTTGAGTTGCTGCTACGCGCTGGCTTGGTTGAAAGTAGCTCGCATCAGGTAAAGCCCAGCTTATCGAAGCCTATTAGTAGTGGCAGGGCAGCAGCCTAAAAAGGCTATCCGCTCGTCGGTCGGCAAGCGCGCGGCAAGCCGACGGAAAGGCTAGTGGCCCGCCCCGCCGACTGCCGTTCCGCAACTTGCAGGCATAGGAAAAGCAATGAATTTAGGGTGTATTTGAAAAATCATAAAATAAGCCTTGGCTTTCTGGCCGCTGGCAGTACCTTTGCACCACGAAATAATCGCGGGCTGGCCATCGGGTCGGTTCGTCCTTTTCTCTCCTATGGATTCTTATAGTAGTCGGCTCCAGCTGCTTCCTTCGTAAGACAATCCGACCAGCTCGCTTCGGGGAGCGGCCGGGTTGTTGCTCACCCGTGCCGCCATGAACCGGAACGCACTCGTGCGGGCAGTCCGCCCGCACTGCCTCGGCCATTCAGGTCATTCTCATTTCCTTTGCGCCCATAGCGTGCCCGCGTCGACGGGTGCGCCGCGCCACAATACCCCTCGGGCGGCCGCTGGCCGCCGGCTGGCCTCGCCGCGCTTTGCGGCGCCGCTGCTCGGCTGGGCGCTGGCCGTGCGGCTGGGCCGCTGCGAGCCTCCCTCACCTTCCTAAGTATTGTTAAGTCTGGCTGCTGCCGGGCGGCTGCTACGCGTTGGGCCCGCACCCGAAGCGGAACGGTAGGGGCGTGCCTTGGCTAAGCCGATTTAGCGGAAAAATGCAAAAAATAGTTGTTTGCCATTGGCCGGACCCGGCGTGCCCCAGGGCTACGGGCCTGGCCCGGCCGACGGCGTGCCGATAGTTTCCGAAAGCTCCGCCGTAGCTGCGTGGCCTACGCTGCTGGCCACTTATCAGGCGGCTCTTGGCTGGCTACGCGGCCAGGGCTGGCCATTTCCTCCCCCTATTTTATTTCCCCCTTCCCCATGCTGAAGCTCCTAGTAGCCGCGGCCCGCCGCGGCGTGCCCACGCCTCACCACCGGGTGGCCCTGCCGCGGCCCCGGCCCATCGGCCGCCCGCAAAGCCCGCCCGCCCCGCCGGGCCGGGCAGCCACCCCCCTCCTCGAAGAGGCCAGCCTGCCGCTGCCCGAGCTGCTGGCCCGCTACGACACCACCACCGCTGGCCTCACGCCAGCCGAAGCGGCCGACCGGCTAGCCTGCTTCGGCCCCAACGCGGTGGAGCACGAGCGCCCGCCGGCCTGGCACGGGCAGCTGCTGGCTGGCTTCAAAAATCCGTTTATCGTGGTGCTGCTGGCGCTGGCGCTCGTGTCGTTTTGCACTGGCGACGTGCGGGCCGTGCTCGTTATCACGAGCATGGTGACGCTGAGCGTACTTATCTCCTTTTCGCAGGAATACCGCTCGCGGCGCACCACCGAAAAGCTGACCGCATTGATTGCCAATACGGCCAGCGTAGTGCGGCCGGCCGCGCCGGGCCGCGCCGCCCAGCCTCGGCCGGTGCCGCTGCGCGAGCTGGTGCCCGGCGACGTAGTGCACCTGGCGGCCGGCGACCTAGTGCCGGCCGATGTGCGCCTGCTCGCCGCCAAAGACCTGCTGGTGGCCCAGTCGGCCCTCACGGGCGAGGCCCTGCCCGTCGAGAAAAGCGCGGCGGCCCCGGCCAGCCCGGCTGGCGCGGTGCTGGAGCTGCCCACCCTCTGCCTGCTGGGTACTACCGTGGTAAGCGGCACGGCCCGCGGGCTGGTGCTGGCCACCGGCGGGCGCACGTATTTTGGGCAGCTGGCCCGCACGCTGGGCGGCCGGCGCCCGCTCACGAGCTTCGACCGGGGCCTGACCGGCGTAAGCTGGGTGCTCATCCGGTTTATGCTGGTGCTGGTGCCGGTGGTGTTTTTCCTCAACGGCTTCACCAAGCACGACTGGGGCGAGGCGTTTTTCTTTGCCCTGTCGGTGGCCGTGGGCCTCACGCCCGAGATGCTGCCCGTGGTGGTGGCGGCCAACCTGGCCCAGGGCGCCCGCCGCCTCGCCCGGCAGAAAGTAGTGGTGAAGAAGCTGGCTGCCATCCAGAATTTTGGGGCGATGGACGTGCTCTGCACCGACAAAACCGGCACCCTTACCGAGGACAATATCGTGCTTCTGAGGCATCTGAACGTGCACGGCCAGCCCAGTGCCGGCGTGCTCGCCTATGCCCGCCTCAATAGCCAGCACCAGACTGGCCTGCGCAGCCTGCTCGACGCGGCCGTGCTGAAGCACGCTACCCAATCTGAGACCTTTAAAGCCGACCTAGCTTATCCGAAAGTCGATGAAATCCCCTTCGACTTCGACCGGCGCCGCCTGAGCGTGGTGCTGGCCGAGCCGGCGGGCGGGCACCTGCTCATCTGCAAGGGCGCGCCCGAAGAACTGCTGCGCCATTGCACCCACGCCGAAAGCCACGGCGCGGTGCTGCCCCTGAAAGAAGAAATGCGAATGAAGGCCAACGCGCTCATCAGTAGCCTGAACGAGGACGGCCTGCGCGTGGTGGCGGTGGCCACGCGTGCCCTGGCGGCCCGCGCCACGCCCTACACCCCGGCCGATGAGGCCGGCCTCACGCTGGCCGGCTTCCTGGGGTTTCTCGACCCGCCCAAGGCCAGCACGGCCGCCGCCCTCGCGGCGCTGCACCAGTGCGGCGTGGCGGTGAAGGTGCTCACCGGCGACGGCGAAATCAGTACCCGCCGGGTGTGCCGCGAGGTGGGGCTGCCGGTGGCGGGCGTCTTGCTCGGGTCAGACATTGACGCGCTCAGCGACAGCGAGTTGCGGGTAGTCGCCGCTACGCACACTGTCTTTGCCCGCCTCAGCCCGCTGCAAAAGGCGCGGCTCGTGACCCAACTGCAAGCCGCCGGCCACACGGTGGGCTTTTTGGGCGACGGCATCAACGACGCGCCCGCGCTGCGGGCCGCCGACGTGGGTATTTCGGTCGATACGGCCGTGGACATTGCCAAGGAAGCCGCTGACATCATCCTGCTCGAAAAAAGCCTGCTGGTGCTGGCCGAGGGCGTGCAGGAGGGCCGCCGCACCTTCGGCAACACCATCAAGTACATCAAGATGACGGCTTCCTCCAACTTCGGCAACGTATTTAGCGTGCTGGGAGCCAGCGCCTTCCTGCCTTTTTTGCCCATGCTGCCGCTGCACCTGCTGGTGCAAAACCTGTGTTACGACGTATCGCAGCTGGCCATTCCGTGGGACACGCTCGACGCCGACTACCTGGCCCGGCCCCGCCGCTGGGACGCCCGCAGCGTGGGGCGCTTCATGCTGTGCATCGGGCCCCTTAGCTCGGTGTTCGACTACGCCACGTTTCTGCTCATGTACTTCGTTTTCAAGGCGAATGTGCCGGCCGCGCAGGCCCTGTTTCAGTCGGGCTGGTTTGTAGAAGGGCTACTTTCGCAAACGCTCATCGTGCACTTGATTCGCACCGAGCGCCTGCCGTTTGTGCAGAGCACGGCCAGCCGGCCGGTGCTGCTGCTCACGGGCCTCATCGTGCTGGCCGGGTTGGCACTGCCATTTTCGCCCGTGGGGCGCTATTTGGGCTTGGTGCCACTGCCGCTCAGCTACTTCGGCTGGCTGGTGGGCTTTTTGGTGGGCTACGCCGCGCTCACGCAGCTCGTCAAGCGCTGGTACATCCGCCGCTTCGGCGACTGGCTTTAGGCTGAAAACCGGCCCCTGGGTGGCCCGGCTACCCAGGGGCTTATCTGCCCGCGCCGGGTGCGCTAACCTCCGGCGCTACGCACTTGCTTTTCTGTATAAATCATGAAGTTGACCTACTGCTTGCGCGGCGCGGCGCGGGGCTGCTGGTCGTACTTTTGCCGGGCGTATTGCCGGCATTCTTTTAATTCTTTTTTAGTGATGAATTTTTCTACTTCGCGGGCACTACTAGCGGGCAGCCTGCTGGCCCTGGCCGGCACGGCCCACGGCCAGGGCGCCGTGACGCCCCCCTCCTCAGCTACCCCCAACAAGCAGCCGTCGGCGGCCTCGGCCCAGCAGCCCGTGCACATCGACAACGGCCAGCCCAACGACTACCACGGCTGGAGCCTGCACTTCCAGCAAACTATCATCCGGCAGTGGCACGCCGGCTTTTCGGCGCCCTACTCCGATAGCCTGAGCTTGCAGCCCAAGGAAAACGCCAAGATGTCGCTGACCACCACGCTTTACCTGGGCCGGCAGCTCTGGAAAAACGCCACCGTCATCTTCAACCCCGAGGTATCGGGCGGCAGTGGCCTGAGCGGGGCCTCGGGCCTGGGCGGTGCCCTCAACGGTGAAACGTTTCGGGTGGGCTCGCCCGAGCCGGTGCTCTACCTAGCGCGCCTGTATTTGCAGCAGCGCTTCGCGCTGGGGCCAGAGATGGTGGATGATGCCGACGACCTCAACCAGGTGGGTGGGCCGCGCCCGGTGCGCTACCTCAGCATCACGGCGGGCAAGCTGTGCCTGGCCGACTACTTCGACCAGAACAGCTACTCGCACGACCCGCGCACCCAGTTTATGAACTGGACGCTGATGAGCGCCGGGGCCTGGGACTACCCCGCCAACACCCGCGGCTACACCGTGGGCGGCGTGCTCGAATACATCACGCCCGGCCTGGCCGTGCGCTTTGGCTCGACCCTGATGCCGACCTACGCCAACGGCCCTACGCTCGACTTTGGCTACGCCAAGGCCCACGGCGAAACCCTGGAGCTCACCAAAACCTACCGCCTGCGCGGCCACCAGGGCACGGTGCGGGTGCTGGGCTTTCGCAACGTGGCGGCGATGGGCAACTATCAGCAGGCCCTGGGCGCGCCCTACGTGGCCGGCCGGCCCAACATCGAGAGCGTGCGCGTGGCGGGCCACGGCAAAACTGGCTTTGCCCTGAACGTGGAGCAGGAGCTGGGCCACGAGCTGGGCATGTTTGGCCGCCTGAGCTACAACGATGGCAAAAACGAAACATGGGCCTTCACCGAAGTAGACCAGAGCGCGAGCCTGGGCCTGGTGAGCACCGGCGCCCGCTGGCACCGCGCCACCGACCGCCTGGGTTTGGCCGCCGTGGTCAACGGCCTCTCCAGCGGCCACCGCAACTACCTGGCCGCTGGTGGCTACGGCTTCATGCTCGGCGACGGCCGCCTCAACTACGCGCCCGAGTTTATCACGGAGCTGTACTACAGCATCGACTTTCCGAAGTACCACGCCGCCCTCACGCCCGACTACCAGCTGGCCGTGAACCCCGGCTACAACCGCGACCGCAAGGGGCCGATTCACGTGGTGGCGCTGCGCCTGCACGTCGAGTTTTAGGGCGGGGCGGGCTACCTTTAGTAGAGCAACCAAGCGCGCTTTGTTATGACGCCCATCACCCACTTTTCGCAGCTCGACCTGACCAAAACGTACACCTACGCCGACTACCTGACGTGGAAGTTTGATGAGTTCGTGGAGCTTATTAAGGGCAGGGTGATGCGGCCGATGGCGGGGCCTAGTCGGCGGCATCAGGATTATTCTACTAATTTGCTGAGGCAGATTCTGCCAGCTATGACTGGTAGCGTTTGCCGTGTTTACCACGCACCTTTCGACGTGCGCCTAACCACGGCTGGGGCCAACGGCGACCAGCAAATTCGGACGGTGGTGCAGCCGGATATCTGTGTGGTCTGCGACCCAGCCAAGCTTGACGACCGGGGCTGCGTAGGGGCGCCCGACTGGATAGTGGAAATCCTATTGCCCAGCAATACCACCCGCGATACCCGCATCAAGTTTGACCTCTACGAGGAAAGCGGGGTGCAGGAATACTGGATAGTGTACCCTGGTGTGAAAACAGTGGCGGCCTTTACGTTGGTAGACAATCAATATAAGCTGACGGCTGAGTACACTGAGCCGGGGCTGATTCCGGTGGCCACTATACCGGGCTTGGCACTGGAATGGGCCGAAATCTTCACCGAATAACAGCCCTTAGATGGCACAATTACTTCATGCAACTACCAAGACTGGCAGGGCGTCCTTGCCAGTCTTTTGCTTTTTATAGGATAATGAAAAAAGTATTGTTTGCGCTGGCCCTGCTGGCCGCGCTGCCGCTGCGCGGCTGGGCCTGGGGCGTGGATGGCCACCGGGCCGTGGGCCTCATCGCCGCCAATCATCTTAGTGCTAAGGCGCGCACGCAGGTAGCCGCCCTGCTCGGCACCCAGACGCTGGCCCTCGTGAGCACCCAGCCCGACGAGATGCGCTACCTACCCGAATTTAAGGAAACCGCGCCCTGGCACTACGTGAACACGGCCCTGGGCCTGGGCCACGACCAGTACCTGCAAGCCGTGAAAGGCCAGGCTAACCCTAACGCCTACAACGTGTTGGTGGCCAAAATAAAGGAGATGCGCGACCCGGCCAAAACCCAGGCGCAGCGCGCTGAGGCGCTCATCTTCGTGGTGCACATCGTGGGCGACATGCACCAGCCCATGCACACCGGCCGCGCCGAAGACAAGGGCGGCAACGACATCAAGCTGACTTACCGGGGCAAGGATACCAACCTGCACAGCCTCTGGGACAGCGGCCTTATTGATTACCAGGGCCTCACCTAC
>Ga0182232_1000120_pt1 | contig 24318 bp, 19 predicted proteins | sample G6R1MG_30_FD_155484 | JGI IMG/M metagenome (GOLD analysis project Ga0182232, IMG submission 155484) | Phyllosphere microbial comminities from miscanthus, Michigan, USA - G6R3_NF_07NOV2016_LD2 MG | ecosystem: Host-associated > Plants > Phyllosphere > Phylloplane/Leaf | place: USA: Michigan... | reverse complement strand
ACGCCGGCCGCGATCGGCGTGGCGCTCCATCTCGCGGCGCTCGTCCTGCGTCAGGGGGCCGGGCTTCAGGAGGATCGTATCCGGAACGCTGATCTTGCCGACGTCGTGCATGGTCGAGGCGAGGCTGAGTTGCTCAATCTCGCCCTCCGGCAGTCCGAGGCCCCGGGCGATGAGACCGACGAGGCGCGCCACCCGCGCCACGTGGTTGCCGGTCTCGTGGTCGCGGTGCTCGGCGGCCTTCATGAGAAGGTGGACGATCTCGCGCTCGCGCGCGGCAATGAGCTGGGTCGCGGCCTTCACCTCCCGATCGAGCCACGCCGCGCGCTCCCGCTGATCGAGTCGGGCGCGGTTGAGGGCGAGGAGATTCGAAATGCGGGCCCGGATCTCGAGGGGGTCGAAGGGCTTGGCCAGGAAGTCCGTCGCCCCGGCCTCCAGGGCCTCGCGGCGCAGGCTGCGTTGGTCGGAACTCGTCACCATCACCACCGGGACATGCTCGAAGCCCGGTATGGCTCGGGCCGCGCGGATGAAAGCGACCCCGTTCATCCCCGGCATGTCGTAATCCGAGATCGCTACCCCGATGGCGTCCGCCTGCGCCTCGACGAACGCGAGAGCGTCGGCCGGGCGCGTGAAGTCGCGCACGGTGCAATCCGGGATCGTGCGGATCGCCTCCGCCATCAACAGGTTGTTGAGGGGGGTGTCATCGAGGACGAGAACGAACATCGGGTTGGCCCTGCGATTGCCCGTTCACGGCATACGGCCCCTTGCGGGGCTTGCGCCGGGCCGCGCGTTCCTCCGTCCAATCTGTACCATCCGGGTCAGCTTGGCAGCCCGTCCCGCGCCACAGGGTTACCGAAATCCTACGCCGCCCCGACTTTCCAAATCCGTCCGATCTCGTCGGGATGGCGGATTTGGGCTTCCCTCAAGCCGACACCGGATCAGACGACCACCGTGATCTCTTCCGCGGCGCGGGTGAGGCCCGTGTAGAGCCACCGGTCCCGGTGCTCGCGGAAGGCGAAGGATTCGTCGAACAGCACCACGCTGTCCCATTGCGAGCCCTGCGCCTTGTGCACGGTGAGGGCGTAGCCGTAGGTGAACTCGTCGGTCTCACGGCGCAGGAAGGCCGGGATCTCCTCCTCGGAGCCGGACATCACGGCGCGCAGCACCTTGATGTCCACGGGGCGCCGCCGGAGGGCGGGATCGTCGTCCGGCACCACGTCGAGGCGGATCGTGTCCGGGCGCTGGGCCGCGCGCTGGGCCTGCACGGTCCAGGTCGAACCGTTGAGGAGGCCCTTGGTGCGATCGTTGCGCAGGCACACGAGCTTCTCGCCCACCGCCGGCATCGGATCGACGTGGCCGGCGATCTCGCGCAGGCGGTTGTTGTAGAGGCGCCGAGTCTTGTTCATGCCAACTAGGACCTGATCGGCGGCGATGACGGCGTTCGGATCGAGATTGCGGCGCGAGACCACCCGGCTGCGGCCGTATTCACCGATGGCGAGGCGCCCGCCCTCGCGGACCGTCATCGCCATGCGGACGATGGGATCGTCGGCGGCCTGGCGGTGAACCTCGGTCAGCATCACGTCGGGCTCGGCCTCCGTGAAGAAGCCGCCGCCGCGCACGGGGGGCAGCTGCGCCGGATCGCCGAGCACGAGGACCGGCTTGTCGAAGGACAGGAGGTCGTTGCCGAGATCGGAATCCACCATCGAGCATTCGTCGATGATCACGAGTTCGGCCTTCGAGATCGGCCCCGTCCGGTTGAGGGTGAAGGCCGGACCGCCGTCCTCCGTCTCCTTGGTGCGGTAGATGAGGCTGTGGATCGTCGCCGCGTCGTGGCAGCCCTTGGCACGCATCACCGACGCCGCCTTGCCCGTGAAGGCGCCGAACACCACGGTGCCGTCGACGTCGTCGGCGATGCGGCGGGCGAGCGTGGTCTTGCCGGTACCGGCATAGCCGAACAGGCGGAACACCGGGGCGCCGCCGTCCTTGCGCCAGGCCGCGATGGCCTTGAGCGCCGCGTCCTGCTGCGGCGCGAACCGGGTCGGCAGGGTGGTGTCGGTCGAGCCCGCGTCGCTCACGGCCAGCGCACGGTGGGCGGCAGGGACGACAGGATCGAGGCGACGTTGCCGCCGGTCTTGAGGCCGAAGATGGTGCCCCGGTCGTGCAGCAGGTTGAACTCGACGTAGCGCCCGCGCCGGACCTGCTGCTCGATCCGGTCGTCTTCCGTCCACGGCTTGTCGAGGTTGGCGCGCATGATCGCCGGATAGGCGTTGAGGAACGCGCCGCCCACGTCGCGGGTGAAGGCGAGGTCGGCGGCCGGGTCGCCGGTCCAGTGATAGTCATAGAAGATGCCGCCGATGCCGCGCGGCTCCTTGCGGTGGGGCAGGTAGAAGTACTCCTCGCACCAGGCCTTGTAGCGGGCGTAGTCGGCGGCCGGCGCGTGGGCGTCGCACGCCGCCTTCATGGCCGCGTGGAAGGCGTGGCTGTCGGGGTCGTCCTGGGTGCGCCGCCGGTCGAGGACGGGGGTGAGGTCGGCCCCGCCGCCGAACCACGTCCGCGTGGTCGCGACGAACCGGGTGTTCATGTGGACGGTCGGCGCGTTCGGGTTCCACGGATGCGCGATGAGCGAGATGCCGGTGGCGAAGAAGCGCGGGTCCTCCGCCGCCCCCGGCATCTGCGCCCGGAACTCGGGGGCGAACTCGCCGTGCACGGCCGAGACGTGGACGCCGGCCTTCTCGAACACCCGGCCCTTGATCATCGCCATGGTGCCGCCGCCGCCGGGCGCCCCGGTGTGGTCGGTGCGCTGCCACGGCGTCTTCTCGAACTTGCCCGGCGCGGACGGTGCGTCCGGGTGGAACGGCCCCGTGGCCTCCGCCTCCAGGACCTCGAAGGCAGCGACGATGCGGTCGCGCAGGGTGGTGAACCACGCCGTCGCCTCGCCCTTCAGGGCGTCGAGTTCGGCCGGGGCCAAGGGGACGAAGGGCGTGTCGGGGCGCTGCATGGCCCCGATGTCCCATCCCGTGCCGCGGGCGTCAATGTGAGCCTCAATCCTTGCCGACGCCCATGAGCAGGCGCTCGGTCTTCGCGTCTTCGATGCGGTTGACCATGCGCCGGCCTTCATGGACGTCGCGCACCGTCTTCGTCGCGGTGATGCAGGACTGGACCAGCATGATTACGCCCATGGCGAAGTAGCCCTTCATCCAGATGTCGACGGGCATGAATAGGATGCCGAGCGCCACCATGAGGGCGGCCCCGAGGAACGACGCGTAGGTGAAGGCGACCCAGGCGCCGGAATGCTGCGTGGTTTCGTTGGACATGGCGGTGTTCCTTCGGTGGGGATCGAGAACGGTCGGGAGGGGTGTGGTCAGAGAGCGGCCGCGCGGCCGCGCAGGCGTTCGAGGACCGCAGCAGCCGTGGGGCGGGTGGCCCTGCCGAAGCCCTCGCGCTCGAGGCGCGCGGCGATGTCGGCGCCGGGTTCGATGTCTGCGAGCGCCGCCTCCGTGTCGGCGGCCTGCGCCTGGCGGTCGCGCAGGCGGGCCAGCGTCGCCTCGGCCTCCGTCAGGGTGGCGCGGTCCTCAGGGGTAGCGGCAACGCCGAGGCGGCGGGCGGATTCGGCCGCCGCTGCGATGCGCCGCCCGCGTTCGAGCTCGGCCTGCCGGCGGGTCGCGTCGGCCACCACGGCGCGCAGGCGTGCGAGTTCGCGACTGAACCGGTCCCGGGCCGTGCGGATCGCCGCCGCCTCGGATTCGAGCTCGGCGATGGCCTCGGCGGCCTCGCTCGCGAGGGTGTCGCGGTTCGCCGCCAGGGCCGCCACCGCGCGCTCCTCCAGATCGGCCGCGCGGGCCTCGACCTCGGCGAGGCGGCGCCCCTCCGCCTTGTCGCCGGCTTCCGCCGTGGCAAGCGCCATGCGGCTGCGCTCGAGGGCGGCGCGGGTCTCGCGGATCTGCTGATCGAGGATGAGCAGGGCGTTGCGGTCGATGAGGTCTTCGCGGGCCTGGGCGGCGGCTCCCCGCGCGAGGGTTCGGAACAGGTTGAACATGGGCTGTCTCCCGGCTGACGGCCGCTGCCGTCGCCAGGAAAGTGCCATAGTTTGAACAACGTTCAAGTGCGGTTATGCACACCGTTCAAATGAGCGGCGTGGCCGCCCGTCTGCCGCAAACCCTCGCCGACGATCATCGCGGCGCAGACCGCGACGTTGAGCGAGCGCAAACCCGGCCGGATCGGCACCACCACCCGCGCGTCGGCCGCCGCGTGGACCGCCTCAGGAACGCCGGCCGATTCGCGGCCCATGAGCAGGCAGTCGTCCGGCGCATAGGCGAAGTCGGCATAGGGGACCGCGCCCTGCGTGGTGGCAAGGACGAGGCGGAGGCCCGACTCTTCGCGCCACTGCGCGAACGCGGCCCAGGAGCGGTGCCGCGTGATCGCCACATGGTCGAGATAGTCGAGCCCCGAGCGGCGCAGGTGACGGTCGGACACGTCGAACCCCGCCGGCTCGATGATCTCGACGGCAACCCCGAGGCAGGCGCAGAGGCGCAGGAGCGTGCCGGTGTTCTGGGGAATGTCGGGCTGGTAGAGGGCGAGGCGGAGCATGCGAGGCTTCAGGTTGGAGTGCGCTGCGAGGCGAGCCGGGTTCGCCCTGCGCGCCGGGTCTGCGGGTTCGCCGGCCGGGCCCACGGAACGACAGCGTGGTATCCGGCGTCGTCACGCCGGGCCTGACGGCCTCGTCATGCGGCATCGCCCCCCGGTTGGCGGGGTCGGACCCGCGCTTAACTAACGAATCGCATCGGCAACGAAAAATCGGAAAAGACATGTTCCTCGATTGGCTCGAACGCCGCATCGATCCGTTCGCGGCCTTCGAGGATGGGCGGATGCCCCCGAAGACCGTGACCGGGTTCTCCGGCTTTTACCTCAAGCCCGTGCGCGCGGCCTTGGCGGTCCTGTTCGTCGTTGCCCTCGTCGCCGGCACCGTCGAGGCCTCGCTCTATCTGTTGATGGGCTGGTTCATCGATCTCCTGAACACCGCCGACCGGGCGACGTTCTGGGCCGACCACGGCACGAAGGTAATGCTGGCGGGCGGCCTCGTCCTCGTGGTGCGGCCGATCACGATCTGGCTGCACGAGATCCTGTCGAACCAGCTCATCGTGCCGCAAGTCACGAACCAGATCCGCTGGCGCACCCACCTCTACACGTTGGGCCACTCGCTCTCGTACTTCCAGGCGGACTTCGCCGGGCGCCTCGCCAACCGGGTGGTGCAGGTCGGGCCCGCTGTCCGCGAACTCGCCGTCGTGTTCATCGACACCCTGCTGTACGTCGCCATCTACGCCGTGACGGCTGTAGGTCTGTTCGGCTCCATCTCCCTGTGGCTCGCCCTGCCGGTGGTGCTGTGGGTCGTCGCCTACGGGTTCCTCACCCGCTGGTTCGTGCCCCGCGCCCGCAAGCGCTCCCTCGTCACCGCCGACACCCGCTCGGCCCTGATCGGGCGCATCGTCGACAGCTACACCAACATCCTGACGGTGAAGCTGTTCGCCCGCGACCGCGAGGAGCGCGCCGCCGTGCGCGATGCCGTCGACGTCCACACCAAAGCCTACCTGCACCAGTTCCGGCTCGTGAGTTCGACCACGACGGCGTTGGGCATCCTCAACAGCCTGCTCATCGTGTCCACGGCCGGCGTCTGCCTCGCCCTGTGGCAGCGCGGCGGCATGACCACGGGCGAGGCGGCGGCCGGACTCGCCCTCGTGCTGCGCCTCATGGCCATGTCCGGCTGGGTGATGCAGACCGTGCGCGGCATCTTCGAGAATGTCGGCGTGATCCAGGAGAGCATGCAGACCATCGCGCGGCCCCACGCCATCACCGACCGGCCGGATGCCGGGACCCTCGCGGTCACGGGTGGCGACATCCGCTTCGAGGACGTCAGCTTCCATTACGGCCGCGACGATTCCAGCATCATCGCGAATCTCGACCTGCATATCCGGGCCGGCGAGAAGGTCGGCCTCGTCGGCGTCAGCGGCGCCGGCAAGACCACGATCACGGCCCTGCTGCTACGCCTGCACGACATCGAATCCGGGCGTATCCGCATCGACGGCCAGGACATCGCGAACGTCAGCCAGGAATCCCTGCGCAGCGCCATCGCCATGGTGACCCAGGACACCTCGCTGCTGCACCGCTCGATCCGCGACAACATCGCGTATGGCCGCCCCGACGCCACGCGGGCCGAGGTCGAGCGGGCGGCGCGCCTCGCGCAGGCCGACGGCTTCATCGCCGACCTCATCGATCACAAGGGGCGGACGGGCTACGATGCCCAGGTCGGCGAGCGCGGCGTGAAACTGTCGGGCGGCCAGCGTCAGCGCATCGCCATCGCACGGGTGATTCTCAAGGACGCGCCGATCCTGATCCTCGACGAAGCGACCTCGGCCCTCGACAGTCAGGTCGAGGCAGCGATCCAGGACAGCCTCGACACCCTGATGCAGGGCAAGACCGTTCTCGCCATCGCCCACCGTCTCTCGACCATCGCGGCCCTGGACCGCCTCATCGTCATCGAGGCGGGCCGAATCGTCGAGGAGGGAACCCACGCGTCCCTCATCCGCTCGGGCGGTCTCTACGCCCGCCTGTGGCAGCGGCAATCCGGCGGCTTCCTCGGCGAGGCCGCCGGGACTTCGTCCTACGAGGATGCGGCTGAGTAGAGCGCGACGGATCCGCCCGCCCCGTTGGCGGGTCGCGGCAGCACGGTCGCGGCCGCGACGCGGTTCCGGCCCAGGTTCTTGGCGCAATAGAGCGCCCGGTCGGCGGCCGCGACGAGGTCGGACGCTTCGACGCCACAGCGCCCGGCAGCCCCATGGGCGACGGTGACACCGACGCTCGCCGTGACGATCCAACCGGCCTGCTCCGGGCCGTAGCGAAGCGCCAAACCCTCGACGGCGGCGCGGAGGCCCTCGCCGAGACCGAGGGCCTCGTCTGGCGACCGCCCGGGTAAGAGCGCCATGAACTCCTCCCCGCCGTAGCGGGCCAGGAGGCCGCCGGCCTCGCGGACCCGCCCGTCGAGGACCGCCGCGATGGCGACGAGGCAGCGGTCGCCTTCGGGGTGGCCCGCCGTGTCGTTGATGCGTTTGAAATGGTCGATGTCGACCGCAATGACGGCGTACCACCCCTCGGCCGCGTCCCAGTCGGCCGCGAGGGTGGCGTCGAAGGCACGCCGGTTGGTGAGGCCCGTCAGGACATCGGTCTCGGACAAACGCTTGAGCCGCGCATTGGCGGCCTCGAGTTCCGCCGCCTGTTCCTCCAAGGCGAGGCGCAGGAGGAACGCCTGCTTTTCCTGCTGCTCCCGCGAGAAGCTGATCTTGAGGGGAACGAGGACCAAGCTCGCCACGAGAAGGGGCAATCCATACCCGAAGAGGCCACCGCCAGCGAGGCTGTCACGGGGCAGGGCCATGACCCAACCGAGGTAGAGCGTGAAGGCGAGGCCGCAGAAGACGAGGCTGTGACGGAACGACAGGGGAGCGATGAGACCGACCGACAACGGCACGATGACCGCGAGGACGAGATACACGTCGGCATGCGCGGCGGGTGCGATCCGGGCACTGTTGAGGACGATGCCCATATCGACGAGGCTCGTGGCCGTGATCGCGGTGGCGATGCGCAGGGCCGACGGCTCTCCCCGCAGCGACAGGATCGCCGCGATGGCGATGGGGACGAACACGCCCAGGGTAAGGGTGGCCGGTATCACGAAGGCGTCAGGCCCGAAGGCGTCGAAATCGAGTTTCAGCGACAGGACGTTGAAGACGACGAAGACCAGGAGCCAGGAGCGCACGACGGTGGCCGGATTTTGCGGCGGCTCGGCACGAAATCGTGCCTCCAACGCGGGCGAGAGCCGCAGCCGGTGCCACGGGCGAGTTCGCTTTTCTTCGAGCGCGCTGCGCAACATGGGGTTGTAGCGTTCCTAGGGGCGGGCATTTGTCCGAGACCGTACCGATGGGTTTCGGCCGCGTAAACGGCCCGACACACTGTCGCGGGCGCCTTGATCCAACATGGTTTTGGTTTTGTGTCTCACCCATGATACGACGCCGCCATGCTCAAGGACCGCGCCAGGTTGTACTGCCGTCTCGGGCCGCCGTAGGCCCCCCCGGCTTCGGACGACCCGATGCCCCGGCGCCGCTGACTGGCGGCGTTTTCCCTTGGCGATCCTGCGTGCCCCTCGCCCCGTATGGGCCCGGCACCGGGACGACGCGGACTGCTTTTTCCATGACCCGACGGACCCTGCGGAGCGAATGGGCTCCCGATATCACGCGCGAAATTCTGGCCGGGACGGTGGTGGCGCTGGCCCTCATCCCCGAGGCCATCGCCTTCTCCCTCATCGCCGGGGTCGACCCCAAGGTCGGCCTCTACGCGTCGTTCTGCATCGCCGTGGTCTCGGCCTTCGCGGGCGGGCGCCCGGCGATGATCTCGGCGGCCACGGGCGCCATGGCGCTCGTGATGGTGACCCTGGTGAAGGAGCACGGCCTCGGCTACCTCTTCGCCGCCACCCTGCTGACCGGATTCCTCCAGATCTGCGCCGGCCTCGCCCGCCTCGGCAACCTCATGCGCTTCGTCTCGCGCTCGGTGGTCACCGGCTTCGTCAACGCCCTCGCGATCCTCATCTTCCTCGCGCAGATGCCCGAACTCCTCGGCCAGGGGACGACCGTCTACGCCATGACGGCCGCCGGCCTCGCGATCATCTACGGCCTGCCGTACCTCACGAAGGCCGTGCCCTCCCCCCTCGTCGCCATCGTGGTGCTGACGGGCGTGGCCATGGCCCTCGGCCTGCCGATCCACCAGGTCGGCGACATGGGCGCCCTGCCGACGGAACTGCCGGTCTTCGCCCTGCCGGGGGTGCCGCTCACCTGGGAGACGCTTCGGATCATCCTGCCCTATGCCCTCACCCTCACGGTGGTGGGCCTCCTCGAAAGCCTGATGACGGCGGCGATCCTCGACGAGATGACCGACACGGGCTCGGACAAGAACCGCGAATGCGCCGGCCAGGGTCTCGCCAACATCGTGGCCGGCTGTTTCGGCGGCATGGCCGGCTGCGCCATGATCGGCCAGTCCGTCATCAACGTCTCGTCGGGCGGACGCGGGCGGCTCTCGACCCTGTGGGCGGGGGCGTTCCTGCTGTTCCTCATCGTCGTGCTCGGTCCCTACGTGGCGCAGATCCCCATGGCGGCCCTGGTGGCCGTGATGATCATGGTGTCGATCAACACCTTCCAGTGGCGCTCCCTCGTCACCCTGGCGACGAACCCGAAGAGTTCGAGCGTCGTGATGCTCGGCACCGTCGCGGTGGTGGTGGCGACCCACGACCTCGCCCGCGGCGTCCTGTTCGGCGTGGTGCTCAGCGGCCTGTTCTTCGCCCACAAGGTGACGCGCTTCTTCGCTGTCACCTCCGACCGCGCGGGCGCCACCCGGACCTACTGGGTGACGGGTCAGATCTTCTTCGCCACGGCGCAGGCGTTCCACGATGCCTTCGCGTTTCGCGAGGACGACCTGACGGGCCTCGTCATCGACCTCTCGGCGGCGCAGTTCTGGGATCTGACCGCCGTGAACGCCCTCGACCGTGTGGTGCTGAAGTTCCGCCACCACGGCGTGGCCGTGACCCTCGTCGGCATGAACAGCGCCACGGCTACGATGGTCGAGCGCCTGGCCACCCACGACAAGCCCGGCGCGACCCTTGCCTCCGGGCACTGAACGCCCGACGGACAGACGGGCGCGTCTGTCCTTGCGAAGGCGAGCGACCGGGTAGCCACGGCCGGGGCGCCGTGGTTTCAAGAGTTCCAGACTTCGCGCCATGCGAGGGAGAATCATGACCGAGCTGCACCCCGAGATCGCCGCCGTCACCGCGCGGATCGTCGAACGCTCAGGCCCATCGCGAAAGGCGTATCTCGATCTCATCGCCCGCGAGCGCGACTCCGGCGTCCGCCGCCCGATGCTGAACTGCGGCAATCTCGCCCACGGGTTTGCCGCCTCCGGCGAGGACAAGGCTGCGATCCGGGCCGGCCGCGCCATGAACATGGCCATCGTCACGGCCTACAACGACATGCTCTCGGCCCACCAACCCTACGGTCGCTACCCCGACCAGATGAAGATCTTCGCCCGCGAAGTCGGCGCCACGGCGCAGGTGGCGGGCGGCGTGCCGGCCATGTGCGACGGGGTCACGCAGGGCCAGCGCGGCATGGAGCTGTCCCTGTTCTCGCGCGACACCATCGCGCTCTCCACCGCTGTCGCCCTCAGCCACGGCATGTTCGATTCCGCCGCGCTGCTCGGCATCTGCGACAAGATCGTGCCGGGCCTGATCATCGGCGCCCTGCGGTTCGGCCACCTGCCGATGATCCTGATCCCGGCCGGTCCCATGCCGTCCGGCATCGCCAACAAGGAGAAGCAGCGGGTCCGCCAGCTCTACGCCGAGGGCAAGGTCGGGCGCGACGAACTGCTCGAATCTGAATCCGCTTCCTATCACGGGGCCGGCACCTGCACCTTCTACGGCACGGCCAATTCCAACCAGATGATGATGGACGTCATGGGCCTGCACATGCCCGGCGCCTCGTTCATCAACCCGGGCACGAAGCTGCGCCAGGCGGTGACGCGGGCCGCCGTACACCGCCTCGCCGAGATCGGGGCCGACGGCAACGATTACCGGCCGATCGGCCGCTGCATCGACGAGAAGGCCATCGTCAACGCCGTGGTGGGGCTGCTGGCGACCGGCGGCTCGACGAACCACGCCATCCACCTGCCCGCCATGGCGCGCGCCGCCGGCATCGTCCTCGACTGGGAGGATTTCGACCGCCTCTCGGCCGTGGTGCCCCAGGTGGCGAAGGTCTATCCCAACGGCTCGGGCGACGTGAACCACTTCCACGCCGCCGGCGGCATGAGCTACGTCATCGCCAGCCTCATCGATGCCGGGCTGCTGCACGACGATATCCTCACGGTGGCGGGTTCGCGCCTGCGCGATCACGCCCGCGACCCCAAGCTCATCGACGACGCCCTGGTGTTCGAGGACGCGCCCGAGAAGTCCCACGACGAGGGCATCCTGCGCAGCCCCGCCCAGCCGTTCAAGGCCGATGGCGGCATGCGCCTCGTCAAGGGCAACCTCGGCCGGGCGACCTTCAAGACCAGCGCCGTCGAGCCCGCCCGCTGGACCGTGGAAGCCCCGGCCCGCGTCTTCGATGATCAGGACGACGTGCTCGCCGCGTTCAAGGCCGGTGAACTCGAACGCGACGTGGTGGTGGTGGTCCGCTTCCAGGGGCCGCGCGCCAACGGCATGCCCGAACTGCACAAGCTCACCCCCCAGCTCGGCGTCCTGCAGGACCGGGGGTTTCGCGTGGCGCTGGTCACGGATGGGCGGATGTCGGGGGCGTCGGGCAAGGTTCCGGCGGCGATCCACCTCAGCCCGGAGGCCCTCGGCGGCGGCCCGCTCGCGAAGATCCGCGACGGCGACCTAGTGCGCCTGAGCGCCGAGGACGGCAGCCTCGATGTGCGCGTCGATCCGGCCGAATGGGAGGCCCGCCCCGACGCGGCGCCCCCGCCCCCCGCCTTCGGCACCGGCCGCGAACTCTTCGCCTTCCTGCGTCACGGCGCCGACGGAGCCGAGCAGGGCGCCTCCGCCATGCTGGCCGCCGCCGGCTTGTAGGATCATGCCCGGCCCGCGCTCCGCCGAAGGTGAGGTCGGGCGCGGGTCCCCTCTCCTGGAAGGAGAGGGACAGGGTGAGGTGTGGGACATCTCCGGATAGGTCCCACACCTCACCCCAACCCTCTCCTTCCAGGAGAGGGAGCCCGTCGAGACTGTTCGATCCGGAGCCGTCGAACGGGCACCACCGCACTCCAACGCCACCGAGGCCCACCCCATGACCAGCATCGACGCGCTGATGCGCTCCGTTCCCGTCATTCCCGTCCTCGTGATCGAGGATGTCGCGCATGCCGAGCCCATCGCCCGCGCCCTGGTGGCGGGCGGCCTCACCGCCCTGGAGGTGACCCTGCGCACCCCCGCCGCCCTCGAGGTGATCCGCGCCATGCGCCAAGTCGAAGGCGCCGTGGTCGGCGCCGGCACGGTGCTCAACCCGCGCGACCTCGACGCGGCCCTGCAGGCGGGGGCGCAGTTCATCGTCTCCCCCGGCCTCACGGAACCCCTCACCCGCGCGGCCCTCGACCGGGGCGTGCCCTACCTGCCGGGTGTCGCCAATTCGGCCGACATCATGCGCGGCCTCGATCACGGGCTCGACCGGTTCAAGTTCTTCCCCGCCGAGGCGGCGGGCGGCATCAAGGCCCTGAAGGCCCTGGCCGGCCCGTTCCATCAGGTCCGCTTCTGCCCCACCGGCGGCATCACGGAGGCGAGCGCCCCCGACTGGCTCGCCCTCAAGCCCGTGCTCTGCGTCGGCGGCTCCTGGGTGGTGCCGGCGGGACTACCGGACGAGGCGGTCATCCGCCGCTCGGCCGAGGCGGCCGCCCGCTTGCGCGCCGCCTGACCGACTCCGGGCGACGGCATCCGGCGCTTGCAATGGATCGTCCGGTTCCGTCCGATCACTTCGGACGGCGCCCGCGCGTCGCCGAACCGATCAGGCGGCCTCGTCTTCCGGACGCGCAATCCTGAGAAGAGCGTCGATTTCCCGCGCCGGGCGAGGAGAGCTGAAGAGAAAGCCCTGCATCTCGTGGGCGCCCTCGGCCTGGACGGCGCTGCGCTGAACCTCGGTTTCGATGCCTTCCACCAGGGTCGTCATGTTCAGGCTTCGGCCAAGGCCGATGATCGCACGGATGATCGCGGACGCCTCCGGTTTCTCCCCGATCTCGCGAACGAACGACCGATCGATCTTGATCTTGTCGAAGGGGAAACGGCGCAGGTAGCTGATGCTCGAGTAACCGGTGCCGAAATCGTCCATGGCGATGCGGACGCCGAAGCCCCGCAGGGCGTGCAGCGTCTTGAGGTTCGCGTCCGTTTCCTCGAGGAGCACGCTCTCGGTGATCTCCAGCTCGAGGCGCCTCGGATCGAGGCTGCTTTCGGAGAGCGCCGAGAGGACCATCGCGGTGAAGTTGCGTTGCCGCAGCTGATGGGGCGACACGTTGACGGCGACCCGGATATGACTGGGCCAGCGTGCGGCATCCCGGCAGGCCCGCCGCAGCACCCATTCGCCCAAGGGCACGATCAGACCGGTCTCCTCCGCGATGGGGATGAACACGGCCGGGCTCGTGAGACCGCGTTCGGCGTGCCGCCACCGCACCAGGGCTTCGAGGCCGATCACCGCGTTGCTGCCGAGATCGACCAGCGGTTGATAGAAGACCTCGAAGCGGTCGTTCGTCAGCGCCTCCCGCAATTCCTGCTCGAGGCTGAGGCGGGCTCGCGCGCGCTCGTCCATCTGGACCTCGAAGACGCGATACGTTCCGCGCCCGTCCGCTTTGGCCTGGTAGAGCGCGAGGTCGGCGTTCTGCAGGAGGGGAATGACGTTGCCATCGTCCTCGCCGGACAGCACGATCCCGGCACTCATGCCGATCTCGACCCGCAATCCCTCGATATCGTAGGGCGCGCTCACCGCCGCGATCAGCCGCCGGGCCAGCGATTCCGCGTCGGTCAGCGTCTCGACCCGGTGCAGGACGACGAACTCGTCGCCGCCCATGCGCGCAACGGTGGCGCCCCCCCGCCCCCCTCGCTGCAGCCGCTGCGCCACCTGCCGCAGGAGCTTGTCGCCCGTCGCGTGGCCGAACCCGTCGTTGACGGGTTTGAATCGGTCGAGATCGAGGCACAGCACGGCGAGGGCCTGGCCCGGCCTCAGCTGCCCCAGCATCGCGTTGCCGATCTCGTGGAGGGCCACACGGTTCGGCAGATCCGTCAGGGCGTCGTGCCGCGCCATGTAGGTGATGCGATCCTCGTTGCGGCGGCGCTCGGTCACGTCCTCGAAGGTCGCGACCCAACCGCCGCCGCTCATGGCCCGGTGGGTCGCCGAGACCGTGCGGCCATCCGCGAGTGCCCGCAGGATCGACGTCGCCTGCCCCTGGAGGAGGGAGGTTCTGGTGCCTTCGCAGAGGGCATCGACCGTCAGTTCGGGATCATAGCGCCCGAGGCCGACCAGGCTCTCGACGATCTGTCGCTGGTTCATGCCGACTCGCAGATGGTCGGGTCCGAGCCTGAAAATCTCGAGATAACGCTTGTTCCAGACGAGCAGGCGGCCCCCCGAATCGAACATGCACAGCCCTTGGCTCATGTTCTCCAACGCCGCATCGAAAAGTCTGTTCTGTTCGATGACCCGGGCGTTCGGCGTCGAGAGACCGAGACCGTCAGTGGGGTGGAAGACGCCGCCGAAGGCCATGTCTCTTCTCTGAGTCGACGGCCAACCGAAAGTCGAACAGCGCACGACCGTGGCAGCGTCGCTCCACTGCCATGCACATCCGATGGAAACCGATGAGGAGAGACGAAATGCACGCATGAACTCAGATCATCGAATAAACAAACCTGTATCTTAATGTAGAAGTGTTAATGTTTTAGTTGCCGAACAACAGGGCATTTGCCTAACCGGACGCCACAGTGACTGCCTAGCCCTGCGTCAAGCCGATCGGGCCGCCTTGGACTCCACGCATCCCATCGGGAGTACCGTCGATCGGCCCGCGGATTGAAAGTCGTCTTCCCATCCCGCGCTGCCGGTCCGGAGATTCAGTGTCGATCCCGGAGTGGTGGCGCATGACGACCGCCCCCGGTTGGCACCGGACCATTGGAGGGCCTATCTCCCGGCCGGAGACCATCCATCCAGACGGGAGACACCCTTGGCACACGAGACCAGCGGACCGCCGCAGATGCACGCGACCACCATCCTGATGGTCCGCAAGGGCGGGCGCGTCGTCATCGGCGGCGACGGGCAGGTCAGCCTTGGACAGACCATCGTGAAGGGCAATGCCCGCAAGGTCCGGCGGCTGGCCAAGGGCACGGTGATCGGCGGGTTCGCCGGGGCCACGGCGGACGCCTTCACCCTGTTCGAGCGGTTGGAAGCCAAGCTCGAACAGTATCCGGGCCAGCTCACCCGCGCCTGCGTCGAACTCACCAAGGACTGGCGCACCGATCGTTACCTGCGCCGCCTCGAAGCGATGATGCTCGTGGCGGACCGGGAGGTCGGCCTGCTGCTGTCCGGGTCCGGCGATGTGTTGGAGCCTGAACACGGCGTCATGGCTATTGGTTCGGGTGGTAATTACGCCCTGGCCGCCGCTCGCGCCCTCGAAGACAGTGCGTATGACGCGGAGACCATCGTCCGTCGGTCCATGGGAATCGCAGCCGAAATCTGTGTCTACACAAACAGCAGTATCGTCATCGAAGCCCTCGACACTATCGAGACCGCGCCACGCCTCGTCGAAGATTAACGATCTTTTGGATTCTTATCCCCTAAAACCCTTGAAACGGTCTTCGGGGGGTTAAAGGACCATCATGCGTATCAAGGCGAAGATCCTGGCGTTCGTCATCGCCTGCAGCGCGATGACGCTCCTCGTGGCAGGCATCGGCATCGGCACCGTGCGCACCCTCCACGACGCGGTGGAACACGGGCGACAGGCGAGCCAGCGTGCCCTCGACGCGGCGACCCTGAACCGTCACGTCGCCACCGTCGTGCTCGAATCGCGGGGCATCTACGCGGCCAAGGATACGGCCGACGCGGCCAAGTACGCCGTCCGCCTCCGTCAGAGCGTGGCGGACATGAACGCAGTGCTGAAGGCTTGGCCACCGCGTGCCACGGCGGCCGAGGAAACCGTGTTTGCCAAAGTCGTCGAGGGTGCGGCGGCCTTCACCAGCCTGCGCCTCGAGACCGCGCGCCTCGGCACTGAGGTGTCGCCGAAGGCCGCGGCGGAGCTCGGCTTCAACGAGGCCAACCGAGCGAATCGGCAATCCTTCCAGGACAGCATCGACACCCTCGTGGCCGATGGCCTGTCCCGCCTCGCGGGCATCGAGCGGACGGCCGACGACTTCTACTCCGAGCGCATGATCGTGCTCCTGGCTCTCGCCGTCGGCGCGCCCCTCACGTGCCTTGTACTCGGCCTCGTCATCGGCCACGGCCAGATCGCCCGGCCCCTCGTGGGCGTCTCGGCCGCCATCGGTCGCCTGTCGGCCGGCGACCTCAACCTCCCCGCTATGGCACCGCGCCGGGACGAGATCGGGGACATCGAGCGCAGCATGCAGGTGTTCGCCAACACCATGCGCGAAGCCGCGATCCTGCGGGCCGATCAAGACCAGGCGGCCAAGGACGCCAGCATCCGGCGCCGCGGCGAGCGCGTCGATCTCGCCGACCGGTTTCAGGGCAGCGTCGGCGGTCTCGTCGGCACCCTTTCGGGCGCGGCCTCGACTCTCGAGGGAACGGCCCGGACCATGGCCCGCAACGCCGAACACGCCGAGACCCGGTCGAGCGCCGTGATGGCGGCGGCCGACACCACCGCCCACAACGTCCAGGCCGTGGCAGCCGCCACGGAGGAACTCGCCGCGACGGCCGACGCCATCGGCCATCAGGTCGCGCAGACCTCCTCGGCCGCCGCCGGGGCCGTCGCCAGTGCCGAGCGCACCCGGGCGCGGGTCGACACCCTCGCCGCAAGCGCCGCGCGTATCGGCGACGTCGTCGCCCTCATCTCCAACATCGCTGGCCAGACCAACTTGCTGGCCCTGAATGCGACCATCGAGGCGGCCCGCGCCGGGGAAGCCGGTCGGGGCTTCGCCGTGGTCGCGGCCGAGGTGAAGGATCTGGCGTCGCAGACCGCCCAGGCGACGCAGGAGATCACCGCCCAGATCGCCACCATCCAGACGGCGACCCGCGAAACCGTGGAGGCCATCGCGGAGATCGGCACCACCATCGGCGACGTCCACGGCATCGCCCGCGGTGTGGCCACCGCCGTCGAGGAACAGAAGATCGCCACCCAGGCCATCGCACGGAGCATCTCGGACGCCGCCCACGGCACCCGGGACGTGACCCAGACCATGGCGCAGGTTCGGGCTGCCGCGGCCGAGGTCGGCATCGGCGCCGCGCAGGTTCTGAATGCGGCGGCCGACCTGTCCCGCCGGACCACCAGCCTCGACGGCGAGGTTTCGAGCTTCGTCGGCACGATCCGGGCGGCCTGAACCGCATCCCCGGCGGCCCCGGCCGCTTGCACCCTGGTCAGGCGCGCGCGACGCGCTTAAGTCGGCGGTGTGGAACAGACTTCGCCCACCCCCGACTTCTCCGTCCCCGGTGACGGCCGCCTCCCCGGCCCGACGGCGCTCCTGCGCGAGGCCGTGGCGCGTGGCATCATCACCGACGATCAGGCCCTCGCCCTCGACCGCCTAGCGCGCGAGGGCGGGACCGCGCCCGACGAGCCGCGCGACGACGAGCGCCTGCGCTTCGTCACCGGCTTCGCCGACATCTTCGTGACGCTCGGCCTCGTGCTGTTCCTCGGGGCGGCGACCTATTTCGGGTACGAGCACCTTGGCGCCGTCGCCGGCAACGCCCTGGTGGCGGTGCTGGCCTGGGGCCTCTCCGAATTCTTCACGCGGCGCAGGCGGATGGCCCTGCCGAGCATCGTACTGTTGCTGGCCTTCGCCCATGCCGGCTTCTCGGCTCTCGCGGCGGCCCTCGGGGTGACCGGCGACGGCATGCCGTGGCCCGATCTCGTCGGCCCACGCCCCTTCCAGGCCTTGCCCCTCGCCGGCGCCGCCCTGGGAGCCGTCCTCCTGGTCGCCGCACATTATCGCCGCTTTGCCGTACCCATCACCGTGGCGGCCGGAGCGGCGGCCACGGCTGGCCTCGCCTACGCGCTCATCCTGGCCACGGCGCCGGCCTTCGCCCGAAGCGCGCTTGCCGGCCTGCTGTTCGCGGCGGGGCTCGCGGTCTTCGCCCTCGCCATGCGGTTCGACCTCGCCGATCCGAACCGGCTGACGCGCCGCACGGACATCGCCTTCTGGCTCCATCTCCTCGCCGCGCCGCTTATGGTGCATCCAGTGCTCAGCAAGCTGGCAAGGGGCGACGGCGGAGCCAGCGGGGCGATGCTGGCCGTCCTCGCCATCGTGCTCGTGCTGGCCGTCGTGGCGATCGCCATCGACCGCCGGGCACTCCTCGTCTCCGGCCTCGTCTATGCCGGAATCGCGTTTGGTAGCCTGATCCGCGCGGCGGGCGTCACCGGCGCCACCGTGCCAGCGAGCCTCCTCGCCCTTGGCGCCTTCATCCTGGCGCTCAGCGCCGGCTGGCACCCCTTGCGCGCCCGCGTCCTGCGCGCCCTCCCCCGCCCCTGGGCAGCCCGGCTGCCGCACCCCATCGGAGCGTGATGACCGCCTTTTCCCCCCGCGAGATCGTCTCGGAACTCGATCGCTTCATCGTCGGCCAGGCCGACGCCAAGCGTGCCGTCGCCATCGCGTTGCGCAATCGCTGGCGCCGGCAGCAGCTCACCGGCCCCCTGCGCGAGGAGGTCGCGCCGAAGAACATCCTGATGATCGGCCCCACGGGCTGCGGCAAGACCGAGATCGCCCGGCGCCTCGCGCGCCTCGCCGGCGCCCCGTTCCTCAAGATCGAGGCGACGAAGTTCACGGAGGTCGGCTATGTCGGCCGCGACGTCGAACAGATCGTGCGCGACCTCGTGGAGATCGGCATCGGCCTCGTGCGCGAGGAGAAGCGCCGCTCGGTGAAGGCGAAGGCGGAAGCCGCCGCCGAGGCCCGCATCCTCGATGCCCTCGTCGGCCCCACCGCCAGCCAGGCCACCCGCGACAGCTTCCGCAAGAAACTCCGGGCGAGCGAACTCGACGACAAGGAGGTCGAGATCGAACTCGCGGGCGGGGCGCCGGGCGGACTGCCGATGTTCGAGATTCCCGGCATGCCCGGCGCCTCCATGGGTGCGGTGAACCTCGGCGACATGCTCGGTAAGGCGCTCGGCGGCCAGAAGGGCAAGCCGCGCCGGATGACCGTGAAGGACGCCTACGCGCCGCTGCTCGCCGAGGAATCCGACAAGCTCGTCGACACCGAGGCCCTGACCCAGGAGGCGATCCGCGAGGTCGAGAACAACGGCATCGTGTTCCTCGACGAGATCGACAAGATCTGCGCCCGGGAAGGCCGCTCGTCGGCCGACGTGTCCCGCGAAGGCGTGCAGCGCGACCTCCTGCCCCTCATCGAGGGCACGACGGTGGCGACGAAACACGGGCCGGTGAAGACCGACCACATCCTGTTCATCGCCAGCGGCGCCTTCCACGTCTCGAAGCCCTCCGACCTCCTGCCGGAACTCCAGGGCCGCCTGCCGATCCGCGTCGAGCTGCAGCCCCTCACGGTGGAGGACTTCAAACAGATCCTCACCACCACGGAGGCGAGCCTCCTGAAGCAGACCGTGGCGCTCATGGAGACCGAGGGCGTGACCCTCGAATTCTCCGACGACGCCGTCGACGCGCTCGCGAAGGTGGCGGTGGACGTGAACAATTCCGTCGAGAACATCGGCGCCCGCCGACTCCAGACGGTGCTGGAGCGGGTCATCGACGAGATCTCGTTCACCGCCACCGACCGCTCGGGCGAAACGGTGCCCATCGACGCCGCCTACGTGCGGTCGCGGGTGGAGAGCCTGGCGGCGAACGCGGATTTGAGCCGGTTCATCCTGTAACGGGCCTCAGCCCTCCCACACCTGCCCCGGCCGGAACGCCTCGAAGCGCTCCGGCGCGAGGCCCTGTTCGGCGCAGGCCGCCGCCAGGGCCGCGACGGGTTCCGCGATCCCCTCGTCGGTGAGCTGGAACGTGCCCCAATGGTGGCCGAGCATCCGGTCGGCGCCGAGAAGCAGGCCCGCCGCCACGGCCTCGGCCGGGTCCATGTGCTGGTCGCGCATGAACCAGCGCGGCTCGTAGGCGCCGATGGGGAGCGTCGCCAGACGCGGCGGCCCGAACTGCGCCCGTGCCTCGCGGAAGATCGCGCCGCGGCGAAAGGCGGTGTCGCCGGAATGGTAGTGCACGCCGACCGGTGTGGTCAGGACGAACGAGCACCACAGGGCCATGCGCTTGTCGTTCAGCCCCCGCGCCGACCAGTGGTTGGCGGGGGTCATGTGCACGGTGAGGCCGCCGCCGAGGTCGACGGATTCACCCCAGTCGCGGGTCTCGACATGCATGGTGTCGTCGTAGGCGCGCAGGATCGCGTCGTTGCCGAGCGGCGCCAGGATCAGCGGCTGGTGCGCCTGCCACAGGCGCGCGACGGTGGGACCGTCGAGGTGGTCGTAGTGGTTGTGGGTGATGAGCACCACGTCGATGGGCGGCAGGTCGGCATAGGCGATGCCCGGCGCATTCACGCGTTTCGGCCCGGCGAAGCGCACCGGGCTCGCCCGGCGGGCATAGACGGGATCCACGAGGATGTTGCGGCCCGCCACCTGGAACAGGTAGCTCGCATGGCCGATGAGGGTGACGCGCAGGCCCGGGAACCGCTCGGGCGGCCGGTCGCGGAACGGGCTCGGTTCGGCCTTGGGCCAGAGGGCGCGGGGCGGGCTCTCGACGCCGCGCAGCTTGCGCCATCGCGCGATGTCGGACACCGTCTTGTCGGCGGGCTGGTCGGGGCCATGGAAGCGCAGGCCGTCGAAATGGTCCGACTTCGGCCCCCGGTAATACGGATTGCGCCCGCGCTTGTGCGCGGCATAGCCGACGCCGCCGAGGGTCATCACCGTGGCGGCACTGAGCGCCGTGATCAGGTTGTTGCGTTTCATCCCCCCGAGATGGCGGCGGCCGCGCCCTGATCAAGCGGCCACGCTTGAGGCAGCCCCGCGTCACGAGCGCCAGCGCAGCTCCTGCGTCACCAGGGGATTGACGAAAGGACGGCCGGCACGGGCGGCAGCCAGCGCCTCGCGCTTCAGGCGGAAATACCATTGCGAGGGCAGATCGCCCTGCCCGAACAACACCATGGTGGGTTTGCGGTCGAGGCCGGCTTGCGCGTGCTGAAGCACCTGCTGATCCTGGGTCAGGAACTGGCGCATGAGCGGCCGCGCCACGGGTTTCAGCAGATTGAGCGCCGGCATGTTCCAATAGAGCGCGTTGGTCAGCAGGGTGCGGTCGTGGGTGAGCGGCGTCGCGAAGGTGTAGTTCGCCACGCGCTTGGCCCCCGCCACGATCCGCTCGAGGCGCACGCCGGGCAGGCGGAACTCGATCTCGACGGCGGGCGCGCCGCCGAGCAGGCGGTAGACCGGCGAGCTCGTGGTGGTGGCGTGGCTCGTCATGGTGAAACCGTGGGGCGTCGGCGTGAAGGTCTTCACCTTCTCGCGCAGCTCTTTCGACGGACGGAACCACCACGAATCGTGCACGAAGGCGACGTGGCCCGGATCGACGAGGCTGAGGGTGGTCAGATCGTAGGACGCCTCGACCACGAGCTCGATGACGACGCGGCCCGCGGCCTCGAACCCCAGTTCGGGCAGGGCCGGCACGTCGGAGCCGGAGGCGGGGCCGAGGAACGGATTGACCCAGGCGAAGCCCGCGCTTTCGCGGATCGGAAACCGCTGCACGGCGATCTTCGAGAAATCCGCGGCGTCGGAGGCCGACAGGGTCGGCACGTCGCGGCAGCGCCCGTCGGTGCCGAAGCGCCAGCCGTGGAACGGGCAGGTCAGGGCGGCGCCGTCGAAGCGCCCTTTCGACAGCGCCATGCCGCGATGCGGGCAACGGTCGCGCAGGGCGAAGGGTGCGCCGGACGCGTCGCGCCCGAGGACGACCTGCTCGCCGTTAAGTTCGACGGCGCGCAGGGCACCTGGCTTCAGGGCCTCGGAGCGGGCGACGCAGTACCACGCATCGGCCAGGGGCTGGCGCATGGCGTCGGGGTCGAGGGCGGCCTCGTCGGGCGCTGATGCGCGCGGGCTGGCAGACATGAAGGGTCCCGGTCACGCCCGGCGGGCGGGTGCCGCTGTTTAGACCGGGGGTCCAACCCTGGCCAGGGTGGAGCGTTACGGGGGCGGCGGAAGGGCGCAGCCACGCCCCTTTTCAAACCCCGGCCGCACCCCTACCTTGGCCTCAGTCGCAACGAACGAAAGGAGGTGATCCAGTGTCTCATTGTCATCAGCCGCTCTCCCCGGCCACCCTGACCTGGACCGTCGCCTCCAGCGCTGCTTTCTAGCGCCTCGGCGGGAAGACCAAGGGATCGGCCGGACCTTCAGCGGTTCGGCAATGGAAGGCCCGCCCCTCACGGGGCGGGCCTTCGGCCTTTCAGGGGGCTCGTCTCAGCGACGCTGGAACAGCGGCAGAGCCAGGGCCTCGGCCCGCGCCATCCAGAGATCGCGCTCCGAGCGCATCTCGGCGAGCTGCGCGACCTCGCTTTCGATCCGGGCGCTCATCTCGTGCATCTTGCGGGCGGCGTTCGCCGTGAGGGCCTTGAGCTGGTCGCGTTCGGAGCAGACGGCGTCGAGGATCTTCATGTCGGATTCGGCATCGCTGCGCAGAACCCGCAGCTCCTCGGCGAGCATGCCCTGAAGGCTCTCGTAGCGGTCGTTCTCGAGGCGCAGCTTGGTCTTGAGAACGAGGTTCTCGGCCATCAGCTCGGAGATGTCCCGGGTGAGCTCGACACGCGACGTCGACTTTGCGGCGGGCTGCGGCGCAGGCAGGCGGGGCCTCTGCGGTGGCAGGGGCTCGGGCAGGGACACCTCCGGACGAAGCATCTGCGGCGGGGTCTCGGCCTCGGGTTCGGCCTCCGGTTCCGGCGCCGTCGTCGCCGCCTCCGGCGCGACGATCTCCATGGCGCCGGGGAACGGCTCCTCGGCCGCCTCCTCGATCGGGTCCTGCATCGGCTCGGGGGCCGATCTGATGGTGATCGTCGTCTTGGCGGCCGTCGTCGCCTTCATGGTGGCGAGCCAGTCCCGAAGGGGACCCGGCTGAGCACGACCGGCCCGGTCGTTCGGGGTGACTTGGCGAACAGGTTCCGACATCGGCTGTAACCTCGGCTTTCATCCCTACTTAATCAAAACATAGTTAATGAAGAGTAACGACTTCCGGATTGTCCTGTAAAACCCGTCCCCCGCCGGGCCTCGCCTTGCCGCGATCCCTGCCTTTGCCGTAACCTGCGTTACGGCCAAATTCCGCCGGGACGGTCCCGGGGCGATGCCCGGGCGTCGCATCTTCATTGCCGGACCGAACAGCCATGCTTCTCGAAGCGCCCGCCCTGAGCGCCCTGCCCGGCCTGCGCCATGCCTTCTTCACCCGGGAGGGTGGGGTTTCGGACGGCCTCTACGCCTCCCTCAACGGCGGCCTCGGCTCGGCCGACGATCCGGCGCGGGTCGCGGAGAACCGTCGCCGGATGAGTTCGGCCCTCGGAGTCGCGCCCGATCATCTCGTGAGCCTGTATCAGGTCCATTCCGCCAGGGCGGTGGTGGTCGAGGCACCCTTCGCGCACGACGCCCGGCCCCAGGCCGACGCCATGGTGACGCGGGTCCGCGGCCTCGCCCTCGGCATCGCCACGGCGGATTGCGGACCGATCCTGTTCGCCGATGCCGGGAACGGCGTCGTCGGCGCCGCCCATGCCGGCTGGAAAGGCGCCCTCACGGGCGTGATCGAAGCGACGGTGCAGGCCATGGAAGGCCTTGGCGCCCGGCGATCGAGTATCGTCGCGGTGCTCGGGCCGACCATCGGACAGGCGGCATACGAAGTCGGCCCCGATTTCATCGCCCGGTTCCGCGTCGAGGCGCCCGGCTGCGAAGGGTTCCTCGCGGCCGGCGTTCGGCCCGACCACGCCCAGTTCGACCTGCCGGGCTTCATCGCCACCCGTGCGGCACAGGCCGGGCTCGCGGATTTTCACGATCTGAAGACTTGCACCTACGCCGATGCGGCACGCTTCTTCAGCTACCGCCGCGCGACCCATCGGCACGAAGCGGATTACGGTCGCCTCATCTCCGCCATCACCCTCGCGTGACACGGTTTTCGCACCGTCCGGGCCGCGTCGGATTGTGCAAGGCCGGGCCCGTCGACGCATGCGCGACATTTTGACATGACGAATCAGGGAACAAATTCGGCACGGGATTGAACCTTGGCCGTTCGGTCGCGTTGTCCGTGGCGTTGTCCAAGGATCGAGGCCAGCGCCGCCACAAAGGGGCCGTGTTCCCGGCCGGCGGCGTGTTCGCAAAGCCACAGCTTCTTTCGGACGACTGGCCTAAAGACGGGGAATTGCACCGGATGTCTCCAAAAGGAGCGGCGGTGCGCATGAGTAGAGGACCAGACGATGAAATCCTTTCTTCGGGGCGCAACCGCCCTCGCCGGTATCGTGATCGCCGGCTCTGCTTTCGCCGCCGACCTTCCGCGCCGCGCCGCGCCGCCGGTGTTCGTGCCGGTGCCGGTGTTCACCTGGACGGGCTTCTACGCCGGTTTCAACGCCGGTTACGGCTTCGACGCCTCAAGCAGCC
>Ga0182232_1000119_pt1 | contig 24325 bp, 17 predicted proteins | sample G6R1MG_30_FD_155484 | JGI IMG/M metagenome (GOLD analysis project Ga0182232, IMG submission 155484) | Phyllosphere microbial comminities from miscanthus, Michigan, USA - G6R3_NF_07NOV2016_LD2 MG | ecosystem: Host-associated > Plants > Phyllosphere > Phylloplane/Leaf | place: USA: Michigan... | reverse complement strand
GGACCGGGCGGGGGCGTTCGCCCTCACGGTGACGGCGGCGACGCGCCGCCCCGTGCGGATCGCCTGCGCGGCGTTGCCCGACGCCGAGGACTTGCGGGCGCGGATCGTGGCGGCGATCCCCGAGTCCGACTGGTACGACGACGTCCACGGCGCGCCGGATTGGCGGCATCACGTCACCCTGCTCCTCGCCGAGGAGATCCGGCAGGAGCTCAGCCGATGATCTTGACCGTCAACGGGCAGGCACAGGATGCCGCGCCGCGCCCCGGTCAGTGCCTGCGGACCCTCCTGCGGGATCTCGGCTGGTTCGGCGTCAAGAAGGGCTGCGATGCCGGCGATTGCGGCGCCTGCACCGTGCATCTCGACGGTGAGCCGGTGCATTCCTGCCTCCTGCCCGCCTACAAGGCCGAGGGACGCGCCGTCACCACCATCGAGGGCCTCGCCGGGTCCGGCGCGCCCGGCGGCGAACCGGCCCTCCACCCCATGCAGGACGCCTTCCTCGACGCGCAGGGCTTCCAGTGCGGGTTCTGCACGCCCGGGATGATCATGACGGCGGCGGCCCTGGACCAGGGCCAGCGACAGGACCTCGGCACGGCCCTGAAGGGCAACCTCTGCCGCTGCACCGGCTACCGCGCCATCCGCGACGCGGTGGCGGGCACCCGCCATGCCGAGGCCCCCGGCACCTGCCTGGACCCCGTCGGCCGCAACCTCTCCGCGCCGGCGAGCCGCGGCGTCGTCTCGGGGACGGCCGCCTATACCCTCGACCTCACGGTGCCGGGGGTGCTGCACCTGAAGGTGCTGCGCTCGCCGCACGCCCATGCGCGCATCGTGGCGCTCGACCGGCAGGCGGCGCTCGCCGTTCCGGGTGTGGTGGCGGTGTTCACCCACGAAGACGTGCCGCCGCGCCGGTTCTCGACGGGCCGCCACGAGAACCCGGCCGACGACGCGCCCGACACCCTCATCCTCGATCCCGTTCTGCGCTTCGTCGGCCAGCGGGTCGCCGCCGTGGTGGCCGAGAGCGAAGCCGCGGCGGAGGCCGGCGTCCGGGCCCTCGTCGTCACCTACGAGACGCGGCCGGCCCTCCTCGATCCGGAGGCGGCGCTCCACCCGGACGCGCCCCTGGTGCACGACCCCGGGGACCGAGTCCCGCTTCCCGCGGGGGAGGATGCCCCGCCGCTTCTGCCCCATCCGAACCTCGCGGCCGAAGCCCACGGCGCCATCGGCGACGTCGCGGCGGGGTTCGCCCTGGCCGACCTCGTCCACGAGGCGGAATACGTCTCCCAGCGCGTGCAGCACGCCCATCTCGAGACCCACGGCGCCGTGGGCTGGCTCGACGCGGACGGCCGCCTCGTGGTGCGGTCCTCGACGCAGGTGCCGTTCCTCACCCGCGACGCCCTCTGTGCCCTGTTCGCCCTCGACCGGTCGCAGGTCCGCGTCCTGTGCGGCCGCGTCGGCGGCGGCTTCGGCGGCAAGCAGGAGATGCTGACCGAGGATCTCGTCGCCCTCGCGGTGCTGAAGACCGGCCGGCCGGTGCGGTGGGAGCTGACGCGCGAGGAACAGTTCACGGCGACCACCACGCGCCATCCCATGCGGGTGCGGGTGAAGATGGGGGCGAAGGCCGATGGCGCACTCACGGCGATCCAGCTGACGGTGCTGTCCAACACCGGGGCCTACGCCAACCATGCCGGCGGCGTGCTGCATCACGGCTGCAACGAGTGCATCGCCGCCTACACCTGCCCGAACAAGCGGGTGGACGGATACAGCGTCTACACCAACACCCTGCCGGCGGGGGCCTTTCGCGGCTACGGCCTCAGCCAGACGATCTTCGCGGTGGAATCGGCCCTGGACGAGCTGGCGCGCGGCCTCGGCCTCGATCCCTTCGCCATGCGGCGGCGCAACGCCGTGCGCCCGGGCGACCCGATGGTTGCCACCAGCCTCGAACCCCACGACGTCGCATATGGCTCCTACGGCCTCGACCAGTGCCTCGACCTCGCGCAGGCGGCCCTCACCGAGGACCCGGGCCTGCCCCCGCCCGGACCGGACTGGCGCGTCGGCGAGGGCATGGCCATGGCGATGATCGACACGATCCCGCCGCGCGGCCACTTCGCCCATGCGCGGATCCGCCTCGACGGGGACGGCTACGCCCTGGCGGTCGGCACAGCGGAATTCGGCAACGGCACCAGCACCGTCCACGCCCAGATCGCCGCCCAGGCCCTCGCCACCACGCCCGACCGCATCCGCCTGATCCAGGCCGATACCGACGCCGTCCTCCACGACACCGGCGCGTATGGCAGCACCGGCATCGTGGTGGCGGGTCAGGCCAATCTGCGCGCGGCGACGGCCCTGGCCGAAGCCCTCACGCAGGCGGCCGCCGAGCGGGTGGGGGCCGAGCCCGGGGCCTGCCGCCTGTCGGGCGAGGTTGTGGAGACCCCCACCGGTCCCGTTCCGCTCCAGGCCCTGGCGCCCCTGGAGGCGCGGGGGGAGGCAGACGGCTCGCCGCGCTCCGTCGCCTTCAACGTCCAGGCGTTCCGCGTCGCCGTGCATCCGGTGAGCGGCGAGGTGCGGATTCTCGCGAGCATCCAGGCCGTGGATGCCGGGGTTGTGATCAACCCGATGCAGTGCCGGGGGCAGGTCGAGGGCGGCGTCGCCCAGGCGCTGGGCGCGGCCCTCTACGAGGATTACCGCTTCGACGGCGCGGGCGGCGTGCTCACGCGGACATTTCGCAACTACCACATCCCGGCCTGCGCCGACGTGCCGGACACCCGAGTGCTGTTCGCCGACACCCACGACCGCATCGGGCCGCTCGGGGCCAAGTCCATGAGCGAATCGCCCTACAACCCCGTCGCCCCGGCGCTGGCCAACGCCATCCGCGACGCGACGGGCGCACGCCTCACCGCGACGCCGTTCGCGCCCGACCGGATCTTTCGGGCCGTGATGACGGCGGTCGCGGCGCGCGAAGGCCCCGCGACCTAACGCCGGTCAGACCGTCCGCTCCGCGAAGAGCGCCTTCTTGACGATGGCGTGGACGCCCCAGTTGCCGTCCACCACCTGGGTAACCCCGAAATCCACCGCGATGGACATGAGCGAGATCGCCTCGTCCTCGGTCAGCCCCTTCGCGTGCATGCGGAACGACCGCATCTTCCGGAAGGCGTCGCGCATGGCGAGGTCGAGGGAGGATTTCTGGAAGATCGTGTTCTGCGCGTCGGGGCCGAGGTCCCGCAGGTAGTTCGGGTAGCTGAAGCCCGACAGCACCCACTCGTCCTTCGTCTCGATCATCGGGAAGTCGAGGGCTTCGAGCGACGTGCCGGCGAGATCCCGTTTCTTGTGCAGGATGAACTGGAACGTGCCCGTGAGCGAGCACTCGATGGCCGTGCCGCAGAGTTCGGAATCGCCCTGGCTCGCATGGGGATCGCCCACCGAGAACAGGGCGCCCGGCACGGCCACGGGATAGTACATCGTCGCGCCCTTGCTGATGCGCCAGTTGTCGATGTTGCCGCCGGTGTAGCTCGGTGGAATCGAGTTCACCCGCTCGGCCTCGGCCGGCGCGAGGCCCATGGTGCCGAAATGCGGGCGGATCGGCACGCGGATGCCCTTGAGCACGTCGAAGGTGCGCGTCGTCTTGGTATGGTCGACGGGAAGGCCCGGATAGTCGATGGTCGGGTGCAGGATCCCGTTCGGATCGGTGACACCGGGCCAGGGGAAGCTGTAGACGGCTTTCGCCCAATCGCGGTCGCCGCTGGCATCGACCTCGTAGATGGTGATGACCTCGCGCTTCTTGCCCTCCAGCATGTCGCCGTAATGGTAGCCCCACCAGGCGGCGGCGTTGCTGCCGAAGGTCGAGCCCTTGAATTTCGGGTTGGCGGAGGGGCGCGGCGCCACGTCGAGGATGCGCACTTCGAGGACGTCGCCGGGCTCGGCGTCCCGGATCGCCACCGGCCCGGTGCAGATATGGACGCCGAGGCCGCCGCCCGGACCAAGCTTGGCATCGTCGGGGCCGGCGCCGCGCCGGGCGACGCCCTTGCGCTCCTTCGTCCAGAGGAACACGCTCTCGGCGCCGGGATCCCCGGTGACCATGCGTTCGGCGTCGTCGTTGGCGTGGTGGGTCAGGGTCTCGATGGTGACGTAGTCGCCGGACGCGATCTCGACCTGCGGCGTCAGGCTCCGGCTGAAATAGCCCCAGTGCACGGTCTCGGCCGTGGCGGGGAGGTGGTGATGCACCGATGGCCTCGCGCCCTTTCCGGCCTCGGCCAGGGCCGGGCTCACGAGGGAGAGCCCGCCGGCGGCCAGGGCGGCGGCGCCACCCGAGGCCACGAACCCGCTCTTGAGGAAGGCCCGCCGCTCGGGCTGCATGTCACGCCTGTAGCGCAGGCGGTGCTCCGCGAAGGCAGCGCAGGTCGGATCGTCGCCAAGGCACATCTCGTCGCTCCGGTGGGAAACATCCGGAGTCGTGTACGCAAGGCTGCGGCCAAGCCTGATGGTTCAGGCCCGACCTGTCAGCTCAGGGCAGCCGTGCCCACCCTGGCGGGGGCCGGCCTTTGCCTCAGCGTCCGCGCTGGGACGGGGCGACCCTCACCGATCCGGTGGCGTCCGTATCCAAGGCGCCGGCCCGTCCGGACACGGCGTGGGGCAGGCGGCCGGCATAGGCATCGACGTTCCGGGGGGCGGCCTGTCCGGAGAGGCCGCCCGGTGCCGTCGCGGCGGGAATGCCGGCCGGGGCGGTGTAGCTCTGGGCGAGGGCGGCGCCCGACAGGGCGAGGCCGAAGGTGGCGCTCAAGAGGAGGCGTAGGGTCATGGATGGTCTCCCGGGTGCACGGCCGTGTCCGGGAAAAAACCGGACGGCACGCTATAGTCCCGGAATTTGTGCAGCGACGCATCGAAAAGCAACATTTCGTGCGCAAGCCTTGTGCATCAAGTTGATGCACACGGAACGGAACAAGAGCTTCCCTCACTCAACCACGACGGATAAATCATTCCCGGCCAATGACTTGCTCGCGATGCCCACTTTTATTACAAGTTTTGGCGCCGTTGGCACGCGTCTTTCCGCGCCCCCATGGGAAGGACACGCGAGGCGTCAGGAAGGTCCGGCCCCACAGGGATCCCACTCGGAAGTCATACCGGTTCCCGTATGATCACTTCGGGTCGAGCCCGCGTTTCACCGCCTCACGAACGGATGAGGCGGGCGCTTTGTGAGGCACTCACGCCCGCCCGATCGTCGCTTCGATCTGCCCATGGGGCTCGTCGGTCGGCAGGAACACGGTCCCGGGGTTCTCCAGGCCGAACGGCGTCAGGTTGATGGGAATGTAGTGCTTGTTCGGCATGGCGAAGCCGATCTCGGCGATCTCCGGGACGGCCGCCAGGACCGCCTCGCCCATGCGGTACATGCTGTCCTGGATGCTGGCGCTATAGGTGGTGCCGAACACCGCGATCAGGATGTCGCGCACGCGCGCGTTGGTCGCCGTCGGGTCGGTGGGTTCGGCCGCCCAGGTCCAGGTGGCGTCCATGGCCGTCGCGGCGATGCGGTCGGTGGCATCGGGCAGGGTGCGGTAGGCGTCGTCGACGAAATTCGCCCAGCCCGATTGCGTGGTCTTCATGACGGTGAAGCCCCGCAGCCCCGACCGGAGCACGCTGCCGTCGCGGCGCGCCTCCAGGGCGACGTAGCCCGTCCCGTTGCCGTCGAGGGTGAAGACGTGACCGTGCGGCGCTCCCCCGATGGAGTGACGCAGCCAGCGTGTCTCCACCCCCTCGATCCGCATCTCGTCGATCTGCGGATAGGTCTCGAGGAACGTGGCGGCGACGACCCTGACGAAGGCTTCCGCGTCGAGGGCCGGATTCTTCGCCGCGACCACGTTGACGATGTTCTTCACGCTGTCGGTGGCGACGCAGGCCCGGTTGTCGCCCCCGGTCCAGGCGGCGTCGAAGGCGCCCTTCATCAGCACCGTCAGGGTGAGTTCGCGCGGGGTGTGGTGGTCGCCGTCGCGCGCGAGCCGCATCACCCGCACGCGGCCCTTGCCGTATTGGGAGGCGGTCAGAGGCATGGTTCTCTCCACTCGGGTGGGGCTGGACAACACGATGACGACGTCCGCCTCGCGCCTGCCGAGGCGGCGGCTTCGGGCGGCCGGCTCAATGCGCGGAGACGGCGGCCTGCCGCCGAACCGCCTCGCGCGCCGCACCTTGGCCGGCGAGGCCGTTGAAGAACAGGTTCAGGGCGACCGCCGCGAGGGCGCAGAGCAGGATGCCGGACTCGAGCAGCGGATGCAGGGCGTGCGGCATCTGCTTGAAGAAGGAGGGTGCGACCAGGGGAATCATACCGAAGCCGATGGAGACGGCGACGATGAACAGGTTGTTGCGATTGCGGGTGAAATCGACGGTGCCGAGAATGCGGACCCCGGTGGCGCCGACCATCCCAAACATCACGAGGCCGGCCCCGCCCAGCACGCATTGCGGCACCGCCTCGACAAGGGCGGCGAGCTTCGGGATCAGGCCGAGGCCCAGCATGATGACGCCGCCGACGACGGCCACAAACCGGGTCCGGACCCCGGTGACGCCCACGAGGCCGATGTTCTGCGAGAACGAGGTGTAGGGAAACGTGTTGAAGACGCCGCCGATGACGGTGCCGAGGCCGTCGCCGCGCAGGCCCCGGGTGAGGCGCGCCGCGTCGACGGGGTCGGCGCAGATCTCGGCGAGTGCCAGGAACATCCCCGTCGACTCGATCATCACCACGATCATCACGATGCACAGGGTGACGATGGAGACGGGATCGAAGGTCGGATAGCCGAAGGCGAAGGGGCGCACCACGTCGAACCAGGGCGCAGCGGCAACGTGGCCGAGATCGACCAGCCCGAAGAAGGCCGCCACGATCGTCCCGACGACGATGCCGATGAGCACCGAGGCCGAATTGACGAAGCCAGCACCGAAGCGGGTGATCACCAGGATCACACCGAGCACGAAGGTGGCGATGGCGAGAAAGAGCGGGTCGCCGTAGCGGGGATTGCCGATGCCGCCCGCGGCCCAGTTCACGCCGACCTTCATCAGCGACACGCCGATCACCAGGATGATCGTGCCGGTCACCACCGGCGGGAACAGCGGCAGGAGCCGTCCGATCAGGGGAGCGGCGAGGAAGGCGAACAGTCCGGCGGCGATGACGGCGCCGTAGATGCCGGTCAATCCGATGGCCGGGTTGGTCCCCATGGCGACCATGGGGGTAACGGCCGCGAAAGTGACGCCCATCATCACCGGCATCCGCACCCCGACGCCCGGCAAGCCCCAGCTCTGTAGGAGCGTCGCGAGACCGCACGCGAACAGATCGGCGCTCACCAGCATCGCCACCTGATCGGGCGCGAGCTTCAGGGCGCGGCCGACGATCAGCGGAACGGCGACGGCGCCGGCATACATCACGAGGACGTGCTGCAGCCCGAGCAGGCCGAGGGCGATGGGGGGCACCTTCGTGACGGATGCGGTCGCGGCGCCGGGCGGCGGGAGACCGGGCGAATCGAGGACGGCATCGTCGGGGGCCGCGATCATCGGGGCGCTGTTCATCGGATCGACACCTCTGCCGCGACGCGCAGATCCCTCACCGGGGATGCCGGCTCCGAGGGCGCAAACCGCGTGCCACACGTCGGGGCGATCTCCCCGGAACGGCGGAGCCGGCCGCGTGGCCCGTTGCCTGCACTCGTCTCGCCCGCGATGCGTCCCCATCGCCTGATCCAAGCCTTTCGCTTGATCCAAGCCCTGCGCCTGATCCAAGTCCTGCGCCTCATCCAAGTCCTGCGCCTCATCCAAGGGAGACCGGCCGTCATGCCCGCGACGCTCGCTGATCTGAATGAAGCCCCTGCCGCGGCGTTCGTGGCGGTGCTCGGCGCCGTCTTCCCGCATGCGCCATGGATCGCCGACGCGACCGCCGCGCAACGGCCCTTCGCCACCGTCGAGGCCCTGTTCACCGCCCTGCGCGGCGCGGTCGAGGGCGCCTCGGACGCCCGGCGGCGCGCGCTGCTCGCGCCCCCGCCCGCCCGTATCGAGCCGGCCGCGAGCGGCCTCGATCGCCTGTCGGAGGCGGACGCTGCCCGCTTCGCGGCGCTGGAAGCGGCCTACCGCGAGAGGTTCGGGCATGCCTTCATCCTGTGCGTCGAGCGGCACGGCCGGGCCTCCCTGCTGGCGAACGTCGAAAGCCGGCTGGCCGCGCCTCCGGAGGCGGAGCGGCGCACGGCCGAGGCGGAACTGATGCGGATCGCCGCGATCCGCATCAGTGCCCTGGTGACCGGCCCGGGGGCGCTCTCCACGACGGGGCGGATCTCGACCCATGTCCTCGACACCGTCCAGGGCAAGCCCGCCGCCGGGGTGGCCGTCACGCTGGTCGAGTGCATCTCGGAGACCGACAGTGTGGTCGTCGCCCGTGCGGTGACCAACGCGGACGGGCGCACCGACGGGCCGCTCGTCCACGGGCGTCCCGTGCCGCGGGCGACCTACGAACTCCGCTTCGGCCTCGGCGACCACTTCCGGCGGATCGGGCCGGCCCTCGGCCTCGCCCTGCCCGAACCGCCGTTCCTCGATGTCGTGCCCCTGCGCTTCGGCGTCGACGATCCGGAGGGCCACTATCACGTGCCCCTGGTGGCGACGCCCTGGAGCTATCAGACCTATCGCGGAAGTTGAGACGCCGGCGGGCCGGCCGGGCCGGCACGGCTATTGCTGTGCCCAGATCCGTGAACCCCGGCCCCAGGAGCGTGCCCGATGCGTCCGTCCCGAATCATCGGCCTCGGCCTCCCCGTGGCGGCCTGGCTCTTCGCCGGGTGCTTGGCGGGGTGCCTGTTGGGCGGTGGCGGTCTCGGCGTCGTCCCGGAGGCCCGGGCGCAAGCCAGCCTGACGCCACCGGCCGGCCAGTCGCGTCTCACGGCCCCTGGCGGCCTTCGCGGCCGGGCGATCCGCCGCCACCGGACACACCGCCGTCGCTGACCCGGCAAACCCGCGCGGGCCGGCGCCGCGTTTCATCGTGCCCCCGACGACTCGTTTCCTCCGACTGTCCTGGAAGGTCCCCGATCATGCGTCTGACGATTTCGGTCCTAGCCCTGTGCGGCGTGCTCGGTCTGACCGGCACGGCGTTCGCCCAATCCGTGGGCGCTCCCGCCGGCAACACCCCCGCCACGGCGCCCGGCGGCACCGAGGGCCGCGCCGGCCTCCGGAACGAGCGGGAGGCGATCCAGAGCGGCGACGCCGTCCCGGCGCCCCCCGGCATCGGCGAGCCGGTTCTCCCGCCCCCCGGCGCGCCGGCGCCCGACCGGCCGGCAGAACCGCGCCCTTAATCCACCCATGCCACCGCAAGCCCCGCCGGTTCGCTCCGGCGGGGCTTCGCGCGCCTCCGATCCGTTGCGGAACGCGCTACGGCGTGAGCTTGTCGTCGATCCCCTTCACGTACCAGTTCATTCCGAGGATCATCGGGTCGGGGGCGGTCTCGCCCTGCTTCACCGCGACGGTTCCGTCCTGCTTCGTCACCGGTCCGTCGAACGGATGAACCTTGCCGTCCACGATGGCCTTGGTGGTCTCCTCGGCCATGGCCTTCACGTCGTCGGGCATGTTGGTGAAGGGCGCCAGCACCACCATGCCGTCCTTGATCCCGCCCCAGGTGTCGCTGCTCTTCCAGGTGCCGTCGCGGACGGCCTTCGCCTGGGCGATGACGTAGCCGTCCCAGTCGTCGGTGATGGAAGTGAGCTGGGCCTTCGGGGCGAAGCGGAACTGGTCGGAGGACTGGCCGAAGGCGAGCTTGCCCTGCTTTTCGGCCTCCTGCAGGGGGGCTGCCGAATCGGTGTGCTGGGTGAGGATGTCGGCGCCCTGCGCCAGCAGGGCCTTGGCGGCCTCCGCCTCCTTGCCCGGATCGAACCAGGTGTTCACCCAGACGATCTTCACCTTGATGTTCGGGTTGACCGACTGTGCTCCCAGCATGAAGGCGTTGATGCCGCTCACCACCTCGGGGATCGGGAACGAGGCGATGTAGCCGACGGTGCCCGATTTCGAGAGCTTGCCGGCGATCTTCCCGCAGACGTAGCGCCCCTCGTAGAAGCGGGCCGAATAGGTCGCGACGTTGTCGGAGCGCTTGTAGCCGGTGGCGTGGGCGAACTTCACCTTCGGGAACTTCCGGGCGACCTTCAGGGTCGGCTCCATGAAGCCGAACGAGGTCGTGAAGATGAGGCCGGCGCCGGAGCGGGCGAGCTTCTCGATGGAGCGTTCGCTGTCGGCCTCGGGCACGTTCTCGAGGAAGGTGGTCTCGACCGCGTCGGGCATTGCGGCGGCCAGCGCCTTGCGGCTGAGGTCGTGCTGGTAGGAATAGCCGAAATCGGCCACCGGCCCGACATAGACGAAGCCGACTTTCAGCTTGTCCGCCGCGAGGGCCTGCCCGGTGAGGACCGGCCCCACCGCGACCATCGCCCCCAGCACCGCACCCCCGAGCCTCATCGACCTACCCCGCATCGTGTCGTCCCTTCTCGGTCCGTTTGCGCGCCGTCGTCGGAGCGGGTCACCGGCTCGGCGTGAAGACACGTCCGAGGGCGGCGGGCGCCGGCGAGCCGCCCTGGCGCCCGCCCAGGGAGAGCAAGACCAGGGCCAGGATGGTGGCGAGGTAGGGCAGGGCGGAGAGGAGCTGGCCCGGCAAGCCGAGGCCGGCGGCCTGGGCGTGGAGCTGGAGGACCGTCGCCCCGCCGAACAGCAGCGCGCCCGCCGCGACCCGCAGCGGCCTCCAGGAGGCGAACACGACGAGGGCGAGCGCGATCCAGCCGCGGCCCGCCGTCATGCCGGGCGACCAGAACGGGGTGTAGGCCAGCGCCAGATAGGCCCCGCCGAGCCCGGCGCACGCTCCCCCGAACAGGACGGAGAGGAAGCGGACCCGGCGCACCTTCAACCCGAGCGCATGGGTTGCGACGGGGTCGTCGCCGATGGCGCGCAGGGTCAGGCCGGCGCGCGTGCGCCAGAGGAACCACGACACGGCCGCCACGAGGGCGACCGCCGCGTAGACGAACGCATCCTGCCCGAACAGCAGTCGCCCGATCCCGGGCAGGTCGGTGAGGCCGGGGATCGCGAGCTGGGGCGCCGGATCGCGCTTGATGCCGACGTAGTTCGCCCCCACCAGGCCCGACAGGCCGAGCCCGAGGATGGTGAGGGAGAGGCCGGAGGCGACCTGATTCGCCGCGAGCCCGACGGTGAGGAGGCCGAACAGGGCGGCGAGCCCGAGGCCCGCGCCAGCGCCGCCCAGGGCGCCCAGAAGGGTCGAGCCCGTCTGCATCGCCACCGCGAAGCTGACGGCCGCGCCGAAGATCATCATGCCCTCGACGCCGAGGTTGAGCACCCCGGCGCGCTCGGCGACGAGTTCGCCGATGCCGGCGAGGATGAGGGGGGTCGCGGCCGCCAGGACCGTCACGAGCACCATCTGGACGATATCGAGGGTCATGACCGGCTCCGGCCCTGTTCGTGCGGACTCTACGGTGCCGTGCGGCTCGCCGGGCCGCCGGGCACGAGCCGGACGTGGTAGCGGGCGAACACGTCGGCCCCGAGGACGAGACCCAGCAGCAGGCCCTGGAAGGCCCGCGTGAGGTCGAGGGGCAGTTTCAGATCGATCTGCGCACCCTCGCCGCCGATGGTGGTCAGCGCGATGACGAGGGCCGCGACGAGGATGCCCGGCGGCGAGAGCCGGCCGAGAAAGGCGACGATGATCGCCGTGAAGCCGTAGCCCGGCGAGATCTCGGGCTGGAGCTGCCCGATCCGGCCGGCCACCTCGACGATGCCGGCGAGGCCCGCGGCCCCGCCCGAGATGGCGAAGACGGCGAGGGTCAGGCGCGCATCGGAGAAGCCGGCAAAGCGCGCGGCCCGGGGGCTCGCCCCCACGAGCCGCACCTCGAACCCGAACAGGGTGCGGGCGAGCACGAAAGTCCCGAGCCCCACGGCAGCCAGGGCGATCAGCACGCCCGCATGCAGGGTCTCGCCCTCCATGAGGTAGGGCAGGCGCGCGGCCGCCTCGAAGCCGACGCTCTGGGGGAAGTTGTAGCCCGCCGGATCGCGCAGGGGGCCACGAACCATGTAGTCGAGCAGGAGTTGTGCGACGTAGACGAGCATCAGGCTCGTCAGGATCTCGGAGACCCCGAGGCGGACCTTCAGGACGGCCGGGATCAGGGCGTAGGCGGCCCCCGCGAGGGCTCCGGCGGCGAGCATGGCGGGCAGGATCCAGACGGAGCCGCCCGACCCGTGGGTCGCCACGCCGACCCATCCGCCGGCCAGCCCCCCGACGACGAACTGGCCCTCGGCGCCGATATTCCAGAGGTCGGCGCGGTAGCAGAAGGCGAGGCCCGTCGCGATGAGGGCCAGGGGCGCGGCCTTGAGGGCGATCTCCTGAAGCGACCACACGTCGCTCAGGGGCGTGACGAAGTAGGTCACGAAGGCGGCGCCCGGGGAGACGCCGAGGGCCGCCACGGCGACGCCGCCGACCATCACCGCCGCCACGAAGGCCAGGGCCGGCGCGAGGATGTCGAGCACCGCGGAGCGGCGGATGCGGGGCACGAGGTCGAGGCGCATGGACTCTCCCGCTCAGTGCGTGCGCGCCGGCGCGAGCGCCGGTGCTGGCGCGAGCGCCGGTGCGGCGTCGCTCGATCCGCCCATGAGCAGGCCGATGGCCTCGCGGCTCGTCTCGGCCGTCGGCACCGGCGCCGAGAGCGTGCCGTCGTGCAGCACGGCGATGGAACCGGCGATCTCGAACAGCTCGTCGAGGTCCTGGCTGATGACAACAATCGCGCCACCCTGTGCCGCGAGATCGACCACCGCCTGACGGATGTGGGCGGCGGCCGCCGCATCGACGCCCCAGGTCGGCTGGTTGATCACCAGCACGCCGGGCTGCGCCAGGATCTCGCGGCCGACGACGAACTTCTGGAGGTTGCCGCCCGACAGGGTTCCGGCGGCGGGATCGGGTCCGGACTTGCGCACGTCGAAGGCCGCGATCACCCGTTGGGCGAGATCGCGCGCGGCCCCCGCCCGGAGCAGACCGGCCCGGGTCAGGGGCGCCGTCGGATGGCGGGACAGCAGGGCGTTCTCGGACAGGCTCATCAGGGGTGCGGCCGCGTGGCCGTTGCGCTCCTCCGGCACGAAAGCGGCCCCGAGGCGCCGGCGTGCGTTGATGCCGAGGCCCCCGACGGGCTTCCCGTCGAGGCGCACGTACGCCGGATCGGCCGCCAGGGCCTCGCCCGACAGGGCGGCGAAGAGTTCGGCCTGCCCATTGCCGGCGATGCCCGCGATCCCGAGGATCTCGCCGCCCGAGACGCGCAGCGAGACGTCGCGGAGCGCGGTGGCGTGCAGGCCGGGGGCGGGGAGGGCGAGGCGCTCGAGGCGCAGGCGCTCCGCGCCGATGGCCCGGACCGCGCGCGCGCTCACCTCGTGCACGGCACTTCCCACCATCATCGCCGCGAGGGAACGGGCCGTTTCCTCGCGCGGGTTGCAGGCGCCCACGACCCTGCCGGCCCGCAGGATGGTGGCGCGCACGCAGAGCCGCCGCACTTCATCGAGGCGGTGGGAGATGTAGAGCAGCGCCCGCCCCTCCCGCGCCAGGCGTTCCAGCACGGAAAACAGCGCCTCGGCTTCGCCGGGGGTGAGCACCGAGGTCGGCTCGTCGAGGATGACGAGCTTCGGATCCTGCAGCAGGCAGCGGACGATCTCGATGCGCTGGCGCTCGCCGGCCGAGAGCGACCAGACCGGACGGTCCGGTTCGAGATGCAGGCCGTAATCGATGCCGAGCTTGGCGATGCGGTCGGCCAGGGCCCGGCCGGAGAGTTCCGGCGGCATCACGAGGGCGATGTTCTCTTCGACCGTGAGGTTCTCGCACAGGGAGAAGTGCTGGAACACCATGCCGATCCCGAGCCGGCGGGCGGCCTCCGGATTGGGCAGCTGCACGATGTCGCCCCGGTGCGTGACCACGCCCTCGCTGGGCTCCAGCAGGCCATAGAGGATCTTCATCAGGGTGGATTTGCCGGCGCCGTTCTCGCCCAGCAACGCGTGGATCTCGCCGGCCCGGATCTCCAGGTCGACGCCGTCATTCGCCGTGAAGCTGCCGAACCGCTTCACGATGCCGTAGGCGCCGAACAGGGGCGTCGGCCCCGCCGTCGCGCGGGGCAGGGGAGCGGAGACCGGCCGGGCGGCCTCCATCGCTAGAAAGAGCCGAACAGGTGTCGGGCCAGCCGGCCGTGCTCCTCGCGAAGCCGGCGGGTGTCGAGGCCGACGGGATGGCCGTCGACCACCCGCCATTGCCCGGCGACCATCACCCGGTCGGCCCGGTGGGCGCCGCAGAGCACGAGGGCCGCCAGGGGATCGTGCGCGCCGGAGAAGCGCAGTTCGTCCAGGGTGAAGAGGGCGAGATCCGCCTCGCGCCCCTCCGAGAGGCGACCGATATCGGAGCGCCCGAGGCAGGCGGCCGAGCCCTCCGTGGCCCAGCGCAGGGCGTCGAGGTGGGTGACCTTCTCGGCCCCGTAGGTGAGGCGGTTCAGCATCAGGGCGTGGCGGACGCCCTCCATCAGGTTGGAATTGTCGTTGGAGGCCGAGCCGTCGACCCCGAGCCCCACGGGGGAGCCGGCGGCCTCGAGTTCGCAGGTCCGGCACTGGCCGGACGCCAGGGTCATGTTCGAGGTCGGGCAATGGCACACGCCGACCCCCGCCCGCCCGAGGCGGGCGACCTCGTCGTCGTTGAAGTGGATGCCATGGGCGAGCCAGGCGCGCGGGCTCATCCAGCCGACCTCCTCGAGGTAGTCCACGGGGCGTTGCCCGAACGCCGCGAGACAGTAGGCGTCCTCGTCGAGGGTCTCGCCGAGGTGGGTGTGCAGGCGGCAATCGTGGCGCTCGGCCAGGGCCGCGCTCTCGCGCATCAGCCGCTTCGTCACGTTGAAGGGCGAGCAGGGGGCAAGCCCGATCTGCACCATCGCGCCGGGCGCGGGATCGTGGAACAGGGAGAGCACCCGCTCGCTGTCGGAGAGGATCGTATCGTCGTCCTGCACGAGGGCGTCCGGCGGCAGGCCGCCGTCGCGCACGGACAGGCTCATGGAACCCCGCGTGACGAAGGCCCGGATCCCGAGGGCCCTCGCCTCCTCGACCTGGATGTCGACGGAGGCCTCGAGCCCCTTCGGGAACAGGTAGTGGTGGTCCCCCGCCGTGGTGCAGCCCGACAGGAGAAGTTCGGCGTAGGCCAGGCGGGTGGCGAGGCGGAACGCCTCCGGGGTCAGCTTGTCCCAGACCGTGTAGAGGGCCTGAAGCCAGGGAAACAGCGGCTTGTTGATCGCCAGCGGGTGCGCACGGGTCAGGGTCTGGAAGAAGTGGTGATGGGTGTTGACGAGGCCGGGGATCACCACGTGGCCTGCGGCGTCGAAGGTCTCGTGCACTGGCGCCGCCGGCCGGGCGCCCGTGGGCACCCGCTCGACGATGCGCGTGCCCGCGACGACGAGGCCGCCGCCCGCATCCTCCGCGAGGATCGCCAGGGGATTCTTGATCCAGAGACGACGGGGTCCGGTGTCGTGCAGGCTCATTCCGCTTCCCGATTCCGCGTGGCCCCGAGGGAGAGGCTTGTCAGACCGTATGTCGGCCGTCCGTCAAAAGATGTGGAACGCGATGCCGGCCAGGAAGCTCTTCTCCTCGGTGCCCTTGAAGGTCGCACGCTCCACGTTGCCGAACTTGTTGAGCCAATACTGGAAGCCCACGAAGGCATCGAGCTTGTTGGGCTGGTTCCAGATCATCTTGCCGACGTCGAGCACGAGGTTCGTGCGCGACAGGAACTCGACGCCGGTTCCGGGATAGTAGCCGCCCGGGTAGTTGAACGGGTCGCGGATGCCCTTGCCCTTGGGCATGACGATGTTGTTGAACCCGGCGAGGCTCAAGGGAACGTTCGGGAAGAAGGTGATCGGAAAGTTGTAGACGATCTCGAATTCGGGAACGGTGTCGAAGCTGACGTCGCGGTCGCCGCCGACATTGAAGCCGTTCCGGTTCCATTCCTTGTAGGCATGGGCGCTGACGTTGAGGAAGCCGGCGGGCACGTCGACCGAGAAGGTCAGGCCGCCGACGACGTCGCGCTTCTTCGGACCGAAGGCGGTGTTCTTCGTGTTCGCGTCGAACCCGAAGGCGAGCGAAACGTCCTTGACGAGGCCCGGAACCGTGAAGGCCTTGCTGCCGGTCAGCGCGTTCAGGCTGAGGGTGCCGCGATAGAGGCCGTAGGCTTCCGTGGCCCCGTTGTCGTACTGGGCGAAGCCGCCCGGGGCATTGGTGGTCCCGGCCGGATCCTGCGAGGTCGATTTCAGGATATCGAGGGAGAAGAAGTTCGTGCCGTACGCCCAGGCGTCGGCGTGCGAGATGTTGGTGATGTATTTCGGAATGTCGCGATTGCGGAAGCTGCCATCCGCCCGCTGGATCTGCACCCCTGGCTCGGCCGCGGGGAACTGGTAGCGAAAGCTCACCTGGGTGTCCGAAAACAGGAAGAAGGACGGTTCCCTGATCGGCGCGGCCTCCGCCACGTCGGGTTTTCCGGTCTTGAGATCGGCGGCCATGCCGGCCCCGATCGTGGCGAGTGACAGAGCCACGGCCGTGAACGTCCTTGCGATCATCGTTCGTCTCCTCGAACTCGCAGATGCCGTGTGAGGGACCGCAACCGCCGTGCCAGGCGCCGCCCGCGCTTCGACACCGAAGCTCGCCGTCACATAACGGCAACATTCCCGGCATCGTCCGGGGCGGCAGGTCGTGATGCGGAGAAGGCGGGAGACGCGTGCTGCCCATGGGGGGCGCGGCCCCGCACCGATGGCGTGTCGCAAACCAGCCGAAACGGGGACGCGCCGATCAACGCCAGCCGGATACGGGCCGCCTCCGGCGTCGGGGGGTCTCCCATCCCATCAGTCTGCACAGGGCTTGGTCACGCGGGCCGAAACGCCGCGCCTTGGCGGGTGGGATTTGGGCACGCGCGCCGACCGGATCCATCCCTGGTTCCGCGCCCGGCCCTCACGGACCGAGAGCCCTGAGCGGACCTTCCTCATCCTCCGGGACCCGGACAAATCAGAGGGGGCATGGCGCTCGGCGCCTGCCCGCGACGACCACCGGGGATCGGTTCACGCAGCTTGCGGGGGGTGGTCGCCAAGCATGAGATGCGGCGGTGCCGGACGGACGTCGAACGAGGCGGATCTCGAGGCCCTTCGCTGAAGGCACCTCATCGCCTCGGAGCGTCGACGCGTCGGATCTGATGGTGAACTTGGGAATACATTGGCGGAAGGGGTGGGATTCGAACCCACGGTGGAGTTGCCCCCACGGCGGTTTTCAAGACCGCTGCCTTAAACCACTCGGCCACCCTTCCGACCGCGCCGGCATGGCTCGGCGGGGTGGTAAGGGTTCTAGCCGAGAACGGGTCGGCCGGGAATCGAAAACTCAGGCGGGGTTGGGCTCGAGGCGGCCGAGGCGGTCGAGGAGGGCGCGGTCGTGGAGGAGAGCCATGCGCTCCTTCGGGGAGAGCCAGGCGGCGGCTTCCTCGAGGGTGTGGGCTTCCACCACCTTGGCCTGGGCCAACGCCCGATCCGTGTCGATGACGCCGCGCGGGCGGGGGGCAGCGGTCGGGAGCATGGCGGCGTGGGCTTGCGCGAAATCGGGCTCGGCGTGGAGCGCACGCAGGGCGTCGGCGTCGTCGAGGCCCCGCGCGGCGTTGCGGGCGGCGAGGCGGCCGGCCTCCAGGGCGATGGCGGGGGGCGTGCGCTCCTCCGGCGTCATGAGGAGGCCGAGGCGCTTCAGGGCGAGGCCGAGGCTGAGCTGGCCGCTCGCCCAGGAGATCGGGATCGCCAGCACGAGGCCGAGGATGGTCGGCGACATCCAGAGGAACAGGGAGGTGGCGATGGCGAAGGCCGCGATCCCCGTGACGAGGCCGAGCGCCATGTGCCAGCGGTGGCGGCGGACGATGTCGCCCCACGGGATCGAGCCGTCGTCGCGCCGCTGCGGATTCCAACCGGTGTCGCGCCCAAGCAGGATCTGGAACACCGAGCCCGACTGGATCAGCATGGCGATGGGCGCGATGAGGGCCGAGAGCAGGATCTCGATGAGGCTCGACAGGACGAGGCGGCCAGCCCCGCCGCAGGCCCGGCGCACCGGTCCGTCGATCAGCGCCAGGATCAGTCCCAGAAACTTCGGGGCGAGCAGGATGCCCATGGTGAGCCCGAACAGCTGGAGCGCGCGCACGGGGTCGAAGCGCGGCCAGACGGGATGGAGCCCGAACTCGCTCGTGAAGTATTCCGGCCGCACGTAGGCGGTCTGGAGCACCAGGGCGATACCGACCACGAGCTGGGCGAGCCAGAGGGGCGAGGCGACGTAGCCGGCGATGCCCGTGGCGAAGTGCTGGCGCGAAGCCGGTTTCAAGCCGGCGGCCCCGATGATGCGGCTGTGCTGGAGGTTCCCTTGAGCCCAGCGCCGGTCGCGCACGGCGACATCGATGAGGGAGGGCGGGCTCTCCTCGTAGGAGCCGGGAAGCGCCGGCAGCATGGTGACGCTCCAGCCGGCCCGCCGGATCAGGGCGGCTTCCACGAAATCGTGGGACAGGACGTGACCGCCGAAGGGCGGCTTGCCCGGAAGGTCCGGCAGACCGCAGGCGGCCGCGAAGGCCCGGGTCCGGATGATGGCGTTGTGACCCCAGTAATTGCCGTCGCGGCCCGACCACACGGACAGGCCCGTGGCGATGACCGGCCCGTAGATGCGCGCGGCGAATTGCTGGACCCGGGCGAACAGGGTGTTGCGGTTGATAATCAGCGGCAGGGACTGGATGATGCCCGAATCCGGGTCCGCCTCCATGGCGGCGGCGAGATGCACGACGCACGCGCCCGTCATCAGGCTGTCGGCGTCGAGCACGAGCATGTGGTCGTAGGCGCCGCCCCAGCGCGAGACGAAGTCGCCGATGTTGCCGGCCTTGCGGTGATGGTTCTTCGCCCGATGGCGGTAGTAGAGGCGGGCGTCGCCGCCCCAACGGGCGCGGAGCTCCAGGAAGGCGCGTTCCTCGGCGATCCAGGCGTCCCCTTGCGTCGAATCCGACAGGACGAAGTAATCGAAGGCCCGGCCCAGCCCCGTGGCGTCGATCTCGGCGCGCATGGCCTCGAGGGCGGCGAAGGTCCGGGCCGTGGCCTCGTTGTAGACCGGCATCACCACGGCGGTCCGGGTCGCGAGCGCCGTGGGCAGGGCAGGGGTTCGGGGACGGCGCAGGAGCACGAGGAAGCCCAGGATCGCGCCCGTGAAGGCCAGGGCGATCCAGGAGAAGTTCAGGGTGAACAGGGCGAGCAGCACGTACTGCAGGGCCGTGGTGCCGCCGGAGACCGACACCACCTCGTACATCTGGAACGCGCCGTAGGCGGTCAGCAGCGCGGCCGCACCGAACACGAAGAGCCGGGCGAGCCAGGGCTTGGCGTGGGGCCGGACCGGGACATGCCCCGTGGCCTCGTCCCAGGTGTCGAGGCGCTGCACCGGCATGGCCAGGGGCGTTTCGGGCGGCATCGCCGGGCGGAACGGGGCGATGGGGGGCACGGGTGCGTTCACGGAGTCCAACGGTACAGCCAGGTTTCGGTCAGGGGCGTGTCGTCCCGTAGCAGGGCGAGGCGCAGTTCGCAGGCCTTTTCGCCGCGCGGATCGAGCTCGAAGGCGACGCGGACGGTCTTGCGGTCGGGGTAGCGGTAGAGCCGGCTCGTCACGATGGCGCCAGGGCCCACCGAGAGCTGGGTCCGCAGGTCGCCGGCCTCGGCCAGGCCCTCGCCGGTGAAATCCACGAGGAACAGGCGCCGGGCCTCCGTCGTGCCCCGTCCGCTGCGCGTCCCCGAAACCACGGCCACGGGCACTGGCTCGGGCGGCTGCCAGCACCAGTGCTGGCGGTAGCTGAACGCCAGCTCGGCCCGCGCCGCGAGGCCGGCTTTCGGCCGCCAGTAGGCCAGGATGTTCTCGTTGAACTCGGAATCGCTCGGGATCTCGAGGAGGGTCACGGCGCCCGGTCCCCAGGGCGCGAGGGGTTCGAGCCACAGGGACGGGCGCCACTCCCAGTGCTGCACGTCGTCCTGGAAGGCGCGGTAGTCGCGCGCCCGCTGCATCAGCCCGAAGCCTTTCGGGCCATCGTCCATGAAGGAGGAGACCTGCAGGGTCTCGGGGTTGCGCACCGGGCGCCAGATCGCCTCACTGGCGCCCGTGCGGATCTGCAGGCCGCCCGAGGAATGGACGGCGGCTCGCGCGTCGTCGGCCCCGCGCCGGTCGTAGGGGCCGAACAGGTAGCTCGTGGTCATGCCGCCGAGGCCGAGATGATCGATGGCGTTGCGCGCGAACACCGTGCCCTCGACATCGCACAGGGAGGCCGCACCGGGGCGCAGGCTCATGCGCAGGGCCGCCGTGGCGGAAGGGGAATCGACGAGCGCGTGCACGACGAGGGGCCCGCCGGGACCCGGCCGCTCGATCCAGATGGCGCGGAACTCCGGAAATTCCTCGCCCCGGGCGTCGGCCGGCCGCAGGGTGAGGGCGCGCGCGGTGACGCCGAAGCCCTGGCCCGTGGCGATGAGGCGGTAGAACGACGCGCCCTGAAAGTAAGCGAAATCGCTGAGCTCGCCGCCGTCGAAGCGGGCCCGGATCTTGAAGCCGGAATAGCCCAGATCCTCCTTGAGGGTGGGGATCTGCACGGTATCCGTCTCGAACCGGGCGCGGTCGTAGGCCAGGGGACGCACCACCCCGTCCTCGACGAGCGCCAGGGCGACGCGGTCCCGGAACACCGAGCCGCGATGCAGGGGTTCGAGGGTGAAGCCGAGGCCGGCCTCGGCCCAGACCGCGCTGCCCGGCGCCGTGCGGATCCCGGCATATTGCTCGCGGTTGAGGTCGGCCAGGGCCCCGGGCAGATCGTCCGTGCGGGGCGCGACGTAGGCCCGCGCGGCAAGGGCCCGGGCGAGGTCGGTGACGAGCCCCGCCTGGAACGGCGTGCCGGCCGCCGGGAGGGCAGGGGCGTCGTCGGCCAGGGCCGCACCAGGCAGGGCCGCACCGGGCAGAACGGCGGAGATGGTGAGCGCCCCGGCGCCGCGGATGAGATCGCGGCGGGTATGGCGCCCCGCCTCCGCCGTTACGGGATCCTCGGTCGTGGGGGCGGCGGCATCGGGAACGTCTCGGAGCGGCGGCGTCACGGGGGACCTGTCGTTTGGGCGCGGCGGCGCCGGATCAAGAAAGCGCGGACTTCCACGGCCGTTTACCATGCGATGGCCTGAACCGAAGGTTAAGTTCGACAGAAATGCCGACGGCACCGATCCCGTTCGACCGGTCCGAATACTGCCGGCCCCTGGCCGAAACGTCGCACCCGTGCGACATCGAAGAGATCAACACGCGTCGTCGACGCGGCAACGGAGGCGTTCATGGTGTCGATGCCATGCTTGTGGCCGCGGCCAGCCCGGCCCGAAACCTCTCCCGCGCGGCGGGGGCGGCGGCGTGGTCCCGCATGATCGACCGGGTGGCCGCCCTCACCCCCTCGGGACGGCGGGTCCGGCGGAGCGGTTGCCGGCCTCTCGCCGACCCCTTGCCAGCCCCTCGGGCAGCACAGTAGCGCACCGGCATTGAACGAAGCGGAGGCGAATCGACCGATGAGCGCAGCGACGACGACAACGACCGGGCGCAGCCTCACCGCCATCGTGCTGGCCGCCGGCAAGGGCACGCGGATGCGCTCGGACCTGCCGAAGGTCCTCCATGCCGTGGCCGGGCGGACCATGCTCGGCCACGTGCTCGCCGCCGCCCGCGCGGCGGGGGCGGGCCGCATCGCCGTGGTGGTGGAGCCGGGGCAGGCCGCCGTGGCCCGGGAGATCGAGCGGGCGGCTCCGGGCGCCGCCGTGTTTCCGCAGACCGAGCGCCTCGGCACCGCCCATGCGGTGCTGGCCGCCCGCGAGGCTCTGGAAGCCGGGGACGACGACGTGATCGTCGCCTTCGGCGACACCCCCCTCGTCACCGGCGCCACCCTCGCCCGTCTGCGTGCGCCCCTGGCCGACGGCGCGGCCGTCGCGGTCCTGGCCTTCGACACCCCGACCCCCACGGGTTACGGCCGGGTGCTGACGGAGGGTGGACGGGTGGTCGCCATCCGCGAGGAGAAGGATGCCACTGCCCCCGAGCGCGCCGTCACCCTGTGCAATGCGGGACTCATGGCGCTCTCCGGCGCGCACGCCCTCGCGCTTCTCACGCGCATCGGCAACGCCAACGCGGCCGGCGAGTACTACCTGCCCGACGCCGTGGCCCTCGCCGTGGCGGACGGCCTCATGGTGGCCGTGGTGGCCGTGGACGAGGCCGAGGCTCAAGGGGTTAACGACCGGGTCCAGCTCGCCGTGGCGGAGGCGGAGATCCAGGGCCGGCTACGCCGCGCGGCCCAGATCGGCGGCGCGACCCTGGTCGCCCCCGAAACGGTTTTCCTGAGCGCGGACACGGTGTTGGGTCGGGACGTTCTGGTGGAATCTCACGTAGTGTTCGGGCCCGGCGTCACCGTCGGCGATGGCTGCACGATCCATGCTTTCTCGCATCTCGAAGGCGCGTCCCTGGCGCCCGGCGTCGCCGTCGGTCCCTATGCCCGCCTGCGCCCCGGCGCGGTGCTGGAGACGGGGGCGAAGGTCGGAAACTTCGTCGAGATCAAAAACGCGCGCCTCGGCGCCGGCGCCAAGGCCAACCACCTGAGCTATCTCGGCGATGCCGAGATCGGCGCGGGCGCCAATATCGGGGCCGGCACCATCACGTGCAATTACGATGGGGTGAACAAACACCGCACCGCCATCGGGCCGGGGGCCTTCATCGGCTCGAACACCGCCCTCGTCGCCCCCGTGAGCGTCGGGGCCGGGGCCATCGTCGGAGCGGGTTCGGTGATCGCGGACGATGTCGCCGACGAGGCTCTGGCCGTGTCGCGGGCCCGCCAGCGCACCATCGCCAACTGGGCACCGGGCAAGCGCGCGGCCCTCGCCGCAGAGAAGGCTAGGCGCACAAAATCCTGATCCTCCAAGCGCTTGGTCCGGCCTCCTCAAGCTTGACTTGAGAAATCACCGGCGGTGTCGAGCGTAAGAAGCACCTCATGAAACGCCGGTCTCGGTCGATCCTCGCGTAGCGCAGGACGGCGACCGGCGTTTCGCGAGAGACGCGAAGACCGGGCGGGCCGGGTGGCATGCCCGTTCCGATCCGGTACAAGCCGGGGTTTGCGAGGCGCATCCCGGCGGTCTTTGGCCGGCGGCCCGTTTGTGAGAGACACGACCCATGTGCGGAATCGTTGGCATCGTCGGACGGGACGCCGTGGCCGGGCAACTCGTGGAAGCCCTGCGGCGGCTCGAGTATCGCGGCTACGATTCGGCCGGTATCGCCACCGTGACGCAGGGGCGCCTGGAGCGCCGGCGCGCGGAGGGCAAGCTCGCCAACCTCGAGGCGCGCCTGCGCGACGAGCCGCTGGGCGGGTCCATCGGCATCGGCCACACCCGCTGGGCGACCCATGGCCGGCCCAACGAGACCAACGCCCACCCGCACGCCACGGCGCGCCTCGCCGTGGTCCATAACGGCATCATCGAGAACTTTCGCGAGCTGAAGGCCGAGCTGCAGGGGCTCGGTGTCCGCTTCGAGAGCGAGACCGACACGGAGGTCGTGGCCCAGCTCGTCAGCCGCGCCATGGACGAGGGCTTAAGCCCCATCGAGGCCGTGGCCGCCTGCCTGCCGCGCCTGCACGGCGCTTTCGCCCTCGGCATCCTGTTTTCCGGCTACGACGACCTCCTCATCGGCGCGCGGCACGGCGCTCCGTTGGCCATCGGGTTCGACGCGGGCGCGACCTATCTCGGCTCCGACGCCCTGGCGCTGGCGCCGTTCACCGAGGAGATCACCTACCTGGAAGAGGGCGACTGGGCCGTCCTGTCGCGGGCCGGCGCGGTCATCCACGACATCGACGGCGGACTCGTGGAGCGGCCGCGCCAGCGCATCGTCGCCCAGGCCTACCGGGTCGAGAAGGGCAATCACCGTCACTTCATGGCCAAGGAGATCCACGAGCAGCCCGAGGTCGTGGGCCGCACGCTCGCCCATTACGTCGATCTCGCGAACGGCCGCGTCGCCCTGCCCGGAGACCTGCCGTTCGATTTCGGCAAACTCTCGCGCCTGTCCATCACGGCCTGCGGCACGGCCTACTACGCCGGCCTCGTCGCCAAGTACTGGTTCGAGACCCTGGCACGCCTACCCGTCGAGATCGACGTCGCCTCCGAGGCCCGCTACCGCGAGCCGCCGCTGGACCGCGACGGCCTCACCCTGGTGATCTCGCAGTCGGGCGAGACCGCCGACACCCTCGCCTCGCTGCGCTACGCCA
>Ga0182232_1000118_pt1 | contig 24393 bp, 15 predicted proteins | sample G6R1MG_30_FD_155484 | JGI IMG/M metagenome (GOLD analysis project Ga0182232, IMG submission 155484) | Phyllosphere microbial comminities from miscanthus, Michigan, USA - G6R3_NF_07NOV2016_LD2 MG | ecosystem: Host-associated > Plants > Phyllosphere > Phylloplane/Leaf | place: USA: Michigan... | reverse complement strand
GGGGTGGCTCTCGGTGGCCAGGCGCTTGGTTATTTTTTCCGCTTGTAAATCATACGCTACCAGCTCATTGCCGCCCCATAGCGTGATGTAGAGCGTGCGGCCATCGGGGGCGAGCAGGCAGCCGTAGGCTTCGTGGCCGAGGTCGAGGCGGCGCAGCGTCTGCTTGGTTTTGAGGTCGATAACGTAGAGCGCGTTGTCCTCCTTGGTCACGGTGTAGAGGCGCTGGCGCGGCCCGTCTACCGTAATGCCCACAGGGCTGATTTTGGTGGGCCACGCCTTGCCCAGCCGCAGGGTGTCGGCAGGGCCGAATTTTTGCTGCGCCACCGGATAAGCCAGGATGATATTATCGTTGCCGCCCGACACGTAGAGGTGGTCGCCGGCCGGGCTCCAGGCCAGCCCGTACCACGACTTTTTGACGGCTTTTTCGGCCACGATTTTTTCGGTGCTGGGGTCGATAAGCTGCACGGTCTGCTTGCTCTGGCCGTTGTTGCTCACGGCCAACAGGCGGCCGCCGGGCGCGAGCTGCATATTCAGGGGCAGGTCGCCGAGGGGCAGCGAGGTGCCGGCCGGCGTGAGGCTCCAGCCGTTGGGCAGCAGGATTTTGGCGGCCCTGGGGTCGTCGTCGGGCACCTGGGCGGCGGCCGGGCGGGCGGCCAGCCCGCTAGCCAGCGCGATGGCGAGAAAATGCTTCATGCTACTATCAATCAAGGCGATGGCTGCGGCTTTGTTAGTTGGCCGCCCGGCTTTGGGCATGGCCGACGCGCAAATATCCGGCTGGCGGCGCCCGCCGCTGTGTTAAGTTTTTGTGTGGTGGGCGGGGGTGGGCGCGGGCACGGTTGGGGTTGCTGCGAGTTAATTTTGCTTGGCGCGGCTGGTCGTAAGGGCAGCCGCGCTTGCTAATTTTTACCTATTTCCCGCTGCTTCCCCACCCCCAACCATGTCTTTTTCTAGCCAAAAAATCAGCCGGGTGCTGGTCGTGCTCTGCCTGTGCCTGGGCTGGCACGCCGGCTGGGCCGACGAAATAAAGTCGCCCAACGGCCAGCTCACGCTGCACTTCACGCTGCAAAGCGGCGGCGTGCCCACCTACCACCTCACCTACAAAAACCGCGAAGTCATCAAGACCAGCAAGCTGGGCTTCGACCTCAAAAACGTGCCCGCCCTCACCAGCGGCTTTGCCGTGGCCGAGGCCAAAAAGCGGACTTTTGACGAGAGCTGGCAGCCGGTCTGGGGCGAGGTCAAAACCATCCGCAACCACTACAACGAGCTGGCCGTGACGCTCGCGCAGGCTGCCACCGGCCGCACGCTGCGGGTGCGGTTTCGGGTGTTTGACGACGGGTTGGGCTTCCGCTACGAGTTTCCGAAGCAGGACAAGCTCACGCATTTTGTGGTGAAGGAGGAGCGCACGCAGTTTGCGCTGGCCGGCGACCACAAGGCTTTTTGGCTGCCCGGCGACTACGACACCCAGGAGTACAGCACCGTGACCTCGAACCTGTCGGAGGTGCGCGGCCGGATGAAAGCGGCCGTGACGGAAAACGCCTCGCAAACCACCTTTTCGCCGACCGGCGTGCAAACGCCGCTCATGCTCAAGAGCAAAGATGGGCTGTACATCAACATCCACGAGGCGGCGCTGATTGACTACTCGACCATGTCGCTGGACCTGGACGACAAAAACTTCATCCTCGAAAGCCACCTCACGCCCGACGCGCAGGGCGACAAAGGCTACCTGCAAACGCCCGCCAACTCGCCCTGGCGCACGGTGGTGGTCAGCGACCGGGCCGGCGCCATCCTGGAGTCGCACCTCATTCTGAACCTCAACGAGCCGACTAAGTACCCGGATGTGAGCTGGATAAAGCCCGTGAAGTACGTGGGCGTGTGGTGGGAGATGATAACCGGCCGCAGCACCTGGGCCTACACCGACGCCACCAACATCAAGCTCGACTCGACTGATTACCGCACCCTGAAGCCCAACGGCCGCCATGCCGCCAACACCGCCCACGTGAAGGAATACATCGACTTCGCGGCCCTACACGGCTTCGATGCGGTGCTGGTCGAGGGCTGGAACACCGGCTGGGAAGACTGGTTTGGCGCGCACAAAGACTACGTGTTTGATTTTGTGACGCCCTACCCCGATTTCGACGTGCAGGAGCTGCACCGCTACGCGGCTGGCAAGGGCATCAAAATGATTATGCACCACGAAACCAGCGGCTCGGTGCGCAACTACGAGCGGCACCTGGACGCGGCGTATAAGTTCATGGAAGCCAACGGCTACAACGCCGTGAAGAGCGGCTACGTGGGCGATATTCTGCCCCTGGGCCAGCACCACTACAGCCAGTGGACCAACAACCACTACCTCTACGCCATCACGGAGGCGGCCAAGCACAAAATCATGGTGAATGCCCACGAGGCCGTGCGCCCCACCGGCCTGGCCCGCACCTACCCCAACCTGATTGGCAACGAAGCGGCGCGTGGCACCGAGTACGAGTCGTTCGGGGGCAACAATGCCGACCACACCACTATTCTGCCCTTCACCCGCCTCATGGGCGGGCCGATGGACTACACGCCGGGCATCTTCCAGACCCAAATCAGCGCCATCAACCCCGATAATAAGTCCTTCGTGCACAGCACGCTGGCCCGGCAGCTGGCCCTGTACGTGACCATGTACTCGCCGCTGCAAATGGCGGCCGACCTGCCCGAAAATTACAACAAGCACCTCGACGCCTTCCAGTTTATCAAGGACGTGGCCGTGGACTGGGACGATACCAAGGTGCTCGAAGCCGAGCCCGGCGACTACGTCACCATCGCCCGCAAGGCCAAGGGCAAAAGCAGCTGGTTCGTGGGCGGCTCGTGCGACGAGAACGGCCGCACCTCGACAATCAACCTCAGCTTTTTGGACCCCGGCAAAAAGTACGTGGCCACCATCTATGCCGACGCCAAAGACGCGCACTACGAGAAAAACCCGCAGGCCTACGTCATTCGCAAAGTCAACGTAACCAGCAAGTCAAAGCTGGCGCAGTACTGCGCGCCGGGCGGCGGCTACGCCATTAGCGTGGTGCCGGCGGGCTAAAATCGGTATGGACTAAAGCCAAAAAGGCCGGTCATTGCTTCACTCACAATGGCCGGCCTTTTTGGCTTGTGCTACCTGATTATTTTCTAGCGAGTTTGCCGCACCTGAATTACGTTGGCGGCGGGCGCGGCGGCCGCCCGGGTGCTGGCCTTCGGCACCACGGCATTGGCGGGGTGCTGGTGCTGCCAGAAGCTCCACACGAGGCCGAGGCTCGCCACCAGCACCATCAGGATGTACACGACCCGGTCCTGACGCATTAGTATCTCATTGGCTTTCATGACGAAGAGGATTAGGGAAACAAGCTCTAAACGGCGGGCCGCCCCGGCTGGTTGTGGCGGCTGCCCGCGCAGGCATCAATTCTAAAAAAGGCCCCGTTACGTTCCCTACCCGGCAGGAAACGTAACGGGGCCTTTTGGGGCACTAAGGCTATCCTGAGCTTACACGGCTTTTGCCTGTGCCAGTGCCTCTCGCAGCGCGGCCACTACCTTGGGCAGGCTCGCCTCGGCGTTGCCGCCCAGGTCGATGTGCAGGGTGCGGCGCTTGTATTGCTGCAAGGTCTCTAAGTCGCCCTGCGCCTGGGCATTCTCGAAGGTGCCGAACGAGTAGGAGCGGCCGGGTAGCGGCAGCTCGACCGGGCTGTGGTGCGTGAACTGCACGAACAGGCCCGTGTTTGGCCCGCCCTTGTGGTACTGCCCCGTCGAGTGCAAAAAGCGCGGCCCGTAGCCCGAGGTAGTGGCTAGGTGCAGGTGCTCCTGCACCAGCTGGCGAAACTCCTGCAACTCGGCCGTGATGGCGCTGGACTCGGTGAGGTAGGCTTGCAGATTTACGAAATCGCCGGCTTTGGCCTGGCCAAAAAACGCCCGCAGCGTGCCCACCGCCCCGTCGCCCTGGGCGTCGGTGAAGTACGACACGCCGTCGGCCTCGGCGGCGGCGGCGGGGCCGGCGGGCAGGTGGCCCTGCTCCTGCACCACCTTCATTACGCGGTCGGTCGCGGTTTTGCTTTCCTGCACGTTGGGCTGGTCGAAGGGGTTGATGCGCAGCACCGCGCCCGCCACGGCGGTAGCCACTTCCCAGCGGAAAAACTCGGCGCCCAGGTCGAGCGGCTCGCGCATGAGGATGGTGATGACCGGGTGGCCGGCATCCTGCAATACTTGCAGTTTCTGGCGGTTTTCGGTGTCGGGCGTGTCCTCGTAGCCCACGTACACGAACAGGCGGTCGTGGCCGTAGACCTCGGGCGTGCCCAGGGGCTCGCCGGATACGGGCAGCACGCCTTTGCCTTCTTTACCAGTACTTTCAGCCAGCAGCTGCTCCAGCCACAGGCCCAGGTCGTGCAGCTTGTCGGGCACTACCAGCGTCAGCTTGTCGCGGCCTTCCTTGGAAAGCACGCCCATCGTGGCGCCCAGTTTTAGGCCGGGGTTGTCCGGCACGTCGCCTTCGCTGCCGCAGGCCCGCATCATGGCCACGGCGCGCTCGAGCAGCGCCGCGATGTCGATGCCGTAGAGTGCGGCCGGCACCAGCCCGAAGTACGTGAGGGCCGAGAAGCGCCCGCCCACCTCGGCGAAGTTCAGGAAGATTTTGCGGTAGCCCTCGTTGGTGGCGTTGGTCACGAACTTGGAGCCGGGGTCGGTGATGGCCACGAAGTTTTCGCCGGCTTTGTCACCTTTCAGCTCTTTCAGCTTGGCGTAGAAATAATCGCCGAACGCCAGCGGCTCGGCCGTGGTGCCCGATTTGCTGGCCACGATGAAGAGCGTTTTTTCGAGCGGTACCGACTGCTCAATCTGCTGCACCGTGCCGGGGTCGGTGGTATCGAGCACCGAAATGGGCAGGCCGCCGCCAGCGCGCTCAAACGACTTCTCGAACACAATCGGGGCCATGGTGCTGCCGCCCATGCCCATCACCACCACGTGCTCGAAGCCGGCGGCCTTCACTTCCTGCACAAAAGCCGTGATTTCGGGCACGGCCTGCTGCATAGTTTCGGCCACGCGCAGCCAGCCCATAAAGCTGCGGATGCTGTCCTGGCCCTCGGCGCTGTCGGTCCACAGGTCGGCCTGCTTTTGCCAGAAGCCGGCGGTGAAGTTCTTGCTGTTCAACGCGTTGATTTCGGCCGTGATGGCCTCCTGGTACTGGCCCAGGTGGTAGGTTGCGGGGGAAATGCTGGAAGAGGGCATGAGGTGTTGGGAGTTAAAAACGGGATTGGAAAGACAAATAAAACGTCCGTCATGCTGAGCGCAGCGCAGCGGAGTTGAAGCATCTTGGTCGTTTCGTTGCGAACGTTTGAAGTTAGTTCACCGAGCAAGATGCTTCGACTCCGCTGCGCTGCGCTCAGCATGACGGACGTATTTGCAACACAAAATTAACGTACGAAAACGGGCGCCTAGCGGCCAAAATCGTCCTGCACGCGCACGATGTCGTCCTCGTCGGAGGGGTGCGTATCGTGGGTGTGCTGCCAGATTTCGGCAATCACGCCCCAGCCGTCGAGGCCCACCAAGCGGTGGCGCTCGCCCTGCTTGAGCACGATGAGCGCGCCTGGCTCATATGATTTTACCTCGCCCTCCTCATCGGTGGGGCTGGTGGCCACGCCCACGGGGCCCTGCACTACTTTCCAGATTTCGGCGCGCCGGAAGTGGTACTGCCAGCTCAGGCGCTGCTGGGGGGCCACGAGCAGCACTTTGGGGCTGAGCTTGCCCGAAATGCGCAGCTCATCGACCGAGCGGCCATCAAAATACTGGTCGGCAAACTGCTGGGCCTGGCTTTCGTCAATCACGAAAAAGCCGCCCCAGGGGCGCGTGTCATCTTGCTGCGCCACGGTGAAGCCCTGCTGGGCCAGCTTAGCGGCAATCTCTTGGAAATGAGCCTGTTTTTGAGCGTTTTGGTCGGCCATGAAAGTGGTTTGGGAAGGTGGTTATTTGAGAATGGTAATGGTGCCGGTCTGGCGGAAGGGCTGGTTGTCTTCGCCGGTCAGGTCGAAGCGCCACACGTAGGCCCCGTTTACCGGGGCGTGGCCCCGAATGGTGCCATCCCAGGTTTGGGTGCGGTCGGTGGCGCGAAATGCTTCCTGGCCGTTGCGGTCAACAATGATAAAGACAAAGTTTTGCAAATATCTACCCTTGAGCTCCAATATATCGTTAAGCCCGTCGCTATTGGGTGTAAAAGCCGTAGGTAGCACCAGTTTTGGGCGGCGCGTAAGGCTGCCCACGTTGGAGTAGCTGACGGTGCCGGCGGGCAGCCCGCCGCCGCTGGCTTCCACGCGGTAGCGCAGAATCTGGCGGTCGGGGGGTGGGGCCAAGTCCAAGTAGCTCAGGCTGGTAGTGGCGGGGCTGGTGGCCAGTACCGTGCCATCGGCCGCGATGGTGAGTACCCGGTACACCACCGGCGCAGCCGGGCTGCCCGGCCCCTGAAACGCCGACCAAGTAAGCTGAGCAGTGAGGCCCTCGGGGTCGGCCGCGGCCACGCGCAGCAGCGCCGGGCAGCTGCTGGGGCCGGCGGGCGAGAGGTTGCCACAGGTGTCGCGTACCACCGCCGAGTAGCAGGGCGCCACGGTGGGCAGCGTGGTCAGCAGCGAGTCGCGCAGCACGCGGCGGGCCGCGCCGGACGCGCCCGTGCGCAACGGCGCGAAGGCAAACGCCGCCCCGCCGCTTTGCCGGCTCAGGAGCACCTGCCCGCCGGGCCCAAAAGCCGGGCCCGTGCCCGGCGTCACGGCTACAACCACGCGGTTTTGCAAGTCAAACGAAGGCACCACCACCGGCGTGGGCGGGGCAGTAGTTGATTGAGCCGTGAGGGCCAACGTGTTCGAGATGGTTTGCGCGCCGCCCGCCAGCGCCGCCGTGAGGCGGTAGGTATAGGCGGTGCCGCACTGCACCTGCGCATCGTCGTAGCCGGTAGCCGTGGCGGGCAGCGTAATGCTGAGCCCGCCGGGGCTGCGGGTGAGGGTGTAGCCCGTAATGTTGGCCGCCACGGGTGGTAGAAAAATGAGCGTATTGCGGCCGTTGGCCGCGGTGCCTTCCAAGCCCGTGGTACCAACTACGTTAGATGGCTCCGAGTTGCCGCAGGCATCAGTGCGCAGTAGACGGTAGCGGCCCTGGGCGGCGGTGAGGGCGACAGTGGCCGTGCTGCCAGCAGCCGGAACTATGGTTGCGCCGGCTACGGTGGTGTAAGTGCCAGACAAGACCGGCGTTTCGCTTTGCAGCACGTAGGTAAACCCGGCCGGCACCTGACTGAAATCCAGGTTGGCCGCCCCGCCCGTGGACGTGGTGCCCGGCCGCGTGAGGCGCGTAAATACCGGCGTTTGGGCTGCGGGCAGGGTTACGGTCTGGGTGGCGCTTTGGGGGCACGAGCTGCCGGGGTTGCCGGTTACGACGAAGGTATTGGCCCCGCCGGGCGTGATGCCCACGGTGAGCGTGCTGGTCAGGGGCTGCGCCGCGCCGCCATTTACCTGCACCGTGTAGCTGCTGTATACTGGGTTGGTGACGGTAACCAGGGCCGTATTGCCGGCGCAGGCCGCCACGGTGAAAGTGGGCGGCGCGGGGTTGATAACCGTATAGTTGCGGATGTAGGCCACGCCGCCCGCCGTGGAGGGAGGCGGCGGGTTCGACAATTCAAACACCGTAACCGGCCCCACGTCGGCGGCGGTGGGTGTGTAGGTCACTACGCCGGCCGTGGTGGTGGGCAGGCAGTTCACCGGAACGGCATTAGTGCCTTTTACCACCTGGTAATACAGCAGGGCGGGGGCCGTAACGCGCCCACAATTCTGCTCGAAGCGCACGGGGCAGCCCACTTGCAGCACGGTTACTTCCAGCCCCGTGCCGGCATCGACCACCCGAAAGGGCTGCGGGCAGCCCGCGGGCGGCGGCGTGGGGCAGGCGGTTTGGGCGCCAGCCGCCAGCGTGCCAAGCAGTAGTCCTAAAAAAACGAAGAATAATTTCATAGGTGGGGCCAATTTACGCGATTGGGGCGGGTCTCTGGCCCGTGCCAATCAGTCAAGTGCCTACTGCAACGCGCCGGTCCGCCCTTTATTCCCACGCGTACTCGCGCACAAACCGGGCCGCGCGGTGTAGGTCGGGCGCCAGCACGCGGTCGCGGGGCACGAAGGCGACGTGCGCGCGGAAGGCGGCCACTACGGCCTCCAGGGCGGGACTAGTGCGGTGGGGGCGGCGCAGGTCGAGGGCCTGGGCGGCGGTGAAAAGCTCGATGCCCAAAATCTGCTCCACGTTTTCGACTACGCGGCGGGCTTTGGTGGCGGCGTTGGCGCCCATGCTCACGTGGTCTTCCTGGCCGTTGCTGCTCGTGATGCTGTCGGCGCTGGCAGGCGTGCACAGCTGCTTGTTCTGGCTCACGATGCCGGCGGCCGTGTACTGCGGTATCATAAAACCCGAATTCAGCCCCGGCTCGGCCACCAAAAAAGCCGGCAGCCCGCGCTGCCCCGAAATAAGCTGAAACGTGCGCCGCTCCGAAATGCTGCCCAGCTCGGCCACGGCCAGCGCCAGGTGGTCGAGGGCCAGTGCCAGCGGCTGCCCATGAAAGTTGCCGCCGCTCAGAATAGCGTCTTCCTCCGGAAAAATATTAGGGTTGTCGGTTACCGAATTGCACTCGATTTCGACCGTATTGGCCACGTAGGCCACCGCGTCGCGGCTGGCGCCGTGTACCTGCGGCTGGCACCGGAACGAGTACGGGTCTTGCAGGGCGTAGCGGTCGCGGGCTTGCAGCTCGGAGCCGGCCAGCAGCCCGCGCAGGCGCTCGGCTACCCGCACCTGCCCGGCGTGGGGCCGCACCCGGTGTAGCGGGGCCAAAAACGGCTGTACGTGTCCCCCAAACGCCTCCGTCGAAATTGCCCCGATGACGTCGGCCGCGTCGAGCAGGCGCTGGGTGCGCTCCAGCGCCTCGGTGGCGTAGGCCAGCATAAACTGGGTGCCATTGAGCAGCGCCAGGCCTTCTTTAGCCTGCAATGCCAGCGGCTCCCAGCCAAATAAACTTAGCACGTCGCTAGCGGCCAGGCGGTAGCCCTGGTAGTTGACTTCGCCCAGGCCCAGCAGTGGCAGGCACAGGTGCGCCAGCGGGGCCAGGTCGCCGCTCGCGCCCAGGCTGCCCTGCTCATACACCACCGGCCACACGTCGCGGTTGAAGAAGTCGAGCAGCCGCTTGGCAGTGGCCACCTGCACGCCGCTGTGGCCGTAGCTCAGGCTCTGCACTTTCAGCAGCAGCATCCGGCGCACCAGCTCCGAGGGCACCTCGGGGCCGGTGCCGCAGGCGTGCGACATCACCAGGTTGGCTTGTAGCTGCGCCCGCGCCTCGGGGGCGATGCTCACATTATAGAGCGACCCGAAGCCGGTATTGATGCCGTAGATGGGCTGGTCGGGGGCCGCGCCGAGGCGCTGGTGCAGGTAGTCGTAGCAGGCCTGAATACGGGTTTCGGCCTCGGCCGGCAGGCGGAAAGTGTCGCGGCTGGCCAGGGCGGTGGCCAGCTCGGCCAAGGTGAGGGGCTGAGTAGGGGAGAGGAGCGGCATAGGCCGCAAAAGTAAGGGTTGCCTTTGCGCGCTGTTGCGCGGACTTTGTAGTCCGCGTTTTTGGCCTGCCTAGTCGCGGCCTACAAAGTCCGCGCAACTACCTCGCCGCCAACGTCCACCGGCCGCAGGGGCGTGGGCCGCCGGTGCTCATCCACGGCCACGAAGGTGAACGAGCCCGTCACGGCCAGCAGCCGCTCGTCGGAGTACATCTGCTCCACGAACAGCTCGACGCGCACTTGCAGGCTGGTGGTGCCCACGCGCACTACGTTGCCGATAAGCTCGACCAGCGTGCCGCCCGGAATAGGATGCGTAAAATCAACGCGGTCGGACGAGACCGTGACCATCTTGAGGCGCGAAAAGCGGGTGGCCGTGATAAAGGCCACCTCGTCCATCAGCATCAGCGTGGCCCCGCCAAATAAGGTGTCGTAGTGGTTGGTGGTGTTGGGGAAAACGGCTTTGAAAATGCGCGTTTCGGCGCGGGCAATTTGGTCGGCGAGGGTTGGCATGGGAGGTAATAAAATTTGAATAGATTAATTGTTTGCAGCCCTGGCGTGGGCGCCTCACCCCCCGGCCCCCTCTCCGAAAAGGAGAGGGGGAGCCGACCGCAAGCGGACGTATGCAGTCGTTGAGTGGCGTTAGGCTCCCCCTCTCCTTTTCGGAGAGGGGGCCGGGGGGTGAGGCGCTACGCTAGGCGAGGATTGTTTTTGAAGCAGATACTTCAACCGCCAGCTCGGCCCGCACCTGCTGGGCCGCCGCCACCATGTTGCGCAGTGCGGCTTCGGTTTCGGGCCACTTGCGGGTTTTGAGGCCGCAGTCGGGATTAACCCATAAATGCCGGGCCGGAATGAAACCGTGGGCACGGGTGAGCAGGGCGGCCATTTCGGCCACGGTGGGCACGCGGGGCGAGTGAATGTCGTACACGCCCGGCCCAATCTGGTTGGGGTACCGGAAGTCGGCGAAGGCTTCGAGCAGCTCCATCTGCGAGCGCGAGGTTTCCATCGTTATCACGTCGGCGTCGAGGTCGGCGATGGCGGGCAGCATGTCGTTAAACTCCGAGTAGCACATGTGGGTGTGAATCTGGGTCTCATCGCGCACGCCCGAGGCCGCCACCCGAAACGCCCGCACCGCCCACGCCAGGTAGGCCGGCCAGTCGGCCCGCCGCAGCGGCAGCCCTTCGCGGATGGCCGGCTCGTCAATCTGAATAATGCGGATGCCCGCCGCTTCCAGCGCCAGCACTTCCTCCCGGATGGCCAGCGCGATTTGCAGCGCCGTGAGCGCCCGCGACTGGTCGTCGCGCACAAACGACCACTGCAAAATCGTGACCGGGCCGGTCAGCATTCCCTTCATCTGCTTGTCAGTCAAGGACTGCGCGTACACGCTCCAGGCCACGGTCATGTCCTGCGGGCGGTGAATGTCGCCGTAGAGTAGCGGCGGCTTCACACAGCGCGAGCCGTAGCTCTGCACCCAGCCGTGGCCGGTAAAGGCGAAGCCATCGAGCAATTCACCAAAATATTCAACCATGTCGTTGCGCTCGTACTCGCCGTGTACCAGCACGTCGAGGCCCAGGTCTTCCTGCCAGCGCACCACCTCGGCGGTGGCGTTACGCAAGGCCGCTTCGTACTCGGCATCGGTCAATTCCTGCTTTTTCCAGCGGGCGCGCAGCTGCCGAATTTCCTCGGTTTGCGGAAACGAGCCGATGGTAGTAGTCGGCAGCAGCGGCAGCCCGAGCAGCGCCTCCTGCCGGGCAATGCGCTCCGTGAAAGAGCTTTGGCGGCGGGCGTCGGCCTCCGTCACGGCGGCGGTGCGCGCCTTGATGTGCGGCCGGTGGATGCGCGCCGAGGCGCGGCGGCTGGCCAGCGCGGCCTGGTTGGCGGCCAGCAGGTCGGCGCTGCCAGGTGCCTCGGTGGCGAGCTGGTGCAACTCGCGTACTTCGTGCAGCTTTTGCTTGGCAAAAGCCAGCCAGCTCTTGATTTCGGCCGGCAGGGCGTCGTCGTTGGTTTCTAGGTCGAGGTCGCAGGGCGCGTGCAGTAGCGAGCAGCTCGGGGCCAGCAGCACCCGCTCGGGGCCGAGCTGGGCCACGGCCTCGTTTACCAAGGCCAGCGAGGCTTGGTAGTCGTTTTTCCACACGTTGCGGCCGTCCACCACGCCCAGCGAAAGGGCCAGCCACTTGGGCGCCAGCGGCAGCACTTGCGCCAGCTGCTCGGGCGCCCGCACCAAGTCGAGGTGCAGGGCGTGGATGGGCAGCCGCAGGGCAGTTTCTACGTTGTCGCGCAGCCCCTCAAAATAGGTCGCCAGCAGCAGTTTCAGGCCGGGGCAGCGGCGCGCCAGGTGCGCGTAGGCCAGCTGAAACGCGTCGCGCTCGGCGGGCGTGAGGTCGAGCGCCAGGCAGGGCTCGTCGAGCTGCACCCAGCTCGCGCCCTGCTGGTGCAGGCGGTTCAGTGCCTCCGCATACACGGGCAGCAGGCGGGGCAGCAGGTCGAGCCGGTGAAAGCCCGCCTCCTTTTCCTTGCCCAGCAGCAGGTATGACACCGGCCCCAGCAGCACCGGCTTGGGCGCGGTGCCCAGCACCTGGCAGGCTTGGTTAAACTCATTAAAGAGCCGCGTCGAAAACAGCTCAAACTGTTGGTTTTTGGTAAACTCCGGCACCAGGTAGTGGTAGTTGGTATCAAACCACTTGGTCATTTCGAGGGCCGTGATGTCAAGCCCGTCGCGCTGGTAGCCCCGCGCCATGGCGAAGTACAAATCCAGCTCATTAAAGCTGCGATTTTGGCTGATGATGGGCGTATAGCGGGCCGGAATGGCGCCCACGAGCAGGCTCATATCGAGCACCTGGTCGTAGTAGCTGAAGTCGTTGCACGGAATGAGGTCGAGGCCGGCGGCCTGCTGCGTCAGCCAGTTTTGCTGCCGAATTTTGCTGCCCGTGGCTTGCAAGTCGGCCAGGCCGATGGTGCCGGTCCAGTATTTTTCGCTAGCTTTTTTGAGTTCGCGCTGGCTACCAATGCGCGGGTAGCCGAGGTTGTGCGTAAGCATAACTGCTTGTGGGGAAAGGGAATGATAAGAAAATCATTCTCCGCAACGGGCGTACACTCCCCGCGATGTTAGCAGCGTCGGCCCGGTCGAACGGCGGCAAAAGCGGGGCGTGCGCACGCCCGCTGGCACGGGGCCGCGTCCGGCCCGCCAGGGTTCACTTATGGCCGCAATTCAACTGGCCAGACTACCACCCCAGGGCGCGAGGGCATACGTCTCAGGTCGTAGGGAGGCAAGTCTCCTGGCTTGTGCCATTATAGCCAGCCTTCTCACCCCGCAGGGCAATGGCTTGTGAGTTGGCTATAACTGGTTGCGGCACTTACAGTTGCGCGACAGCCCGTGATTCACACACGGTTCCTTATTAATCTCGGTATTACCCGAAAACCCCTCTACGGCAATCGAAAATTGCAAAAGAATAGGGTAAAGGTAGGGTTGGCGTCTTGAAAGCGGCTAAAAAGAAAAGCCATGCGGAGCGCAGTGCAGCCTCGCTATCGCACCGTTGGATGGACCCAAACGGTGCGATAGCGAGGCTGCACTGCGCTCCGCATGACAGTCAACCCTACACTGTGAGCGCGCCTACCACCTCGCCCAGCGGCAGCACCTTTTCCTCGCCGGTTTTCATGATTTTGACCTTGGCCACGCCGGCCGCCAGCTCCTCCGGCCCCAGCACGATTACGAGCGGAATGCCCTTGGCATCGGCGTACTTGAACTGCTTTTGCAGCTTACCCGCATCTGGGTACAGCTCGGCGGGGATGCCGGCCGCCCGCAGCGCGGCCAGCAGCGGCAGCGCCGCCCGGCCGCTCGCCTGGTCAAAATTGGTGATAAGGCAGCGCGTGGGCGTTTCGCCGGTTTCGGTGAAGAGGTCGAGGCTTTCGAGGCAGTCGTAGATTCTATCGACGCCGAACGAGAAGCCCACACCCGACACGCCCGGCAGCCCAAACGAGCCGGTCAGGTTGTCGTAGCGGCCGCCGCCGCTCACGCTGCCCATCGCCACGTTGTTGATTTTGACCTCGAAAATGCAGCCCGTGTAGTAGCTCAGGCCCCGCGCCAGGGTGGGGTCAAATTCCAGCCGGTCGAACTGCTTAAAGCCCGAGGCTTGCAGCAGCGCGTGCACTTCTACCAGCTCTTTCAGGCCCCGGTAGTAGGCCAGCTCATCGTCCTCGTCGCTGCTGTCTTCGTCGGGGCGCGTGCCGTCGGGCTCCACGCCGGCCGTCACGAAGCCGGCCAGCAGGCGGCGCAGCTTTTCCTCAAAGTCGCCCTCCACGCCCAGCAGCGCAAACAGCGTGTCGATGGTTGGCTCCGCGAAGCCTTTTTCGAGCAGCTCCTTGCTTACCCCATCGCGCCCGATTTTATCGAGCTTGTCGATGGCCACAAACAAATCGGCCTCCTGGCCCTCGCCGCCCAGCGCCTGGTAAATGTTGCGCAGCACGCCCCGGTGGTTGATTTTGATGGTGAAATCGTGCAAACCCAGCTCGGTGAATACGCGGCTCATCATCAGCACTATTTCGGCCTCGCAGAGCAGCGAGTCGGTGCCCACCACGTCGGCATCGCACTGCCAAAACTCGCGGTAGCGCCCCCGCTGCGGGCGGTCGGCGCGCCATACGGGCTGCATCTGGTAGCGCCGAAAGGGGAAGGTGAGCGTGCCCCGGTTCATGGCCACGTAGCGGGCAAAGGGCACGGTGAGGTCGTAGCGGAGGCCTTTTTCGGCAATCTTGGGCAGCACTACTTTGGGGCCGGCGTCGAGGTCCTCGGCCGTGAGCAGCGGCGTGATTTCGCCCCGGCGCTCCTTCACCAGGAAGTTGCCCGAGTTCAGGACTTTAAACAGCAGTTGGTCGCCCTCGTCGCCGTATTTGCCGGTGAGCACCGACAGGTTTTCGAGGGTCGGCGTTTCGAGCGGCGCGTAGCCAAACGTCTCAAACGTGCGCCGGATGACGCTGAAAATATACTGGCGGCGGGCCACCTGGGCGGGGCCAAAATCGCGGGTTCCTTGCGGGATGCTGGGTTTCTGCATGACGGCCGCAAAGGTAGCTTTTTCACTTATCAATCATCAGTTATCAATTATCGCCCGGCGGAAAATGCTACCTGATGATTGATAAGTGGAAAATTACTCTTTCGTAAACTCAAACTCGCCGCCGCCCTGCTTGAGCTTAAAAACGGGCTTGCCGGCCTCAAACTCGACCCGAATGCCGGCCGGGTCAAACTTGAATACGCCCTGGCTCACGGGCTCCAGCGTGAAGGCCTGCTGGCCGGTGGCCTGCGCTTGCAGGGCCGAGCCTTGCTTGGTGAAGGCGATTTTGAGCGGGATTTGGGGGCTGGCGTAGGTGCCCACGTAGCGGTCGAGGTCGGCGGCGGCGGGCACGAAGCCGGTGGCGCGGTACTGCGCATCGACCATGATGCGCTGCTCGCGGTTGGCCACCGCCCAGGCGGTGTGGAAGATGAACTGGTCGCGCCGGGCCATGGCCGGGAAGTCGATTTTATCGACGTCGTCGGTGGTCTGGTGGTAGTCCTTGTGCAAGCCGCTGGTGTAGAAGATAATCGGCACGTTGTGCTTGGCAAAATTGTAGTGGTCCGAGCGGTAATAGATGTGCTCGGGGTCGGCGGGGTCGTTGTACTTGTAGTCGAGCGCGATGGGCTGGTACTGCTGGTTGGTGCTTTCGCTCAGCGTATTAAGCTCCTGCGAAAGCTTGTCGGCGCCCACCACGTACACGTAGTCGCCCTTGCGGTAGTGTAGGCTGTCCACGCGGCCCACCATGTCGATGTTGAGGTCCGTCACCGTGTTGGCGAGCGGAAAAACCGGGTGCTCGGTGTAGTACTGCGAGCCCAGCAGGCCCTCTTCCTCGCCCACGTTGGCCAGGAATAAGATGCTGCGGCGCGGCCCGTGGCCGTCCTTTTTGGCCTGGGCAAACGCCCGCGCCATGGCCAGTATGCTGGCCGTGCCCGAGCCGTCGTCGTCGGCCCCGTTGTAGACGATGCCGTTCTTGATGCCCAGGTGGTCGTAGTGGGCCGAGAGCACCACTACCTCGCCTTTCTTATCGGTGCCTTCGAGGTAGCCCAGCACGTTTTCGGTGGTGAAGGGCGTCTTCTTTTCGCCGCCTTGCAGCTTCACCGGCACGGGTTTGAAGGGCGAAGCCACCGGCTTGCCGGCCGCCGCCACGGCCTGCTGGTACTTGGCCAGGCCGGCCGGGGTGGTGCCGAGCAGCGCCGCGCCCATTTCGGGCGAGACAAAAAAGACGTTGGAGCCGCCGGGGCCGGCCGCCGCCCCCGGAAACTCCAGGCGCTCGCCGCCCACTTGCAGGCCCGCGTAGTCTTGGGGCACCCGCGCCAGGGCCTCCGCGCTGGGCATAACGCGGATGGTGGTGCGCGGCGTGAGGCCCCGCATGGTGGGGCTGCGCTCGCCCATTTCGACGAAGCCCGCACCGCCGAAGGCCGTGGGCGTGCCGTCTTTGCTTAGCAGCGGCTTGCCGGCCTTGTTCAGCGGCTCGCCGAGCAGCAGCAGCAGGTCTTTGTTTTTGAGGTCGGGGGCGTTGGGGGCAAAATCGGCGTAGCCGGCCGTGCTGATGCCGTAGCCCACAAACGTGGGCTGAATGAGGGCCGCCGCCGCGGGGTTGCGCAGCACCAGGTAAAAATCCTTGCCTACCTCAAACGTTCGGTCGCCAACCCGAATGCTCGACGCCGGGTCCACGCCCACGCGGGTGAGGCTAAAATGCTGCAAAAACGGATTGTCGGACCCCGGCACCGGCCCCATCAGCCCGTAGCTGGCGAAGGCCTTGGCAAGGTAGTCGGCGGCCATTTTCTGGCCTTTTTGGCCCGTTTCGCGGCCTTCGTACTCATCCGAGGCCAGCACGCTCAGGTCTTGCCGCAGCCCCTCGGGCGTGATGCGGGCAGCGTAGGGCACCGACCAGTCGGGGCCACTGGCGCCAGCGGCAGGCGCGCCGGCCGCGCCGTCCCTGGTCTTGGTTTTAATCTTGACTTTGGCCGCGCCGGCCGGGGCGGCGGGCAGGGCCGGCTGGGCCGCCGCGGCGCCCGCCAGCAGCAGCGCGGCGGCCAGGGAAAGGGGTTTGGACATGGGGAAGAAAAAGTTGGAAAGCAGCAAAATAAGACGAAATCGGCCTGGGCGCCGGGCCGGGAGTTACTCTTTCGTAAACACGAACGTGCGGCCGCCCTGCTTGAGCGTGAACGTGGGCTTGGCCGCGTCGAACTCGGCCCGAATGCCGGCCGGGTCGTACTTGAACACGCCCTGGCTCACGGGCTCCAGCGGGATGGGCTGCTGGCCGGTGGCCTGGCTCAGGAGCGTGTTGCCCTCCTTCTTGAAGCTGATTTTGAGCGGCAGGCCGGGGCTGGCGTAGGTGCCGGCGTAGCGGTCGAGGTCGGCAGGGGCGGGCACGAAAGCCGGGGCGGCAAAATCGGGAATGCGGTAAGGCTTGTCGTAGCAGATGCGCAGCACGTCGCCCATCGCATCATTGATGGAGTAGCTGTGGGCGTTGGTGCTCAGGGTCACGGCCAGCTTGTCGTCGGGGAAGTAGCTGGCCATCGACTGAAAGCCGTCGATAATACCGCCGTGCCCGTAGCCGGGCTTGCCATAAAAGGGCAGCAGCATCAGCCCCCGCCCGAAGGTGTCGCGGACGGTTTTCATCTCGCCCAGGCTAGCCGCCGATACCAATTTGCCCCCAAACAGCGCCTCCAGAAAGCGGTTGAGGTCGGCGGGCGTCGACACTGCCGCGCCCGCCCCGCCGGGGATGCTCATATCGGTTTCGGCATCGAGCTGCCAGCCGCCGGGGCCGGGCTTATAAGACAACGCTTCCTGCTTTCGGGGGTCGATTTTGCCGCCGTAGTAAGTGTTTTGTAAGCCAGCCCTGGCCACCACGCGCTTTTGCAGGGCCTGGGCGTAGGGCTGCTTGCCCAGCTTCTCCACGATATAGCCCAGCACGATGTAGTTGGAATTGCTGTAGTCGAACTTCGCGCCCGGCTCGAAGTCGGGCTGGTACGTTGCCATTATCGCCAGCAGCTCGGCCTGGGTTTTGGGCTGGGTCATGTAGCCCAGGTAGGCCGCATCAGCGGTAAGGCTGTGCAGGCCGCTGCGGTGGCTCAGCAGCTGCTCGATGGTGATGGTTTTGGCGTTGGGCAGCTGCGGGAAGAAGGCAGCCAGCTTGGTGTCCAGCGCCAGCTTTTTCTCGTCGATAAGCTGAAAAATCATCGTCGCCGTGAACATCTTCGTGATGGAGCCCATGCGGTAGCGGGTGGCCGGCGTGGCCAGCGTTTTAGGCTCTAATTGCGCGTAGCCAAAACCGCGGCTGTACACCACCTGCCCCGCGCGCGACACGGCCAGGCTGCCCATCAGTTTGTTGTTGGCGGCCAGGCTGGTAAGCAGGCTGTCGAGCTTGGCGGTATTCAGGCTCTGGGCCGGGGCGGTGAGCGTGGCGGCCCCGAGCAGGGCGGCGAGTAGCGGTAGGCGTGCGTTCATGAGGGTGAAAGAGTAGGGTAGGATGATAATCGCTGGGTGGAGGTGGGGCATTACAGCTAGTTAGAATATCAGTTCACGTTTGTCATGCTGAACGCAGTGAAGCATCTCTACCGCACCGTTGGACGGACCCAAAGGTGCGGTAGAGATGCTTCACTGCGTTCAGCATGACAAACGTAAAGCCTGCGTGCTGCAACACAACACCTACTTCACGGCCACCGCGCCAGCGGCCGGCGCGGCGGGCAGCTGGTCGCAGCTCGTGACTACCAAGATGCGCTCGCCGGCGGCGGCGCGGGCGGCCAGCGGGGCGTACACGTAGCGCTGGCGATACTCGTTGATGGCGTCGTTGAGGGTGCGGCTAAACGAGCCGACGGGGTAGAGGCTGGCCGCCTGGGGGCAGAAGTACGTGGCGGGCGCATCCCACCACTGGCCAGCGCCGGGGCAGTGCTTCTGGAAGGCGGCGGCCAGTTCGTCTACGCTCCGAATGGTGTTGTCGAGGCCGGGCAGGAAGGTGGCACTGTTGGCAAGGAGCTGCTTCATAGCCTTTTTGGTCAGTGCCTTATCGGCCCCGGTGCGCAGGCGGAAGCGCCGGGCTTCGCGCAGCAGGTAGTAGAGCTTGAGCTGCTCGGCGTCGAGCTTGGTGCGCAGGTAGGCGTACTCGGCGTCGGGGTTGTCGAGGCGCTCGGTGGGCACGTTGTGTTGCTGGGCTAGCAGGCGGGTGTAGCCGGGCACGCCCTTGGTGGCGATGGTGGCGGCCTCGGTACTAGCCACGCCCAGGTCGGGTTTTTCGACCACTACCAGCGTGGGTCGGAAGGCTTCAAAGGCCTGGCGCAGCTGGCCAAACTGCTCGTGCTTGGCATCTTGCGAGGCCACCACCCCGAAGTAGCGCACACTGCCGGCGCTGGCGGGCCGGGCGGCGGCCTGGGCGGCCGAATAGCTGCCTGCCAGCTCCTGCGCGTCGGGCACGGCTACGAGATTTTGGGCCGAAGCACCGAACGAGAAAACCAAAGCAGCGGCGAAAAACAAAGACGAAGCGTTCATGACTCAGAAAGAAAAAATGGTAAGGGAAAAGGAGGAGTTGGATTGCGGCTAACGCGGTGCAAAGCAAGGCATTAGAAACCGGTGTTTGATTACCGTAGTGTGTTGGTTGGTAGAAGTTTGTGCGTTGCGCTAGTCCCGAAAAATCCGGCTCAACTAGGTCATACCGAGCCGGCCTGGCAGCTCGCTCGCGCCATGAACCCGGACCAGGTTCACGCGAGCCACGTCCGCCGGCTCAGTATGCCCTACTTGATTGTGGGGGAGGTATTAGCCGCCGAAGCCGCCGCCGCCGCTCGGGCTGCTCTCGATGCGGCCGGCCTTGGCCTTGGTGGCGCCGATGTACCACGTGAAGCCCAGCCAGCCCACGCGGGTTTCGCGCTTGTTGTAGAGCGAGGTTTGCAGCTCGGGCGTGGCCAATTCGGAGCGGCGCACCTGGGTATTTAGCACATCCGACACGCGGAGGGTGAGGGCGGCGCGGTCCTGAAACAGGCGCTGGCGCACCGCGATGTCGAGGCCGCCGGTGGGCAACTGCCGGCCCTGGGCCGTGAGTACCGTCGAGCGCACGGTGCCGGTGAGCTGCACGTCGAGGCCTTTGCGGGGCGTAAAGTTGTTAGAGAGCCGCACGTTGCCGGCCAGGGCCGAGCGGTTGGCCTGGTCGGCCGCGTTGGTCGCGATTTGGGAGCGGTAGAGCGAGCCGCTGGCCTGCACGCGCCACCACTTGGCCAGGGGCTGGGCCCAGGTCATTTCGAGGCCCAGGTTGGTGGTGCTGCCGTAGTTCTGGTAGGTTTCGGCCGTTACGAGGCCCACGCCGTTGGTGCGGGTGGCGGTGGTGTCGATAAAGCGCAAGCGCTGAATAGCTTGCTCGGTAAAGCGAGCAAACACCGTGGTCGTGATGCTGGCCCCGGAGGCCAGGTTGAGCTGGTGGCCCAGCTCCAGGTTGTGGCTGAACTCGGGCAGCAGGCCGGGGTTGCCGGTGCGGTAGTTGCGCGGGTCCTGGTAGAGCTGCAGGGGCAATTGCTGCATAAAGTCGGGGCGCTCGAGGCGGCGGGCGTAGCTCATTTGCAGGCGGCTCTGACCGGCCTCTTTGCCCAGCTCGCGGGCCACCGTGGCGCTCGGAAACAGGTTGAAGTAGTCCTTGTCTACGCTAGCGCGGCCACCGGCCACGCTGCCGTGCAGCATGGTGGCCTCTAGGCGCAGGCCGCCCTGGGCGCTCCAGCCGTGGGCCAGCTGGTGCTGGTAAGTGGCGTAGGCGGCGGGCATCATCTGCGTAAAGTCGTAGGCGAACGAGTTTTTGGCATCGAGCTGGTAGCCAGCCTGGGGGTCAGTCTGCGAGGGCTTCCACATCTGGGCGCTGCCGGTGGTGTGCTGGCCCTCCAGCTTCACGCCGGTTTCGAGCTTGCCCTTGCCATCGGCGGTGGGCTGCACGTAGTCGAGTTGGCTGAAAAATATCTGCGCATCCACGGCCTGGTCTTGGCGGAAGCCGCCCGGCGCGGTGCCGCCCGTGATGGTTTGCAGCACCGGAATCTTGGCCGAAATGCCCACAAAACCGGCATTGGCGGTCAGCTCGCGGCCTTTGTGCGCCTCCCAGGTGTGGCGGTAGTCGGCGCTGGCGTTCAGTACTTTCACGTTCACGCGGTCTTCGAGCAGGCCGGTTTGGGTGGTTACGGTGGGCGAGCCCGCCGTTTGCTGGGTCAGGTTCTGAAACTCGGTTTCGGTGTGGCGCTCGATGTTGCCCGACACGCTCACGCCCAGAGTTTGCTCTTTGGTCAGTTCGTAGCTGAGGCCTGCGCTCAGGTTGTGGTTTTGGTTGCGATTGCGGCCGGTACCGTCTTGGGTCGTAAAGAGTTGCTGGCCGTTGGTGAGGGCCGTTTGGCGGTTGCGCGAGGTGCTGCGGTACACCTGGTCGTTGCCGTTGTAGCCCAGGTTCCAGGTGGCTTTGCCATGGTGGCGGCTCAGGCTCAGGCTGGGAGCGTACTTGTCCTGGGTGCCCACTACGAGGGCGGCCTGGCCGTTCCAGCCCTCTTTCTTGTTCTTTTTGGTGATGATATTGATGACCCCCGACCCGCTGGCGTCGTACTTGGCCGAGGGGTTGGTCATGACCTCTACCTGGCTAATCTGCGAGGCCGGAATCTGGTCGAGGCGCGGGCCGGGGCCGCCGTTGCTGGTGCCGGCGGGTTTGCCATCAATAAGGATAGTAAGGTTGGAAGAGCCCCGCAAACTAACGGTGCCACTGGCATCTACGGCCACCGAGGGCACGTTTTCGAGCACGTTTACGGCGGTGCCGCCCACGCTATTCAGGTCTTTCTCTACGTTGATTACCGTCTTGCCCAGCTCCTGCTGCACCACGGCTTTTTCGGCGGTCACCTTCACCTCGGCCAGTTGCTGGGTGGCGGGCTTGGCCCGCAGCGTGCCCAGCGCCACGGCCGTTTGGCCGGGGGCCACCCGCACGGCCTGCACCAGGCTCTGGTAGCCCATGGCCAAAATGCGCACCCGGTAAGCCCCGGCCGGCACCTTGCTCAGTTCGAAGGTGCCTTCCAGCGTGGTTTGGCTGGTGGCTACCAAGCTAGTATCAGCGGCCTCAGCGTGGCGCAGCAGTACCGTGGCAAAGGGCAGCGCCTCGGCCTTGGGGCCGCCAGCTACGGCAGTGCCGCTGAGGGTGGCCTGGGTGGCGGCCGGGGCCGACTGGGCCAGGGCGCCGTGGGGCAGCGTGGCAGCCAGGGCGAGGCCAGTGAAAGTGAATAAGGCGTTGGGATTCAAGAATAAGCTCATGGCGTAAGCGACGAAAAAGGCGTTCAGAAAAGACATGGCGATTCCGTTCCCAGCCGGCCGCGGTTCCGGGGGTGAAGAGAGTCGGTGCCTCAAAAAGCACGAGAGGGGGAGGGGGAGCCGGCCGCCAGGGGCGGGTGGGCTAGCGAGGGGCCGGAGTCAGCTCAGGACTTCGGCGCGGGGCCGCCGCCCGGTTGGCGACTGGCGGTGGGCTACTCAGGCAGCAACCGGGCGGCGCCAGGTTGTAGGCTTTGGGGTGGTACTAGGCTTTTGATAGAACAAACTTACAACAGGTACTTTGTTTCGCATAGTACTGTTTCAAATTATTTATCAAAACCTGCTCGGGTGAGCTGGAAAGGCAGTTTTTAACCTGAAATATTTTTTCGATTGGTTCTCTCGGCGGGAACTTTTAGCCTTTTTCTAAGGGGAGTACCTGCGGCCGGGCCAAACGTTACGGGGATGGAAAGAAATTTTTTGGGTAAGTCGGCACCAGTTTTGGCCAGCATCACCCTAGATGAGGAGCGCGGGGAAAGCGTTGCCTGGCGGGTATTTATTTTTCTTTACTAGGTGCGTTGGCTGGTGGGTAAAGCCGTTTGCCTTACCTGATACAAACCTACCCCGACCCTGCCGTCAGCTAAAAAAAACTACACCAACCCGCCTTTTCGGCATACCAACCCCCGTTTTGCGGGACGAACGTGCCCGCTGCCAGCTAGCGGCCGGGCTACCTTCGCGGTATGCAAACGGCGTCCAGAAAGCTCGCTCCCGCCCTGATTCATGTGCTGGTCTGGCTGGGCTTTATCGTGTACGAGCAGTCCACGTTTTTCCTGACCGGCACCCCGCCGCCCAGCTACTACTTTATCCTGATTCTGTATCCGCTCAACGCCCTACTGTTCTACGGCATCAGCGAGGGTATTTTGGCGCGCATGGCCGACCGGCGGCCGTATTGGCAAAGCATCCTGGCCGTAGTGGGGGTTATGGCGGCTTTTGCGCTGGTACGCACGGAGCTAGCCAGGATTTTGTGGCCCCTGTTTCATGTCACGCCGCCCAAGTACACCTACCTGCAACTGTGGCTGGGGAGCTTTTACCGCAGCTCGTTTTTTGCGCTGGCGAGCGTGGGCTACTGGTTTGCGCGCCGGGCCGTGCTGCTTGAGCAGCGCAAGCGGGCCCAGGAGCACCAGTTGCGCCTCGCCGAAAAAAACCTGCTCGAAGCCAATCTGGCCTTTTTGCGCAGCCAGATAAACCCGCACTTCCTGTTCAACTCGCTCAACTTTCTCTACGCCCAGGTGTACCCGCACTCCGAGCCGGCCGCCGAGGGCATTCTGCTGCTGGCCGATACCATGCGCTACGCCCTGCACGAAAATGCGGAAAGCAAGGTGCCGCTGGCGCAGGAGGTGCAGCACCTGCACAACTACGTTGCCCTAAATCAATTGCGGTTCAATAATCAACTGCAAGTTGATTTTCAAATCGTGGGCAGCGTGCAGTTTGTGCTCATTTTGCCGCTGGTACTCATCACGTTTGTAGAGAATTGCTTTAAGCACGGCGAGCTGGCCGACCCCGCCCAGCCGCTACGCATCCGGCTGGCGGTGGCGGGCGGGCAGCTCACCTTCGAAACGTACAACCAAAAGCGCCACGGCCCCAAAGAGCCGCATTCGGGCATCGGCCTGGCCAACACCCGTGCCCGCCTCGCGCTGGCCTATCCCGAGCGGCACACGCTCACCATTACCGACGCGCCCGACTTTTATACCTGCCACCTCACGCTGGAACTGTAAGCTATGATATCCTGCCTGGTCGTTGATGACGAGCAAAGTGCCGTGGACCTATTGTGCGCGTTCGTCCGCAAAACGCCGTTTTTGACTTTAATCGGGGCCACCACCAACCCACTCGAAGCCCTGAGCCTGCTGCAAAGCCAGCCCGTGGATTTGCTGTTTCTCGACATTCACATGCCGCAGCTCTCGGGCCTCGACCTCATGCGCCTGCTGCCCGGCCGCACCCGCGTGGTGCTCACCACGGCCTACAGCGAGTTTGCGGTGCAGGGCTTCGAGCTGGAAGCCTTGGATTATCTGCTCAAGCCCATCGCCTTCGAACGCTTTTTGAAAGCCGCCCAAAAGGCGCGCCCGGCGGCTGCGCTGCCGCTGCCCGCGGCTGCGCCCGAGGCCCCGGCGGCCGACTATATCTTCGTCAAAACCGAAAGCAAGGGTAAAATGACCAAGGTTGACTTTGCCGACATCGTGTATGTCGAAGGCCTGAAAAACTACGTCTCCATCCAAACGGCCACCGAGCGCGTCGTGACGCTGCTCAACATCAAAGACCTGGAGGAGCGGCTGCCGGCCCGGCATTTTATGCGAGTGCACAAGTCCTACATCGTGTCGCTCGACAAGATTCGGGCGCTCGATGGCAACCAGATTTTCTTTAAAGGCACGAATACGTATGTGCCGCTGGGCGACACATACCGGCCGGCGTTTTTCGACGCCTTGCAGGTGATGGGGAATCGGAAATGAGTGCGTAGGCGCATTAGAGTGCTCGCCGCCCTTCATCCTTGT
>Ga0182232_1000117_pt1 | contig 24416 bp, 21 predicted proteins | sample G6R1MG_30_FD_155484 | JGI IMG/M metagenome (GOLD analysis project Ga0182232, IMG submission 155484) | Phyllosphere microbial comminities from miscanthus, Michigan, USA - G6R3_NF_07NOV2016_LD2 MG | ecosystem: Host-associated > Plants > Phyllosphere > Phylloplane/Leaf | place: USA: Michigan... | reverse complement strand
ATTCCGTCAGCCCTCAGGGCGGTCCGCACCAGTCCCCGGGCCTTCCGGAACGGAAGCCCCGGCGCCAGCGCTACCCCGGCGGCCACGGCGGCGGCCTCTTCGGCTTGCTCCGCCAGGATCGCGTGGAGGGGAATGCGGGCGTCGAACAGGGGGATCGGCAGGGTGAACATGAGCTTGTCGAAATGGCGTGGCCCTTGCTCGCCACGCGCTTGGAGCCCCACGATGCGGGCCCGTACGGTCTCGCTGTTGAGGATGGCAACGAGATAGAGGCCCTCAGCCCGGCTCTCCACCGGCGCCCAATAGAGGGTGTGATCGATGACCCCTTCGCCGCCCAGGAGGCAGGCCGCCGGCCGGGTGCCGGCCTTGGCGAATACCACCCGCATAGGCGCCAGGGGAAACTGCACCGTGAGCTTGCGGTTGTAGTCCCAGCCCGCCTTCAGACTCATGGTGCCGGCGCTCTTCTGCGCCCACGCCGCCTCGGCCTCGCGCAACCACGCCGCAAGGCGGGGCGCTCCGCGTCCCGCGGCCTGTCGCGCATCGAGGAGAACGCCATCCTCGGCCACGGGGATCAAACCTTCGGCGGACTCCAAAGCGCGAAATGGGGCAATGGACGCCCCAAGATGAACGGGGCACAGGAACCGGGCTTCGATGCCCCCCTGCTGGCTCGGGTGGTCGCGCCAGGGCATTTTTTCGAGGGCCGACCGGAGGCTGCGGACGAGGGGGGCGCCCGGATTGGCGCCGAGCCGGCCAACGGGGACGCGCTCGACGAGGCAGAGCACGCGGGGAACCAGGGAAGCGCCCTGGCGGAAACGGTCGCGGTAGGGTGAGGCGGCGGCGAAATCTACCGCCGCCGGCGCCGGGGCGTCCCGCAGGGTAAGATGCCGGTCGGCCAGGGCCTCGGGCGCGTCCTTTGAGGGCAGGCGCCCGGCGAACGCCGTGACCCGGTCCGGCGTCGCCCGCGCCGGGCCGTGGGTGACCTGCGCGAACAGAACGCAGGTCGGCACCCGGAAGACCGGCGCCACCGCCTGATTGTCGAGGACCCATCCCTCGGTGAACGCAACGGAGAGGCCGGTCCAGGCGCCCGTGCGGAAGGCGCGGAACTGCCCCCGGCTCAGGGCAGCGAGGGGCAGCACCATGGCGACGCGCCCGCCCGGGCGGCGTCCCCGGGGAGCGCGGGCATAAAGTTCGGCGGCACGGGCGAAGAACAGGCCGGACAGATCGGTCTGGGTCACGAGGCGGGCCTCGTCGGGGCCGACCCAGAGGCCGAGGCGCCGGGCGGTATCGCGGAAAAGGCGCTGCATCGGGGCGGCCATGTAGCGGTAGGACAGCCAGGGCGGGTTGCCGATCACCACGTCCACCCGCGCGCCATCGGAGAGGGCCACGGGCCGGCTGAGGTTGCGCGCGACGAAGCCCCACACATGGTCGCGCCCGGCCCGGCGCAGGCGGTCGTAGGTGGCGTAGGTCGCCCGCAGGGTCTCGACCTGCTCGGGCGGGATGCCGAGGCCGGGCAGGCTGAGGGCGAAGGCCTCGGGGCTCCAGCCGTCCTCGCTCGCGCCGTGAAGGGCGGCGATCACCCGGTCGAACGCCGCCGGATCGGCGCAGAGGTCGAGGGGAAAGCGCAGGAGCGGCGCCCCTTTCCGGCCCTCGCGGGGGTCGCGGGGCACCGCCACCACGAGGTCGCGCATGAGGCCGTCGCGGGTGACGTTCCACTGCAGGGCGTCACCGAGGTAGACCGGGAGGGAGATGTCGCCCGCCCGCGCCGGCAGGGCGTCGCCCAGCGCCAGGAGATAGGTCACGCGGGCGAAGATGACGGCGACGGGATGCACGTCGAACCCCGTGACGGTGGCGCAGCAGCGGGCCGCTACGGCACCGGGTGCCACGCCCGCCGCGATCAGGGCCTCGCGCTTGAGGCGTACGGCGTGGAACAGAAAGCTGCCCGAGCCGCAGGCCGGATCGAGGCAGCTCTGGTCCGCCGGTTCGTCGAGGGCCCGGCGCACCACCTTCCGGGCGAGCCAGTCGGGCGTGTAGTACTCGCCGAGATCATGGCGCTGTTCGGGGTCGATGAGGGATTCGTAGAGCACCTTGAGGAGATCGACGTCGACGCTGCCGAGGTCGAATCGCGCCGCGTGCGCCGCCAGCCCGGCCACGATGTCGGGCCCGCCCGGGGCATCGAGCACCCAGCCGAAGAAGTCGGTCTCGACGGCGCCGTGCACCCCGGCCTCGTGGAAATGGCGCCCCGACAGGAGATCGGCGGGGGTGGTGCGAGCCTGCCCCATGGTGCCGGCCGCGATGGCCTTGGCGAGGATCACCAGATAGGTGTGCTGGAGCCAGAGGGTGTCGTCGTCGATGGCCCGGCCGTAGACGATGCCGAGGTGGCGCGACCAGAGCTGACGCTTCAGCACGGCCTCCGGATGGCGGGCCAAGGCCGCCCAGGCGGCGGCGAGGAGGCCCAGGGTCCGGGCGAAGGCCGCGCTGCCGCGCCCGAGTTCGCCGGTGATGCCCAGCGCGTCGGCGGGCAGCCAGTCGCGCACGGCGATGACGCCTTCGAGCCAGGCGACGAGGCGCCCCGCCTCGCTCACCCGCACGTCGTGGCCGGTGAGGGCGACGAGGACGCCGTCGCGTATCTCGTAGGCCGCGAAGGTGGCGCCGTCGGTGGCCAGGCCGACGTAACGTTGTCCCGTGGCCGCCTCGCGCTCGGGCAGGTAGCGGGTGAGTTGCGCCTCCGCCGCCGGGCGCTCGCGGCGCAGGTCCGTCTTGATCTCGATGACCGTCCGCCCGAGGAGCGCGTCCGCCCGCCCGTTCACCTCCGGGATCCGGCGCTCGAACGCGATCTGCTCGCTGCGGGCGTCGAGGGCCTCGACCATCAGGCGATAGAGGAGCGCCCTGACCTTCTCGTGCCCCGGACGGGTGGCGAGTTCGAGGACGATGGCATCGAGGGCGGCATCGGCGAGCGGCATCGGCTGTCCCGGTTGTACCGAGACAGATCACATCACCTCAGATTTATTTTCAATCGCAGAATTTCTTTGAGGTTGCGAATGCGCCGCAAAAGGGGACTTTATCCCCCATTCGTGCGCAACCGGGACCGGACGGGCTTCCCCGTGCAGCGCCCGAACGCCGGATCAATCGTCCATCTTCAGCGCGGCGATGAACGCCTCCTGCGGGATCTCGACCTTGCCGAACTGGCGCATCTTCTTCTTGCCCTCCTTCTGCTTGTCCAGGAGCTTGCGCTTGCGCGAGATGTCGCCGCCGTAGCACTTGGCGGTGACGTCCTTCGAGAGGGCCTTGATGGTTTCGCGGGCGATGATCTTGCCCCCCAACGCCGCCTGGACCGGGATCTGGAACAGGTGGCGGGGGATGAGGTCCTTCAGCTTCTCGCACATGGCCCGGCCGCGATGCTCGGCGCGGGTGCGGTGGACGAGCATGGACAGGGCGTCCACGGGCTCGGCGTTGACGAGGATCGACATCTTCACGAGGTCGCCCTCGCGATAATCGGAGATGTGATAGTCGAACGAGGCGTAGCCCTTGGAGATCGACTTCAGGCGGTCGTAGAAATCGAACACCACCTCGTTGAGCGGCAGATCGTACACCACCATAGCGCGCTTGCCGACGTAGTTGAGGTCGACCTGGGTGCCGCGCCGGTCCTGGCACAGCTTCAGCACGCCGCCGAGGTACTCGTCCGGGGTAAGGATCGTGGCGCGGATCCACGGCTCCTCGATGGCGGTGATCTTCATCACGTCCGGCATGTCGGCCGGGTTGTGGAGTTCCTTGATCGTCCCGTCGGTCATCTGCAGGCGGTAGACGACGGAAGGCGCCGTCGAGATGAGGTCGAGGTTGAACTCGCGCTCCAGGCGCTCCTGGATGATCTCGAGGTGAAGGAGCCCGAGGAAGCCGCAGCGGAAGCCGAAGCCGAGCGCCGCGCTCGTCTCCATCTCGTAGGAGAAGCTCGCGTCGTTGAGGCGCAGCTTGCTCATGGCGCTGCGCAGGGTCTCGAACTCGGCCGCATCGACCGGGAAGAGCCCGCAGAACACCACCGACTGGACGTCCTTGAAGCCCGCCAGCATCTCCTTGCAGGGGCGCTTGTCCTCCGTGAGGGTGTCGCCGACGCGGGTGTCGGCCACCTCCTTGATCGAGCCCGTGAAGAAGCCGACCTCGCCGGGACCGAGCTCGCCGATATCCTGCATCTTCGGCCGGAACACGCCGATCTTGTCGACGCCGTGGACGGCGTCGGCCCGCATCATGCGGATGTTCATGCCCTTCTTGAGGACACCGTCGACGATGCGGACCAGCACGACGACGCCGAGATAGACGTCGTACCAGCTGTCGACGAGGAGGGCCTTGAGGGGCGCGTCCCGGTCGCCCTTGGGCGGCGGCAGGCGGGTGACGATGGCCTCCAGCACCGCCTCGATGTTCAGCCCGCTCTTCGCCGAGATCGCCACGGCGTCGGAGGCGTCGATGCCGATCACCTCCTCGATCTGGGCGCGGATGCGCTCGGGCTCGGCCGCCGGCAGGTCGATCTTGTTGAGGACGGGGACGATCTCGTGGTTGGCGTCGAGCGCCTGGTAGACGTTGGCCAGCGTCTGCGCCTCGACGCCCTGGGAGGCGTCGACCACGAGGAGCGAGCCTTCGCAGGCGGCGAGCGACCGCGAGACCTCGTACGCGAAATCGACGTGGCCGGGGGTGTCCATGAGGTTGAGGATGTAGGTCTTGCCGTCCTGGGCCTTGTATTCGAGGCGCACGGTCTGCGCCTTGATGGTGATGCCGCGCTCCTTCTCGATGTCCATGGAATCGAGCATCTGCTCGCTCATGTCGCGCAGGGCCACCGTGCCGGTGGTCTGGATCAGACGATCGGCCAGGGTCGACTTGCCATGGTCGATATGCGCGACGATGGAGAAGTTGCGGATGTTGTCGATGGGCGACGTGGTCATCGAGGCTGCGATCTCCGGCGCGCGCGGCCCGCCGTCGATCAGGACGGACGCGGCGCACGGTTGTTCGAGGTGGAAAACGGTTCGCCCGCGAGATAGCAGTGTGGACCCGTCGCGCCAAGCGCGGGGCCGCGCCGCCGGGGCGCCCGACCGGGCACTCACGGGGGATTCATCAATTCGTGGGACTCCCATGGCGGCCCGACCCGCCATGGCTCTCCGGGGTGCCCGTCCGCCCATGTTCCCGATCCCCCCGAACGAGGCCGAGCGGCTGGCTGAGCTGCGCGCCCTCAGCCTTTCCAGTCCCTCGCCCGCCCCCCACCTCGACGCCGTGTGCCGGACGGCGCAGGCGATGTTCGACGTGCCGATCTGCCTCGTCTCCCTCGTGGAGGAGCACGAGCAATGGTTCGAGGCCCAGTGCGGGCTCGACATCGGGACCACGCCCCGGACGGTCTCGTTCTGCGCCCTCGCCATCCTGTCGGACGCGGTGATGATCGTCGAGGATGCGCAGCGCGACCCGCGCTTCCACACCAACCCCCTGGTCACGGGCGAACCCCATATCCGCTTCTACGCGGGTGCGCCCCTCATTCTCCGCTCGGGCATCCGGGTCGGCACCCTGTGCCTCATCGACAGCAAGCCGCGCCGCTTCACCGAGGCGCAGGCCGGCCAGCTCCGGGATCTCGCCGGGATCGTCACTGCCCATCTCCACCTGCAGCAGGCCATGGCGGCAAGCCGGGCCCACGAGACCGAACGCACCCGCGCGGAGCAGGCCCTCCAGGCGAGCGAAGCGAGCTACCGGCTCCTCGCCGAGAACTCCTCAGATGTGATCATCCAGTGCGATCTCGACACCACGCGGCGCTACGTGTCGCCGGCAGCCGTGACGGTGCTCGGGTTCACCCCCGCCGAGATGCTGGCGATGCGCGCCGTCGACAGCGTGCACCCGGACGATGCGGCGGATTATGCACAGGTACTCGACAGCCTCACGCACGCACGGGTCGAGCGTGCCGTCAGCCAGCAGCGCTACCGGCGCAAGGACGGCACGTTCGTCTGGGCGGAAGTGTCCTTCACCCTCACCCGTGACCCCGTCGGGGGGCACCCAACCGGCTACGTCGCGGCCCTGCGCGACATCGAAGCGCGCAAGCGCGCGGAACGCGCGGCGGCCGAGAGCGAGGCGCGCTACCGCGACGCCATGGACACGGCGCACACCGCGATCCTGGCCCAGCTCGCCGAGGGCGTCATCGTCACGGACGCCGCGGGCCGCATCATCCTCGTCAACGAGGCCGCCGCGGCCCTCCACGGCGTCGCCCGCCTCGACGTGGAGCCCGACGACTACAGCCGCACCTACCACCTCTATACTGAGGACGGGGCGCCCTACGTGCCCTATGACCTGCCCCTGATGCGAGCCGTGCGGGGCGAGACGGTCCGGGACGCGCGCTGGCGGGTTCATCGCCCGGACGGCGTCGAGGTACACGCCGTCGGCTCCGCCCGCCCCCTCGTCGGCCGCGACGGCAACCGCCTTGGCGCCGTGCTGACGATGCGCGACGACACCGCGCGCAACGCCGCCGAGCGATCCCTACGGGCGAGCGAGGCGGCCCTGCGGGAGCTGAACGCCACCCTGAGCGACCGGATCGCCGCCCGCACCCGCGACGCCGAGGCCGCCCGCCGGGAAGCGGAGCGAGCGAGCGCGGCCAAGAGCGAGTTCCTCGCCGCCATGAGCCACGAGATCCGCACCCCCCTGAACGCCATCATCGGTTTCACCGACCTCATGGTCGGCTCGGGCCGCCTGCCGCCCGACCTTCAGCGCCAGGCCGAACTCGTGCGCACCTCCGGAGCGGCCCTGCTCACGGTGGTGAACGACATCCTCGACTTCTCGAAGGTGGAAGCCGGCGCCATCACCCTGGACCGGCAGGCCTTCGCTCCGCGCGGCCTCGTCGACGGCTGCCTCACCATCGTGCGGGGTCTTGCCGAACAGAAGGGCCTGCGCATCCACGCGGTGGTCGACCCGGCGGTGCCGCGCAGCCTCGTCGGCGACGAGGCGCGCCTGCGGCAGGTTCTGCTCAACCTGCTCAACAATGCCATCAAGTTCACGACGCGGGGGTCTATCATCCTCAGCGTCCGGCACACGGGCACGGGCGCGGCCGGCGAGGGGCTCCGCTTCGGCGTAACCGATACGGGCATCGGCATCGCGGCAGCCAAGCAGGACCGCCTGTTCGTCCGGTTCTCGCAGGTGGACGGGTCCATCGAGCGGGATTTCGGCGGCACCGGCCTCGGGCTCGCGATCTGCAAGCAGCTCGTCGACCTCATGGAGGGACAGATCGGCCTGCTGTCGGAGGAAGGCGTCGGCACCACCTTCTGGTTCTGCGTGAACCTGCCCCTCGGCCTGGCGGCGCCCGCCCCGCGCCTCGCCCTGCACACGTCCCCGCCCATTCGGGTCGGGCACCTCCTCGTCGTCGAGGACAACGCGATCAACCAGGAGCTGGCGCGCGCGACCCTCGAGGCCGGCGGCCATACGGTCGAGATCGTCCCGGACGGCGCGTCCGCGATCCAGGCCGTGGAACGGACCGCCTTCGACCTCGTGCTCATGGACGTGCAGATGCCGGGCATGGACGGCCTGACGGCGACCCGCCACATCCGCCGCCTCGGCGGGGCCTGCGCCACGATGCCGATCCTCGCCATGACGGCCAACGTCCTGCCCGAGCAGGTGCGGCTGTTCCGGGAGGCGGGCATGAACGACCATATCGGCAAGCCGTTCGATCAGGCCGGGCTCTTCCGGGTGATCGACCGGTGGCTGGCCGACGCGGCCGGTGCGCACCGCGCCGCCACGGCGGCGGCCGAGGAATCCGGTCTCCTCGACCGGGCGGCCTACGACGAGATCGTGCGGGTGATCGGCCCGGTTCGCGCCGCCGGCATCCTCGACGCCCTGGGCGAGGAGCTGAAGGCCCGCTTCCTCGGCGAAGCGGCGACGGTGGAGGAGCGGGACCGCCTGCGCTTCGAGGCCCATGGCTGCGTCTCGTCCGCCGGCACCCTCGGCTTCGTCGCCCTGTCGACGGCCTGCCGGGCCCTCGAAGGCTGCAACGAGCAGCGGATCGTGCAGGAGGGTGTCGGCGAGTTCCAGCGCCTCCTCGACGAGACCCGCGCCCTCGCCCGGCGGACGGCCCGCCACGCGGGCGAACTCGTGGTGAGGGAGCGCGATGCCCAACGCACCCTGGCGGCGGTCGGTTAGAGCCGCCAGCACCGTTTCTCGCGCGGCCGAGGCGGGCCGCGCATTGGGCGGAACGGCCTATACCGTCAGCGACACCCGTTGCGCGGTGGCGCGTTCGGCCTTCGTGCCGACTTCGGGTGGCGCGATCTCGCCGAGGGACTTCGTCATGAACGCGACGCTTGCGGAGCGCAGCTTGCCGTCCTCGAGGGTCATGGTGTCCGAAAGGGCCTGCGACTGCACCATCCGGGCAGTGTAGAGGCCCTGGGCGGCATCGCGGGCGTCGTCGTCCTTGGCCGCCCGGCGCTCCTGTTCGAACGCGTCCAGGGCCTTGCGCGCGGCCTGCATCGCATTGAGCGAGGCGACGTCCTCGAACGCTTTCACCAGCTCCGGATCGTCCGCGAACATCTTCTCGATGCGGGTCTTGTAGGGGCTGTCCGTCGTCACCGTGCCGAGGCTGTCGAGGGTCAGGGTGATGGGCTCGTCCAGGGGGATGCCCCGGCGGGCCAGGGCTTCGCTCAACCGCTCGCTCAGCGCCTTCGTGCGCTCGGAGACCAGGGCGTCGAATGACTTGACCGCGCCGCCCTCGTCCTGACCGGTCGCATCGGTCCCGGACGCGGACGCGGACGAGGGCGCCACGAGGGCGGCGAGCGTGCGGCGTGCGGCGGCGCCGAGATCGACCGTGACGGCGGCGCCGGCCGCCGCCGAGAAGGACGCTGCCGGCTTCGCGGCTGTTCTCGACGGGGTGCCGCCGCGGCCGGAAGACTGCGTCGTGCTCGTGCTCACCGTCGTCATCGCCGAATACCCGCCAAGCGTGAAGAGTTATCCTCTCTACACGCGTGGTGTCTAAGGGAGCCTTTACGCCTCCCCGGCACGCGGGCGCGCTCGGCGCGGCGCGAGCCGGCGGACGTTCACGCCGGGCCGGCCTCGCCGCCCCCGCGCGCCTCCGCCGCCATGGCCACCAGCACCTTGCGAAGCGCCCCCATCTCCCGCACCGGCTCCGGGTAGAGCACCCGCGCCGTGCGGTCGCCGGCCAGAAGATCCATGCCCTCGGGGTCGAGGCCGGTGAGGCGCCACGGCCCCGCCTCGGCACCGGTCCCGGCGGCGTAGAGGGCCAGCGCGTCGAGGTGGTCGGCGTTCATGTGCGCGACGGCGCCGGCCTCGCCCGCCACCAGGGACTCGGCGCCCACGAGATCGAGGCGCAGCTCGTCGGCCCTCAGCACCGCGGCCTTGGCGAAGCCCCCGTTGAGATGGCCGGCGGCCGGCTCCAGGGCGAAGAAGCCAAAATCTGGGAAATCCGCGTAGAGCGCCGCCTTGGGATGGCGGGCGAGGAAGCGGGCGCGGTGGCGCGGCTCTTCGCTCTGGCTCGCCCGCCCCGTCACCGTGAGGCGCGGATGCGCCAGGGGATCGCCTTTGCCGCCGGCGCTGAACAGCAGGGAGGCGCGCGGGTCGGCGAGGAGATTGCGGGTATGAGCCGAGAGCCGCGACAGCAGCATAAGGGGCGTCCCGTCCGCGTCCGTGGCGATCGTCACGAGGGAGACGAAGGGCGTACCGTCCTCGGGATCGAGCGTCGCGAGGGCCCCCGACCGGACCGTGCGGAGGAGGTGGCGGGCGAGCCCGATGGCGTCGAACCCCGCCTCCGCCGCCGGGAGCGGCACCGCCGGCCCGCGCCGCCCGTCCCTGGTCTGCGTCCCCTCCGCCATCGTCGCGTCCTCTTGATCGGTTGAACGGCCGGATGATAGCGGCGGCGCGGGCGGTTTTGCGAGCCCGCGCGAGTGCGGCCCGTTGGCCGCAGTCAAGCCGCAATGCAACGCCGCTCGCTTTTTATCCGGGGACCCTTTACACAGCCTGACTCTCCGCGCGAAAGCGGCTCCGCCCGAGAGGCGGGCCGCCAGCGCGTTTTTCGCCGACCCTGGTCACGGGGTGGGATGCGGGAGATGCGGGACGCAGCGTGCGGCCGCCACGACCGGATCCGAGCTTTAGGGAACGCGCATGCCGACCATCGCCCTCGTGGACGACGATAGAAACATCCTCACCTCGGTCTCCATCGCCCTGGAGACGGAAGGCTACCGGATTCAGACCTACACGGACGGCGCCTCGGCGCTCGACGGCCTGAAGCACTCCCCGCCCGACCTCGCGATCTTCGATATCAAGATGCCGCGCATGGACGGAATGGAACTTCTCAGGCGTCTGCGGCAGAAATCCGACCTGCCGGTGATCTTCCTCACCTCGAAGGACGAGGAGATCGACGAATTGTTCGGCCTCAAGATGGGCGCCGACGATTTCATCCACAAACCGTTCTCCCAGCGCCTGCTGGTGGAGCGCGTGAAGGCGGTGCTGCGCCGCTTCGCCCCGAAGGACGGGCCGGGCGCCGCCGCCCGCGAGGCCGATGCCGCCGCCCGCTCCCTCGAGCGCGGCCTGCTCATGATGGACCCCGAGCGCCACACCTGCACCTGGAAGGGCGAAGCCGTGACCCTCACGGTCACCGAGTTCCTGATTCTGCAGGCTCTGGCCCACCGCCCGGGCGTCGTGAAGAGCCGCAACGCCCTCATGGACGCGGCCTACGACGATCAGGTCTACGTCGACGACCGCACCATCGACAGCCACATCAAGCGCCTGCGCAAGAAGTTCAAGGTGACCGACACGAGCTTCGACATGATCGAGACGCTCTACGGCGTCGGCTACCGCTTCAAGGAAAGCTGACCGCCGCTCGCCCCCGTGCCCAGCTTCCCCGCCCCACCGAACCGGAACGACGTGGCGACCTCAGATCAAGCCGAAGACCGCCCGCTCCGCATGGTGGAGTGGCCCCGCGCCCTGTGGAACGCCATCGGCCAGCGGGCCTCGTCGAGCCTCACGCGGCGGATCGTGGTGCTCAACCTCGTGGGGCTGTTCGCCCTGCTGTTCGGCTTCCTCTACCTCAATCAGTTCCGCCAGGGGCTGATCCAGGCGCGGGTGCAGAGCCTGCTGATCCAGGGCGAGATCATCGCGGGCGCCATCGCGGCCTCGGCCTCGGCCTCGGGCGACACCGGGGCCATCCGCATCGACCCCGACCGGCTCCTCGAACTCCAGGCGGGGGAGACCGACGAGACGCCCTCGCCGCTCGCCTTCTCCCTCAACCCGGAGCGGGTCGCGCCGCTCCTGCGCCGCCTCATCACCCCCACGGGCAACCGCGCTCGGGTTTATGACGGCGACGGCGGCCTCCTGTTCGATTCGCGCACCCTTTCGGCCCGCGGCGAGCCGGCCGTACGTGAACGCAAGCGCACGTCCCTGGAGAAGGCCTTCGACTACGTGCAGGGCCGGCTCTTCGGCGCTCAACGGCCGATCCCGGCCGAGGAGGTCGGCCCGACGAGCGGCCACGGCCTCAAGGAAGTGCAGGTGGCGCTCGGCGGCTCGCGCGGCACCATCGTCCGGCGCAACGAGGCGGGCGAGACTATCGTGTCCGTGGCGGTGCCGATCCAACGCGGCAGCGCCGTGCGCGGCGCGCTCCTGCTCTCGACGCAAGGCGGCGACATCGACCGGGTCATCGCCTCGGAGCGGTTCGGGCTGCTGCAGGTGTTCCTCGTGGCGGCGGCCGTGATGCTCGTCCTGTCGATCCTGCTCGCCGGGGCCATCGCCGGGCCGGTGCGGCGCCTCGCCGATGCCGCCGAGAAGGTGCGCCTCGGCATCAAGTCCCGCGAGGAGATCCCCGACTTCACCGGGCGCACGGACGAGATCGGCCACCTCTCGGGGGCCCTGCGCGACATGACCCAGGCTCTCTACCGGCGCATCGACGCCATCGAGAGCTTCGCGGCCGACGTCTCCCACGAACTGAAGAACCCCCTCACGTCGCTGCGCAGCGCCGTCGAGACCCTGCCGCTCGCCAAATCCGACGAGTCGCGCGGGCGCCTGCTCCAGATCATCCAGCATGACGTGAAGCGCCTCGACCGCCTCATCTCCGACATCTCCGACGCCTCACGGCTCGACGCGGAGTTGGCCCGTGCCGAGGCGCGCAAGGTCGACATGCACAAGCTCATGACCACGGTGGTCTCCGTGGCCAACGAGCGTCGACGGCCGAAGGACGCCCCGATTCAGCTCGACGTCGCGCAGCCCGCCGGCGAGATCGAAGCACCGTTCGCGATCTTCGGACACGACAGCCGCCTCGGACAGGTGGTCAACAACCTCCTCGACAACGCCCGTTCGTTCTCGCCCCCCGACGCCAAGGTGCGGGTCGCCCTGCGCCGCGTGCGCGGCGACGTGGAACTCGTGGTCGAGGATGAGGGTCCGGGCATCCCCGAACACGCCCTGGAACGCATCTTCGAGCGCTTCTACACCGACCGGCCGGAGCAGGGCTTCGGCCAGAATTCGGGCCTGGGCCTCTCGATCTCGCGCCAGATCGTCCAGGCCCATCGCGGCGTCATCCGGGCCCAGAACCGCCCCGGCCCGGCCGACGAGGACGGCGAGCCGACCGTGCGGGGCGCGCGCTTCACCGTGCGCCTTCCGGCGGCGCGCTGACAGGGCCGGTGACAGACGAGACGGTCCACGCCACGGCGGTGACGCTCGCGGGCGCGGGCGTGCTGATCCGAGGCGAATCGGGGGCCGGCAAATCGACCCTCGCTCTCCTGCTCCTCGACCGGGCGGCGGGGCTGGGAATCGAGGCGGCCCTCATCGGCGACGACCGCGTCCGCCTCGCGCGGGATGGTGAGGACATCCTCGCCCGGCCGCATCCGGCGCTGGGCGATACCATCGAGGTGCGCGGCCTCGGCCTCTGCCGCGCGCGCGCGGTCGCGGAGGCAGTGGCCGTGCGCCTCGTCGTCGACCTCGTGGGTCGCGCCCCGCGCCTACCCGAGCCTCCCGCACCGGCGCTTCTCCTTGGCCACCGCCTCCCCCGCCTCGTCCTCGACCGCCGCCTGCTGCGCACCGGGCTCGGACCCCGCCTTGTCCTCGACGCCCTGGCGGGCGTGACCGGCGGGGTGCACCGGCCGATTCTCGTGCTGCCGCCGCTGGTCCCACCGTAGCGCCCGGGCAACCATCGTGGCATGATCAAGACGTGCGGGCCTACAAAATGTCACGTTCACCTTGCGCTCGACCTTGCGGTGCACAAGATGGCGTTTCCGCTCACAGGGCGTTGGAACCCGCGTCGATGATTGGAATGGTGCTCGTCACCCACGGGCTGCTCGCGACGGAGTTCAAGGCTGCCCTTGAACACGTCGTCGGGCCGCAAAAGCAGATCGAAACCATCACGATCGGCCCCGAGGACGACATGGAATTGCGCAGGCTCGACATTATGACTGCCGTCGGCCGGGTGAATTCCGGCCAGGGCGTGGTGGTGCTGACCGACATGTTCGGCGGGACGCCCTCGAACCTCGCCCTCTCGTGTATGAACGGCGGCCAGGTCGAGGTGGTGGCGGGCATCAACCTGCCGATGCTGATCAAGCTCGCCAGCGTGCGCGACGCCGAGCCCCTCGGCGATGCCGTGCTCCACGCCCAGGAAGCGGGCCGCAAGTACATCAACGTCGCCTCGCGGGTTCTCGCGGGCAAGTGACCAGGCAAGAGACCGGCCGGGCGCGCCCGACGTTCTTTCCCATGCGTCGCGTCGGGATCGAGCCGTCTGCGCACCCCGCCCACCTTTCTAAGGCCGTCGCGACGACCTACATCCAAGCGTGACGATGGCCGCCCCGTGCGCGCGCCGGTCGGGGATGGCGGACACGCATGATCGACGATGACGATTCGGATGAGACCCTTCCCCCGGTCCCCGATGGCGGCTTGCTGAGGGTCCTTCCCATCGTCAACCGACGCGGCCTGCACGCACGCGCCTCGGCGAAGTTCGTCCAGACCGTGGAACGGTACGACGCCGCCGTCACCGTCACGCGCTCGGGCGAGACCGTCGGCGGCCGCTCGATCATGGGTCTGCTGACCCTCGGCGCGGCCCAGGGCACCAGTATCGCCGTGGTGGCCTCCGGCACCGACGCCGAGGCCAGCCTGCAGGCCATCACCGACCTCCTGGCTAACAAGTTTGGCGAGGACGAGTAGGCTCACTTGGCGGATTGACCGATTCGGGCCCGATCTGTACCGATCGGTACAGCGCCCGGTTCCGAGGCGTCTGGGAGCCCGCATGTCCGACGCCCGTCCGCCCCTGCCGCCCTTCACCCGCGAGACCGCGATCCGGAAGGTCCGCGCCGCCGAGGACGGCTGGAACGGCCGCGACCCGCACAAGGTCGCCCTCGCCTACACGCCGGACAGCCGCTGGCGGAACCGTTCGGCGATTTTTTCCGGGCGCCCGGCCATCGTGGCGTTCCTCACCGAGAAATGGGCGCGGGAGCACGAATACCGGCTCATCAAGGAGCTGTGGGCCTTCACGGAGAACCGCATCGCCGTGCGCTTCGCCTACGAGTTCCACGACGCGGCCGGCGCGTGGTTCCGGGCCTACGGCAACGAGAACTGGGAGTTCGACGCGAACGGCCTAATGCAGGTCCGGCACGCCAGCATCAACGACCTCGCCATCACGGAATCGGAGCGCCTATTCCGCTGGGACGCGCCGGGCCCCCGCCCCGACGATCATCCCGGCCTGACGGATCTCGGCCTGTAGTGATGGCTTCGAGCGCGCGGGAGGCGGCGATCCCGGCGCTGGCGGAGGTGTTTCGCGAGCACGGTTACGCGGGGGCGAGCCTCGCCCTCCTCGGGGCGCGGACCGGCCTCGGCAAAGGCAGCCTCTACCACGCGTTCCCGGGCGGAAAGGCCGAGATGGCGCAGACGATCCTCGACGCCATCGGGGCGTGGTTCGAGGCCGAGATCTACGCGCCCCTGCGGGACGATCCCGATCCCCGCGCCGCCATCGCGCGGATGTTTGCCGCCGTAGATGCATATTTCCAGTCGGGCCGGCGGGTCTGCCTCGTCGGCGCCTTCGCCCTGTCGGACGGGCGCGACCTGTTCGCCGCGAGGATCGCCGCCTACTTCGCGGCGTGGCGCGACGCCCTGGCGGAGGCCCTAAGCCGCACCGGCCGAAACGATGCGGTGACGCTCGCCGAGGACACCGTCCTGGCGATCCAGGGCGGCCTCGTCCTCACCCGCGCCCTCGACGACCCGGCCGTGTTCGCGCGCCTGCTGATGCGTTTGGAGCATCGGCTCAACGGCTGACTGATGCGGTTTCCGGGTGATAGCCTCAGATCGGACCGACGCGACAGGCCCCCTCTCCTGGAAGGAGAGGGGACCCGCGCTTGCCAGAGACCGAACAGATCAACCGGAAGCGGCATCAGACCGTGCACCCGTTTGCGGATCCTGCGGCCGGCAGGGTGCGGCCACGGGCGGCGGCCACAACCGTGTCGGCTGTGACGTTCACCCAGGTCTCGCCGGCAAGGTCCGGCGTCGCCGCGACCCAATCCCCGGCGATGCGGGACCCCAAGGTGTAGCCGAGCCAGCGGGGATACCAGCCACCCTTGCCGAAGAACCAAGCAGCGTGATCGTAGCCACACGCCGACAACGCCGCCGCATCAGGAGCACGCGCCCTCAACGTCGCGTCATCGACGGCGCACTCCCATGGTTCGGGCGGCGTTCCGAATAGGTGGTGGACGAACTGACCCGCCAGTCCCTCGCTCACCAGTGCTTCGCCCAGCGTCCAGCCATAACCAGGTCCCGCCATGCGCAGGCAATGGTGCACCTCGTGCGCCACCGTTCGGTGAACATCGCCCGCACTCAGGCTGTGCTCGAAGTTCGGATTCTCGGGATCAAGCGTCAGGGTCAAGAGGCTCGAACGGTGGGCGTACCCACCGGTTCCGGTCTCGGGCAGTACGCCGTCAGGGTCGCGCTGCACGAGGATATCGATGGTACCCGGAGGCAGCACGCTCGCCACGGCGCGGCGGGCGATTTCGATCTCCGAGACAACCGCTTCGCGCCACGGCGTCAGGTCGCCGGCCGCCGCGAGCCAGTGCAGGGTCCACGTCATCGGCCGACCCTGCCTACGGCCAGCCGGTTCTGCAACCGTTCCTTGCAAGGGCAAGGACTCGATGAGCAGCCCTGGCTGATTTAGCGCCGGCCGCCCGCTGCCTTGCGCGGAGCGCCGCCGCGCGCATCTTCCTCGAACAGCTCCGCGAGCTTCTCCGTCATGGCGCCGCCGAGTTCCTCGGCGTCGATGATGGTCACGGCGCGGCGATAGTAGCGCGTCACGTCGTGGCCGATGCCGATGGCGAGGAGTTCCACGGGGGAACGGGTCTCGATGTCCTCGATCATCCAGCGCAGGTGCCGTTCGAGGTAGTTGCCCGGATTGACCGAGAGAGTCGAATCGTCCACCGGCGCGCCGTCGGAGATCACCATGAGGATCTTGCGCTGTTCAGGCCGGGCGATGAGGCGCTTGTGGGCCCAGTCCAGGGCCTCGCCGTCGATGTTCTCCTTGAGGAGCCCCTCGCGCATCATCAGGCCGAGATTTTTTCGCGCCCGGCGCCACGGGGCATCGGCCGACTTGTAGACGATGTGGCGCAGGTCGTTGAGGCGGCCCGGGGTGTTCGGCTTGCCCGCCGCCAGCCACGCCTCGCGCGACTGGCCGCCCTTCCAGGCGCGGGTGGTGAAGCCCAGGATCTCGACCTTGACGCCGCAGCGCTCCAGGGTCCGCGCCAGGATATCGGCGCAGGTGGCTGCCACGGTGATCGGCCGGCCGCGCATGGAACCGGAATTGTCGAGCAGCAGCGTCACGACCGTATCGCGAAAGTTCGTGTCCTTCTCCTGCTTGAAGGAGAGGGGCTGGAACGGGTCGGTGACCACGCGCACGAGGCGGGCCGGATCGAGCTGGCCCTCTTCGAGGTCGAAATCCCAGGCGCGGTTCTGCTGGGCCAGCAGCCGGCGCTGCAGGCGGTTGGCGAGGCGCCCGACCACGCCCTGGAGGTGGGCGAGCTGCTTGTCGAGGTAGGTCCGCAGGCGCGCGAGTTCCTCGGCGTCGCAGAGCTCCTCGGCGTGGATCACCTCGTCGAAGCGTCCATTGAACACCTTGTACTCGGGGCCGCGCGCCTCGTTGCCCCGGTTGGTCGGCGGGCGCCACGCCTCAGACGCCTCCTCGGATTCGGCGTCTTCCGCCTCCTCCGGCAACTCGCCGGAGGGTGCATCGGCGGACTCGGTGGCACCCTCCTGGAGATCGTCGGAAGCCTCCTCCGACACCTCCATTTCGGAGCGGTCGCCCTGCGACTGCTCCTCGGCCTCGCCCTCGCTGGGGGTCTGCTCGTCGTCTTGAGCCTCACCCTCGTCCTCGTCGTTGTCGTCGTCCTCCGGGTCGAACGGCGTCTCGTCGGCCATGTCGAGGGAGGTCAGGAGATCGCGCACGGAGCGGGCGAAGGCGCGCTGGTTCTCGAGGGTGCCAATCAATCCGTCGAGGTTCGGCCCGGCCTTCTCCTCGACATGGGCGCGCCAGAGGTCGACGATCTTCTGGGCCGCCGGCGGGGGCGCCTGACCGGTCAGGCGCTCGCGCACCATGAGGGCGACGGCATCCTCCATGGGGGCATCGGCCCGGTCGGTGATCGCCTCGTACTTGCCGCCGCGATGGTAGCGGTCCTCAAGCATGGCCGAGAGGTTGTCGGCGACGCCGGCCATGCGCCGCGCGCCGATGGCCTCGACGCGGGCCTGTTCGACGGCATCGAACACCGCCCGTGCGCCGGAATTCTCAGGCGCGAGGCGGCGGTGGACGGCGACGTCGTGGCAACCGAGGCGCAGGGCCATGGAATCGGCGTTGCCGCGCAGGATCGCCACGTCCGCGGGGGTGAGCTTGCGCGGCGGCTCGGGCAGGCGCGCCTTGTCGCCGGTCAGCGCCGGCCGGTCGCTGGCATAGACCACCTCGACCTCGGCGCGCCGGGCGATGGCACGCAGGCACCCGGCCACCGAACGCTTCAGGGGCTCGGCGACGGGCTCGCGGCGGTCGCCGGCTTTGCGGTTGGAAATGCTCACGGGCGCTGCTTCTTAACCGAGTCGAAATCGAAGGGCCGGTTCAGGATGTCGTCCCAGGTGTAGGGACATTCGGACGGAAACTCGTCCGGCGGGAGATGAGTCTCGTCGGAGGCCCAATCGCGCGCGTCCGGGTATGCATTACCCAGAGCCTCGTGGATGCGCGGTTTGAGACCGGGATTGTCCTGGAGGACTCGTCCATAGCGCCGTCGCTGCTCGCGAATCGAAAAGATCCAGCTCGGCGTGCGGTGCTCCGGCTGCTGATCCCATTTCAGCATATGCATGACGAGGACGCGCAGAGCGCTCTGGAGCTTGGCAAATTCGCTCTTCGACACCCCTTCCAACTCATCGGCGATGTGTTCGAGATCGAGCGCATCGACACGTCCGGCGCGAAGGAAAGCGACCTGCTCCTGTACCCAGGTGTAGAGGTCGTCTTCGTAGCGCGTCCGATTCGGGCGAGATGTCCCGCCCTCTCGCGATTCGCCCTTCAGAGCCGGCTCACCCATCGCGTCCTCCGTTGTTGGAATCCCTAGCTCAGGGCCACGTTCGCGGAACTCTCCGGCAGGTCCTTGCCGAAGGCGCGCTGGTAGAATTCCGCCACCAGGGTGCGCTCGAGTTCGTCGCACTTGTTCAGGAACGTCAGCCGGAAGGCGAAGCCGATATCCTGGAAGATGTCGGCGTTCTCGGCCCAGGTGATGACCGTGCGCGGGCTCATGACCGTGGAGAGGTCGCCGTTCATGAACGCGTTGCGGGTGAGGTCGGCGACGCGCACCATCCGGCTCACGATCTCGCGGCCGCCGTCGCGCTGGTAGTGCTGCGCCTTCGACAGCACGATATCGACCTCGCGGTCGTGGGGCAGGTAGTTCAGGGTGGTGACGATGGACCAGCGGTCCATCTGGCCCTGATTGATCTGCTGGGTGCCGTGATAGAGGCCTGAGGTGTCGCCGAGGCCCACCGTGTTGGCCGTGGCGAACAGGCGGAAGGCCGGATGGGGGGAGATGACCCGCTTCTGGTCCAGCAGCGTCAGGCGGCCGGAGAGTTCGAGCACGCGCTGGATCACGAACATCACGTCGGGCCGGCCGGCATCATATTCATCGAACACCAGCGCGACATTGTTCTGCAGCGCCCAGGGCAGGATGCCGTCCTGGAAGGCGGTGACCTGCTTGCCGTCCTGAAGGACGATGGCATCCTTGCCCACGAGGTCGATGCGCGAGACGTGGCTGTCGAGGTTGATCCGGATGCAGGGCCAGTTCAGGCGCGCGGCGACCTGCTCGATATGGGTCGACTTACCGGTGCCGTGATAGCCCGTTACCATGACGCGGCGGTTGCGGGCGAAGCCCGCAAGGATGGCCAGCGTGGTCTCCCGGTCGAAGATGTAGTCCGGGTCGAGGTCCGGGACGTGCTCGTCGGTCTTCGAGAAGGCCGGAACCATGAGGTCGAGGTCGATGCCGAACACCTCGCGCACGGAAACGGTCCGGTCGGGGCGCGAGCTGGGCGAGACGTCAGAGAGCATAAGGACCTCGTCGGAGCGGGGGCCGGCCGGGCCGGGCCGCGCGGGGCTGTGTCGGGCGAGAGGGTGTCACGGCTCCGGCGGAAGCCGCGTTCGACCCGTCATCTAGGGGACGGCGCCGGGCAACGCCAAGGGTGAACACGTGTAGCGACGCCAAGATAGCGCGGGTGGATGCCCACGATATAGGGCGCCGCCCCGCCGATTGCCGCCCCGACGGGCGTATTCCGTGCAGAAGTTGGGCCATCGTCGCCGCGAAACGGCGGCGTCCGCTGGCCCGGCGCTCAGCACAAGCCGGCGGCGCGCAGGGCGTCATGGGCGCGGATGATATCGCGCAGGCGCTCCTCGAAGGACCGGTCGCCGCCGTTGGCGTCGGGGTGGAAGCGCTTCACCAGCACCTTGTACTGCGCCTTGATGGCCGCCGAATCGGCGTTCTCGTCGAGGCCGAGCACGTCCAGGGCCTTGAGGGTCGCCGCCGAATGGCGCGGCCGGCGCACCTCGGGCTCGCGCTTGCGCCGCGCGGTCTCGCCCACGCCCTCGGCGCGCAGGATGTCGAGGGGATCGACATAGGCCCAGTCGCGCGTCGCCTCGGGCTTGGGCCGCGCGGCGGCGGTCGCCGGATTCACCCCCATGGCCCAGGTCGGCCGATGGCCGATGATGGCGTCCTTCTGGAAGGCCTGCACGGCGGCGTCGTTCATGCCGTCGAAGTAGTTGTACGTCGCGTTGTAGGCCTTCACGTGGTCCATGCAGAAGCGCCAGTACTGGCCCTCCGCCTTGCGGCCCTTGGGGGCGCGGTAGAGGCCGGGATTCTGGCACCCCGGCGTGTCGCACCCCTGCGCCGACGCCTTCTTGGGCTCGTCGCAGGCGGGCTTGATGCGGATGCTGTCGAACAGGGGCGAGTTGAGATCCATGATGGGGCGATTATGAGAGGGCGGGTCGCAGACACAAGAGCATCGGGCCTGATGCCGCATGCGGTCGTCGGGGGTTGACGCGGGCGGCGCCGGAGCCCCGAACACGGGGCGACACGACATCGGAATCAGGCCGGGGAGACCGAACCATGACGACCCTGAAGGATTGGATCGACGAGACCCTGCGGGCCGCCCTCGGGCCGACCCATCTCGATGTGATCGACGAATCGCATCTCCATGCCGGCCATGCCGGGGCGCGACCCGAGGGGGAGACGCATTTCCGGGTTGATGTCGTCTCGGCGGCCTTCGACGGCAAGAGCCGGGTGGAGCGCCACCGCATCGTCAACGGCGCCCTCGATCCTGCGTTCAAGCGCGGCCTCCATGCCCTCGCCGTGCGGGCCCGGACGCCGGCCGAGGTCGGCTGAGAAGGCCGGACGGGAGACCCTGACCGTGGCGCTTCAATGCACGCCCCAGATCGCCATCGACGAGGCGGAGCTGGACGAGACCTTCGTGCGCGCCTCGGGTCCGGGCGGGCAGAACGTCAACAAGCTCTCCACTGCCGTGCAGTTGCGCTTCGACGCGCGGCGCTCGCCGTCCCTGCCCAACGCCGTGGCGGTGCGCCTGATGCGCCTTGCCGGCCGGCGCCTGACCCTCGACGGGATCATCGTGATCTCCGCCCAGCAGTTCCGGACGCAGGACCGCAACCGGGCCGATGCCCGCGAGCGCCTCGCCGCCCTGGTGGCGGAGGCCGCCGTGCCGCCGACTCCGCGCCGGGCCACGCGCCCGACGCTTGCCTCGAAGAAGCGGCGCCTCGACGAGAAATCGAAGCGCAGCGACGTCAAGCGGATGCGCGGCGACCGCGGCGACGGGTAAGTCGGCACCGGGGCTCGAAGAGCCCGGCCCTTCGAGCACCGATGCCCCTCAGAGCTTCGGCGCTGCGGCGCCGTCCGGCGGATGGTGCTCGATCTCGCCGCTGACGTAGCGGCTGCCCGGGCTCGCGATGGTGAGCACGAGGGCGACGACCGCGAGGAGGCCGGCCACGGCCGCCGGAAACAGGAACGCGTCCTCGCCGTAGCGCTGCTGCAGCACGCCTCCGATGACCGCGCCGGTGCTCAGCGCCGCCCATAGGGGAGCCTGGAGCCAGAACGAGGGTGCCACGGTCCCGAGGAGCAGGTTTGCGAGGCCCGTCCCGAACCGCACCACGGCGCCGGTGACGTAGGTGAGCGCGAGGCTGCGGCCGCCCTCGTCCTGGAGCGTCGCGTTCTGCAGACCGAGGGCGAGAACGATCGGGTAGGCGTGGAGCGGGAACGCGAAGGTGCCGTGGGGCACGATGAGGCCGACGGCGAGGAGCACCGCCTGGAGTAGAAGCAGGACCGACAGGCGCCAGCGCCCGACCCACGCAGCAATGAGCGTGCCCGCGAAGGCGCCGAAGCAGAACAGGATGATGACGGAGGCGACGCGCGACGTGCTCTCCCAATCGAACAGGCTCACCGAAACGCCGAACCGCGTCGTGTTCCCGCTCATGAACGACATGAACAGCTGCGAGAATTCGAGGAAGCCGATGGAATCGGCGCAGCCCGCCACGGCCGAGAGGGCAAGGGCGAACGGGATGCGCGTACGCGCGCTGGCGGGAAACGCCTTGTTCTGCGGGTCTGCCATAAAGTCTCCAAAGGTCGGATCCGGGCCAAGGAGTCCGGATTCAGTAGCGCCCAACCCCATACGCGCCAGGCTGGCGAACGGGTGCATGGGCATCGCGAATCGCATCCACGACGTGCCATGCAACACCTGCCCGCCCTTCCGGTTCAGTCGGGCGGGATGATTTCCGGACACGGTTTCGACGGCGGGCGCCGGGCGACGACGATCCGGCCCGGCACGGCAAGGCCGCGCTCGCGCCGGAGGGTTGCGGGTTCGAGGCACAGCAGGGTGAGGCCGGCCCGCGCCACGTCGTCCCGCACCAGGGCGTCGCCGTGGGCGTAACGCGCGTCCGCCCCGAGCACGAGGCCGCCGCCCGCATGGGACTGGACACTGAAGGCGAGAAGGCCGCCGGGCCGCAGCACCCGCGCGGCCCCCTCCACGAGGCCCGTCAGGGCGCCGACGTAGATCATCACGTCGGCGGCGGTGACGAGGTCGGTGCTCGCCGCCGGCTCGGCCGCGAGGCCGGCGATGCAGTCGCCTTCGACGAGGCGGGTATAGCGATTCCACCGCGCGGCCTGCGCCAGCATCAGGGGCGAGAGGTCGAAGCCGGTGAGGCGCCGGGCGCGGTCGCCGAGCGCCGCCCCCACGAGGCCGGTGCCGCAGCCGAGGTCGAGCCCATCGTCGTACCCGGCGGGCGCCTCCGACAGGGCGTCGAGGGCCGCCACGATGAGTTCGTGCGCGCGGTAGCCGAGATCGTCCACGAGGTGGCGCTCGAAGCGCGGGGCGTAGGCATCGAACAGGGCGCGGATATAGGCCGGCGAAATCGCCCCGAGGAGGCTGCCCTCGCCGATTTGGGCCAGCGCCATGCGGGCGCCCTGGGTGTCGTCGGGGTCGAGGTCGAGGGCCGCCGCGTAGGCGCGCAGGGCCGCGTGATGGTCGGCCGGATCGCCCCCGGCGCGATGGCGCACCTCCCGCGCCCGCCCGAGGAGGAACCAGGCCGGGGCGTAGCGCGGCGCGATTTCCAGGGTCTGCTCGGCCATCTCGATGGCCGCCTGCGCGTCGCCCTCGGCGAGGCATGCTTCCGCGTAGGCATAGCGTCTGTCGGCGAGGAGGTCGCCGGAACCGGATCGGCACGACATGGGGGCTTTGCGGCTTCGCTCGGAACGCGGGCGCCCTATATGCCGCGCCGATGACCTTCAGCGCCAGCGACCTCCTCACCCTGACCCGCGAGGGCCTCTATTGTCCGCTCGGCGGCTTTCACGTCGATCCGACCTGGCCCGTGCCCCGGGCGCTCATCACCCACGGCCACGCCGACCATGCCCGCTCGGGCCACGGGCGGGTGCTGGCCACGGGCCAGACCCTGCGGATCATGGCCGTGCGCTACGGCGAGGATTTCTGCGAGAGCCGGCAGGAGGCGAAGCTCGGTGAATCGATCCGCATCGGCGACGTCACCGTGCGCTTCGCCCCCGCCGGCCATGTCCTCGGCTCGGCCCAGATCGCCATCGAAGCGCGGGGCGTGCGGGTCGTGGTCTCGGGCGACTACAAGCGGGCGCCCGATCCCACCTGCCTGCCCTTCGAGGTGGTGCCCTGCGACGTGTTCATCACCGAAGCCACGTTTGGCCTGCCGGTGTTCCGGATGCCCGACACGGGCGACGAGGTCCAAAAACTCCTCGATTCCGTGGCGCTGTTCCCCGAGCGCGCCCACATCGTCGGCGCCTATGCCCTCGGCAAGGCCCAGCGGGTGATGGCCCTGCTGCGCAAGGCCGGCTACGACCGACCGATCTACCTCCACGGCGCCATGGAGAAGCTGACGGAGCTGTACAAGCAGGAGGGCATCCCGCTCGGCGAGACGCCGAAGGTGATCGCGACGGAGCGGGCGAAACTCCACGGCGCCATCGTGCTGTGTCCGCCCTCCGCCATCCAGGACGTGTGGTCGCGCAAGTTCCCCGATCCCGTCGCTTCCTTCGCATCCGGCTGGATGCGGGTGCGCGCCCGCGCCCGGCAGAAGGGCGCCGAACTCCCCTTGTGCATCTCCGACCATTCCGACTGGCCCGACCTCTGCCGCACGATCCGCGAGACCGGGGCGGGCGAGGTCTGGGTGACGCACGGACAGGAGGACGCCCTAGTGCACTGGTGCGGAACGCAGGGAATCAAGGCCAAACCCCTGCACCTGCTCGGCTACGGCGACGACGGCGAGGCCGAATCGGCCGCCCCCGAGGAGGCCGCCGCGTGAACAACTTCGCCCACCTCCTCGACCGCCTCGCCTACGAGCCGCGCCGCAACGCCAAGCTGCGCCTGCTGCAGGATTATTTTGCGAAGGCGCCCGACCCGGAGCGCGGCTACGCGCTCGC